>Ga0115572_10000085_pt1 | contig 75718 bp, 68 predicted proteins | sample COGITO_mtgs_1206_FD_88681 | JGI IMG/M metagenome (GOLD analysis project Ga0115572, IMG submission 88681) | Pelagic marine microbial communities from North Sea - COGITO_mtgs_120607 | ecosystem: Environmental > Aquatic > Marine > Epipelagic | place: Germany:Helgoland, sampling site Kabeltonne... | reverse complement strand
TGAATATTTTTTTTACACTTTTGTTAGGATTTAAAACAGCCTCCGACTAAGTGATAAAAATTAATTCTGATGAGACCTATTTTTATAATCGCAGTTGTCCTATTAACTCAACTTACTTATGGACAAACCCTAAAAGAAACACGAACAGCCTCACTTGTAGACGGTGATTATTCACTAAAAGGCACGGTGTATCTAGAATTATTTGATGATAATTCCCTAAATCTCAGATTTGGCTCTGATTATTTAACCGGGATCAATGGCAATGTCTATGACGTTCACGTCTATTTAAGCACTACCAACAACTATCAAAGTCCCATTGACACTTCAAATATGTTACTTGTTTCCAATATTGGAACTATAAACGGTTTGGATTATTCCTCTGGTGCCAGAACCTTTAACTTGCCTTCTGGAGTAGGCATTAATGATTACCAATACATCGTCTTTGTGTGTATTAGATACGGGCGATTACATTGGGGCAATGGTACATTTGGAGAAGTTACACTATCCACTTCTGAGTATACTGAAGATACAAATACACTTGCTCCAGAAATATTCCCGAACCCTTCAAAAGACGGTCGCGTAGAGGTTACATTTAAAACGCCACAAGAAAACATCTTAATTGAAGTGTTTAATATTAGTGGACAGTTACTATCAAGTGAACATATTTTATGGAACAAAAAGTACAGAACAGAACTCAAAACTAGCGGGCTCTATTTTTTTAGACTCACTTCCAATGAAACTTCAGTAGTTAAAAAAATAATTCGGCTTTAACAAGCACAATCCAAGAGGGTCAAAACTCTATTGTAATGCTTTTAAAGATTTTGTTTTGTGACCGCTACTTTAACCGTTTAATTGATAACTCTGGACTTCAAAACTTTAAGTACGATTTATACGAATGCACTTCTTATGCTCACAAAAAACTAAACACACTAAAAAAGTGAAAAAGACTTCCAAGAACCACACAAACATGAAAAATGGCGTGGTTATAAGGAATTCTATTGATGGAGTATAGCAATGCTCCAATTGTATAAAACACACCGCCTGCGAATAATAATTGCGTGCCCTCAGTTGACAAATGTTCCATGAGGGATTTGATCACAAATACTACTTGCCAGCCCATCAAAAGATACAGAGCTGTAGAGAGCTTATCAAACCGACCCGTAAAAAACAATTTTAAGATAATCCCAAGCAAAGCAAAGCTCCATGTCAACCCAAAAACTGTCCATCCCAATGTACTGTCCATCAAAATAATCGTGTAGGGCGAATAGGTTCCCGCAATTAAAACGTAGATCGCAGCATGATCAAAAATATTGAATTTACGTCTTAGTTTTGGATCTTTTGCAGCATGATAAAATGTAGACGCCGCATATAGAACAATCAAACTCAACCCATAAATGACTAAGCTTGCTGGCTTCCAAAAGCCCTCAAAATTTAAGGCCTTAAGAATTAGAAATGGAAGTCCGATTACACTTAATAAAAGTCCAAATGCGTGAGTCATAACATTTAATCGTTCTTCTTTATCAGAATAATATTGATTTAATTCCTCACTCATGAATTAGTTGTTTAACCTGCTAGGAAAACATGTCTTTTACCTTTTCAAAAAAGGACTTATCGGAGCTTTCAGGCTTTGGAGAAAAATGCTCATCAGATTTCATTTTCTCAAAAAATGATTTTTGTTCTTTGCTTAATGTTTTCGGAGTCCAAACGTTGATGTGTACTAACAAATCGCCACGACTGTAGCCATTGACATTCGGGATTCCTTTTCCTCTAAGGCGTAGTATTTTGCCAGATTGCACACCTGCTTCAATTTTTAAACGAACTTTACCTGTAACGGTATCAATTTCTATAGAAGATCCTAAAATTGCGTCGGGTACACTCACATATAAATCGTAATGCAGGTTATCCCCTTCACGTTGTAGAGTTGGGTGGGTTTCTTCAGAAATTGCCACTAACAAATCGCCAGAAATCCCATTTCCAGGCGCTGCATTTCCTTTCCCAGTTACTTTAAGTTGCATACCATCTACAACACCAGCAGGTATTTTTATAGATACCGTTTCTTCTTCTACCTGAAATCCTTGTGCATCTGAATTTGGTGGGCGGTTATCAATAATTTGACCCGTTGCCCCACAAGCATTACAAGGCGCTGCAGTTTGCATACGGCCTAAAATTGTATTTGTAACTCGTGTCACTTGACCTTGCCCATTACAGGTAGAACAGGTTTTGTAGGTCACGCCTTTGGCCTGGGTTTTTCGCTTGACTTTAACTTTCTTTTCTACTCCATTTGCAATTTCTTCTAGTGTTAATTTGACACGAATACGAAGGTTGCTCCCTTTCATTACGCGTTGGCGTTGTCCACCGCCAAAACCGCCGAAGCCACCACCTCCACCAAAAATATCTCCGAACTGACTAAAAATGTCATCCATATTCATGCCGCCACCGCCGCCAAAACCGCCACCTTCAAAGGCTTGATGACCATATTGATCGAAACGGGCTTTTTTATCAGCATCACTTAATATTTCATAAGCTTCTGCAGCTTCTTTAAATTTTTCTTCAGCTTCTTTATCATCAGGATTTTTATCCGGGTGATATTTAACCGCCATTTTTCTATAGGCTTTTTTTATCTCTGCTGCAGAGGCATTTTTATTTATGCCTAATATGTCGTAATAATCGCGTTTTGCCATCTCGATCTTGAAATTTTATATCTTAATTAAATTAGTTTCCTATAACTACTTTTGGGAAACGAATCACTTTGTCACCTAACTTGTACCCTTTTTCAATAACATCTATAATTTTTCCTTTCATATCATCTGTAGGCGCAGGAATTTGTGTAATTGCTTCATGGTCGTCTGCATTAAATACATCTCCAGGTTTTACCTCAACCAAACTCAATCCTTTTTGCTCTAGTGTAGATGATAATTTATTTTTAATTAGCTCTACTCCTTTAGAAAGTTCTGTAGGTTCACTCTTAGACATTTCTAGCAAAGCCCGGTCAAAATCATCTAGAACAGGCAACAATACCTTGATTACATCTTGACTAGCTGTTGAAAATAACTCGATACGCTCTTTAGTCGTACGTCGTTTATAGTTTTCAAACTCTGCAAATAGACGTAAAAATTTATCTTTTTCTTGAGCTAAATCTGCGCTCAATTGCTCTTCAACTGAAAGTTCAACGGTTGTTTCGGTAGCCGTTTTATTTACTGTATTTTCTTCGGGAAGTTCAGCTTCCACTTTGGTCTTTTTTTTACTCATCGTATGTTTAAACGCGTTGGGTGATTAATTTTAGTTTTATAACCAATGGCAAAAGTACTGCCATTATTAATAAAATGTCATAATGTCACAAAGTATTTTTTGAGAAACTAGCATTTCTTTTAGACAAAAAGACTAGATTAAATTAAAGCTTAAAACAAATAGCATGACTATGCCATTAAATCTTCCAAAGCGGGTTCCAATTCTAAAAACTCAAATTTAAACCCAGCATCTTGAATTTTACTAGCACAAACGCGTTGACTTTCGAGAGCGATGGCACGCATTTCACCCAACATGAGACGGAGTACAAATTCAGGTATATTGGGTAAGAACAATGGACGTTGAAGTTGTTTTGCAATTAATTTAGTGAGTTCGGTTTGTTGTACCGGGTTAGGAGCAACAGCATTATAGACACCTTCAAGTTTGGACTCTAAAACAAACATAAACAATTGTACTAAATCATCAATATGAATCCATGACTGCCACTGATCTCCTGTGCCTAGAGCTGCACCTAAATAATGTTTAATTGGACTCATGATTTTCGGGAGAGCGCCTTCATTAGAATCTAAGACAATGCCAATACGTAGTGCTGTGGTTTTTAGGCCTAAAGTTTGAAAAGGCTTTAAACTGCCTTCCCAAGACTTGACCACTGAACTCAAAAAGCTAGCATCTGTTCCTTGAAATTTCTCGTCATAATAGCGTGTTTTAGAATCTGGATAAATTCCAATTGCGCTAGCTGAAATGATTTGTGTTACAGGAAATTTATGTGCCTTAATCGTAGAACACAGTAATGCTAGTGCTTCAGTTCGACTCGATGAAATAGAGGCTTTTGCCGCTTTACTCCAACGCTGCGCAATGGATGCACCAGCTAAATTAACAATGACTTCAACGCCTTCAAAACAAGCGGTATCAATGGTGTTATTTTGTGGGTTCCAATAGAAACCTTTATGATGATTTTGTGTAATAATTTTGGATTTACGTGTAGTCAAATAATGAACCGTATAGCCTTCTGCTAGGCAGTGTTTTACCAACGCCTTACCGACTAATCCTGTTGCTCCAGTTATCAAAAGTATCTGTCCCATCATTACAAAACTAATGATATCGACTTCGAAATAAATACATTAGATAAGGTTTAACATTACTTTATGCCTCCTGAACATAAAATTAAGGCAATACTAACACCTTTAAATGGATTTGGATGCTCTTAGCATTTCACGTTTTCCAGGTGGACCTTCTAAGCGCTCCACTGTAAAGCCAACAGCCTGCATAGCACGGCGAACACTTCCTTTAGCAGCATAAGTGACTAAAACACCTTTGTTTTTGAGCGCCTTAAACATCCGTTTAAAAATGACTTCAGTCCATAATTCAGGTTGAACTCGTGCACCAAAAGCATCAAAATAAATAAGGTCAAATGTATTCTCATCTTCTATGTCCATAAAAAATTGCTGTCTTTTTTTTAATGAAAAAAAAGAGGTTAAAGGCTGTAATTCTCCCCATGAGATTTGATGTAAAGCCTCAAAAAGGTTCTGTTGATCAATAGCAATTAAAGGGGCATAATTTAATTGCAAAAGCTCCTCTTCAAGAACAGGATATGCTTCGACTCCTTCATACTGAATTTTGAGTTTATGTGTTTGAGCTTCTAAGGCCGTCAAAAATGCGTTAAGCCCTGTTCCAAATCCTATTTCTAATATTGAAAGATGATTTGGTTGATATAACTTTAAAAAATGATGGAGTCCTGTTTTGATAAACACATGTTGAGATTCTTGAATAGCACCATGAATAGAATGGTACTGCTCATCCCAATCTTCAATTTGAATGGTTTTTGAACCATCGGATGTGGTGATAATACTGCGTTTCATTTTTACTTTCTTGCTAAAAGCACACCATCAGCTTCAAAACTGTAGGTTCGTTTTGGGCTTACTATAGCTTCAATCTCGTCTTCAGATGCACCTGTATCTTCAGCATAATGCTTCAAGTCTTCAACAGAAGTTTCAGAAATATAGGCCTTTCCGTTAACAATAACACTTCCTTTTGCGTCTAACGGCATAAAAAATCCATAGTCTTTAAAACGAACCATGACATCCTTTTCAGTTTCTGTACTAAGGGTCATCCAACAGCCTTTTTTAGCACATACTTCTTTAATTGTTCCCTCAACTTTTGCAAATAGCGTGTCCGCTTGACGCATTGTGGAAAATGATGTTACGAGATCGCTCATAGGGCGAACCGACTGGGCATCTAAAGGCGTACCAAAAATATCATACGAAGTCGTTTCAACTTTTAATGGGGGCTGACCCTTATAAATTTTTTGTTTGCAAGAAAAAAAGGAGATGAATATCAAAACTATATAAATAGTATTTTTCATGGGAATAAATTTTAAATAACGCATAAATATAATAAGTTTTACAAGATTGATATTGTCGAAACAATTATTTCTGTAAATTTGTAAATGCCTAAAATTAAAAATAACAAATGAGTACATTAAAAGTAACCCAAACAACACAATCAAAGCTTGACAGCATTGACTTTAAGAACCTTGGATTTGGTTCTGTTTTTTCTGATCATATGTTAGTCTGTGACTATAAAAATGGTGCTTGGGGTACTCCTGAAATTATACCTTTTGAACCCATTTCACTTATGCCTTCTGCGAAGATTTTTCACTACGGACAGTCAATCTTTGAGGGTATGAAAGCCTACAAGGATTCGGATAAAAAAACTTGGTTATTTCGTCCAGATGAAAATTTTAAACGTTTCAATATTTCAGCCAAACGCCTATCAATTCCAGAGCTTCCCGAAGCAATTTTTATGGAGGGTTTAAAAGCCTTGCTTAAGGTTGATGATCAATGGATTCCTACTCAAGAAGGGAGTTCGCTTTATATTAGACCCATCATATTTGCGACTGGAGAAGGGTTTCATGCCTCACCTGCAGATGCTTATAAATTTATAATTTGTACGGCGCCTTCTGGCGCTTATTTTGCAGGAAAAGTAAAAGTTTTAATTGAACAAAACTACTCCCGTTCGGCTAATGGTGGTGTTGGATTTGCTAAAGCTGGTGGTAATTATGCTGGACAGTTTTATCCTACTCAACTCGCTATTGACAAAGGCTATCAACAAGTGATTTGGACTGATGACAATACGCATGAGTACATCGAAGAAGCTGGAGCAATGAACATTTTTGTACGCATTAATGACACCTTAATTACGGGACCTACAAGTGATCGTATTTTAGATGGTATCACCAGAAAAAGTATTTTAGATATTGCCAAAGACGAAGGAATTAAGGTTGAAGTCCGAAAATTTACAGTCTCCGAAATTGTAGACGCTTCTAAAAATGGAAGTTTGAAAGAAATGTTTGGAGCTGGTACGGCAGCGGTTATTTCTCCGATTGCCACTTTTGGGTTTAAGGATACCGATTATGACTTACCAGAACTTGAAAACCCTGTTGCGACCCGATTAAAACAACGTATTGTTGCTATTCAAACGAATAAGGCTGAGGATATTTTTGATTGGACCGTTAGCGTATAAATCTTAGGACTCTAAAATCTGTTTAATATTGGGTTTAAAATAATTAGGCCCTTTCAATACTTTGCCGTCCTCACGATATATAGGTTGACCATCTTCGCCTAACTTGCTCATATTACTGCGCTGAATTTCTTCAAAAACAGCTTCTATTTTATCTTGCATTCCGTGCTCAATAATAGTACCACAAAGAATGTAGAGCATATCACCCAAAGCATCGGCAACTTCTACCATATCGTCATTATTGGCAGCTTCTAAATATTCTTCGTTTTCCTCTTTCATTAAATCGAAACGAAGTGTGTTTTTTGCAGTTCCTAAATTGGCTTTTAATGATGTTCTATAGCCAATTTTAAAGGCATCGTGAAAGCGCTGTACGGCTTTAATTTTTGTTTTCATAATGATTATTTATACACATTTTCCGCTACCAAAGAAGAAGACTTAAACATGCTGTGGTTGATATATTTTTTTATAAATTTGACTTCATTTATAAAGCCTAAAAATACATAATTATGTTCAGTCAAGGACAACTAACTTTCGGAATTATATTTGCCATTGTTTTTAGTGGTGTTATAATCTATGCCTACCGCAAAGATTTTAATCTTCATCAAAGCTATTATAAAGGCAGTTTATGGATACTGTTGGTTTTTATTGGTTTTATAGCTGGTATTGCTGCCATTAAATTTCTTTTAGGCTACTAAAAAAGCCACTTCTCTTTTCAGATCAGTGGCTTTGTACTACTATTGAATTGAAGCTGTTTAGTTGACCTCTGGCAAAAAGTTATACATTTCAGAGTAATCCAACATCTGACCTACAAAACTTTCTACGTAGTTGACTTTAATTGAGGTGATTTCACCATCAGCATCTGTTTGTGGCACTAACACTGGGTTGACAAACCCACTGTAAGGCGCAGATGTAAATTGCTTATTACGCTCTAAAACATTAGCATGAATCGCTTGGTCTACTTTAACGCCGTACCCTTCAACTAAAGCTTGTACTGCTTCAAAATCACCTTCGGATTTGATCCGTTGCGTTTCACGAAGCAACTGCCCAAATAAGTCGTGTAGTTTTTCGTAATCATTAATATTAAAATATAGTTTTCCGTCGCGAGTAATTTTTTCTATCACGTTATCCTTAAGACCTTTTTCATAAGCCCAAGCACTCACCCACTGGCGGTTTCTCATGTGAGCTTCTTCAACATCATCCCCTAAATTTAAGCGAATGAGTTGAGTCATTAATCCGTTTCTAATATAGCCATCAAAAGCTGCGGTTCCAATAGATTTCCAATCGTCAACCAATCCTAATTCCTGTATTTTTGGATTATATAAGTAATATAGACCAACCAAGTCGGCACGTCCTTCTTCTAAAGTAGAGGCATAATTCTTCAAGGTTTCTTTGGTTTCGCCAACTCCAGGGTTTAATTGTCCAGACGCATGACCAATCACTTCATGAAGGGCTGTATGTAGCTTATCGGCTGTTTGACCAAATTTTTTCTCCAACTCATACTCTTTATCATCATGAACAAATTCTTTAAGTCGTCCAGAACTGCCAGAATTGTTATACGCATTTATGATATTCCCTAAAGAGACTGACTTACTTCCAACGGCAGCACGTATCCAGTTTGCGTTAGGTAAGTTCACTCCAATCGGCGTGGTTGGCGAGGCATCACCAGCTTCTCCAGCGACATTCACTGTCTTATAACTGACGCCTACAACATTTTTCTTTTTATGCTCAGGAAATAACGGAGAATTGTCTTCAAACCATTGGGCATTTTCAGAAAGTACCGCCATTTTGGCTGACATATCGAAATCCTTAATTTGAACAATTGTTTCGTAAGACCCTCTATACCCAAGCGGATCATTATACACTTCAATAAAACTGTTTATATAATCAATATTTCCCTCAGTTGCGGCTGTCCACGCGACATTATAATCGTCCCAAATTTGTAAATCGCCTGTATTGTAATATTGAATTAACAATCCTAAGGCATCTCCTTGTGCTTGATTTTCAGCAACGTCTTTGGCCAAGGTTAACCACTTTACAATTTCATCAATTGCTTCGCCGTAGAGCCCACCAGATTTATACACACGTTCTTGTAATACGCCATTGACTTTTACAAGCTGTGAATTTAAGCCATGAGACAACGGTTTTTTAGGATCTGGAGATTTTATTTTAGAATAAAAAGATTCAACATCTGCATTGGTAACACCAGGGCCATAAAAATTTACAGCAGATGCTGCAACATTATCAACGTCTTTAGCTTGGTTTACTTTTTTAGCGTCTTTAGCATTAAACAGCACTTCAAATGCTTCGCCTTCTAAAGTTGTTGCCGTTGCAGCTAAAATTGAAGTTAAATATTCTGAAGAAAAATCAGGTTTTATTTTCGCATTGCTATAATGATGATGGATTCCATTACTGAACCAAATACGTTTAAGATAGACCTCAAAAGCCTTCCAGTCGGTTGTGGTTTTATCCCCTTCAAAATTGGTATATACATTTTCCAGAGCCTTACGAATAGTTAAATTATGACGGTAATTTTGGTCCCACATAATATCACGACCTGACAAGCCTGCTTTGGTTAAATAATAAACCAGCTTTTGTTCTTTTAAGGTCAGATTTTCCCAACCTGGGATTTGATAACGTAAAACTTTCAAGTCGGCAAATTGCTCGACCATAACCGGGAAGCTTTCTTCAGAACTTACTGTAATGAAGTTAGATTGCTGAGTTAAATCTGATGTAAAATCAGATTTACAAGACCAAAAACATTGCGCTAAAACAATGGAGCACAATGCGATTTTTGAAAATAGTTTCATGAGTTTGAGTTTTTAGTTTGTTTTGATAGTTTTTTCAAATTTCTACGAAAGTAATGTATTTTCATTGACTAATAAAAAATCATTTTATAGCGTTTCTAAGAAATCTATTTTTAATTTAGCAAAAAACAATACATGAAACAGATTTTATTAGTCTTTGTAGGTGGTGGCGTTGGAAGTGCACTTCGTTATGGCGTTGGAAAAATTTTTAAAACTGTAGGTACTGGTTTTCCATGGGGCACCTTTTCTGTAAATATTGTGGGCAGTTTACTTATTGGTCTTTTTATGGGAATTGCATTAAAAAATAGCAGTCTTTCTGAAAATCAAACCTTATTATTAATTACAGGGTTTTGTGGTGGCTTCACTACATTTTCAGCCTTTGCCTATGAAAATCAAGTGTTTTTAAAAGAAGGAGATATTATGAGTTTTCTTATTTACACACTTGGATCTATTGCTGTTGGAATAGTGGCCATATTTTTAGGCCTGTTTATATCAAAAAGTCTTTAATGGTTTTTAAAACTTTTCACTCCAGCCTTAATTTCTAAGGGAACATAATTATCTCTTGGTACAATTGGGCAAGAAAATTTTTCATTGTAAGCACAATACGGATTATAGGAAGAGTTAAAATCTATGATTATCTGATTACCTTCTGGAATACTTAAATCAATATAGCGACCACCGCCATAAGTCGTCTCGCCATTAGTATCGTCTAAAAAAGGCAGAAACAAATAGTTTGGTGCTGTTTCAGAATTAGCATTCGCTTCACCTTGATAAACTTTTAAGGCATATGATTCCTCATTGATAGTAAAAGTCAAAATTCCAAAAACGCGTTCTTTGGTAACTCGTTCTGTAGTTGTTTTCATTTCAAAAAAGGCAGAATCTGGAGTTCGTAATAACTGAGCTTTGACAACAAAAAGTGAGTCAATAGGAAAAAAATCAAGACCTTCAAACACTTTCAAATCTTTGGGTTTAAGCGGGGATGTTGATGCATCTTTAAAAAAACTATTTTGTTGAGCTTGAAATTCAGAGTGAAATTTAAGTGGTTTTTTTGGAGAATTACAGGCCATCAAAATAATCCCAATCAGAGCGATACAAAAAACGTGTTGTGATTTCATAACATTAAAAGTACAATTACTTTTTTAATATAGGGTTATTTGATACTACGTTTGAAAGAATAATCTGAGTTTTGGTTTCGCCATATGTTATCAGTTGGTCGATTAGTTTCTCGAGATGACGTTGATTCTGAAGCACGACTTCCATCACAATATTTTCGTTTCCAGTAATACGGTAACAATTGATCACCTCATCTAAGGTCTTCACTTTATGTAGAAACGGCTGCAAACGCCCCACAAATGCTCGAACAGTAATCAAGGCTCTAAAATCATAGCCCAACTCATTATGAGATACTTTTGCATAATACCCTTCGATGATCCCGGCGTCTTCTAATTTTTTTATGCGTTCTGTAACTGCTGGTGATGAAATTCCAACTTCCTTAGCAATTGCTGTATTTGAGATCCTTGCATTGCACTGAAGCTGTTCTAAAATTCTGGAATGTATGCTATCTAGTTTCATATTTAATGTATTTTACATAAATATATTAAATATTTAATAAATAAATAGTATTATCTTTAATTCTTAAATTAAATATCTATTGTTTTGTTTTAATTTTGGAATAGGTATTTTTATTTAAAGTATAATGTTTCAAGATTATTCAGAATTACATGCTGACTTTTACAAAAAAGCAGTTGAAATAGGGTCGCTCTCTAAACGGGTCTCAAATTATTTGAGTGCCGATCTTGCTGTTTTGAAATCAAATGGAGATGAGGATATAAATATCTACTTTTCAGGAGATATCGTACGTCAATCTGACTCCTTAGCTCCGGAGATTATAAAAGCACAACAAGAACCGTTTTCAGAACAAAAGCACCAACATGCCAAAACGCTTAAAGGACTTACAAGACGCTTACTGATTAACTTTAGACGTTTAGAAAAATGTAATAGTGATGGACGCGAATTTGTATCAATTCTTCAAAAAGAGCTACGAAAATTTAATAAGCTCCAAAACATCTGGATGCTCACTTTATAAGAGAACGCTTATAAAATTTTAGACATCAATTCTGCCATTTCGATCTGTAAAACCTGCGCTGCTTGGGCTGCTTGGGCTGCAAAATCTAAACCATTAGATGCATAAATAATTCCACGAGAAGAATTAACTAAAAGTCCAATTTGAGAATTCATTCCATATTTGCATACTTCAGCCAAACTTCCACCTTGTGCACCAACTCCAGGAACTAATAGAAAACTATCGGGAATAAGAGTTCGTATATCAGAAAAATAAGTCGCTTTGGTAGCCCCCACCACATACATTAAATTTTCAGAGTTCTTCCAGCCTTTTGATGTTTCTAAAACGGTTTTATATAAGGGTTGATCATCCGTTGTGAGGGTCTGAAAATCATAAGCACCTCGGTTAGATGTTAAGGCCAACATAATGGTATGTTTATCTTTGAACTCTAAAAAAGGTTCAATAGAATCTTTACCCATATAGGGCGCTACAGTCACACTATCAAAAGCTAAATCCTCAAAAAACGCCTTTGCATACATGGTACTTGTATTTCCAATATCACCACGCTTTGCATCCGCAATCGTGAAAATTTCTGGGTGCTTTGTATTGAGATAAGCAATCGTCTTTTGAAGGGACTTCCAGCCCTTTAAACCATAAGCTTCATAAAACGCAATATTGGGTTTATATGCAACACACAACTGGTGTGTAGCGTCTATAATAGCTTTATTAAATTCGAAAATTGGATCGTCTAGCTCCAGTAAGTGAGCAGGGATTTTTGCTAAATCTACATCTAATCCAATACAAAGAAAGGATTGTTTTTTTTTGATTTCTGAAACAAGGGCTTGGGTCGTCATGTCCTATTAAATTGTACCGTTATCAGCTTTAAGTTTTTCAGTATTCTCAGCCAACATCAGTTCATTAATTATTTTCTGAATATCGCCATTAATTATGTTTGATAAATCGTATAAAGTCAAACCGATACGGTGTTCTGTAACTCTTCCTTGTGGATAATTATAGGTTCTAATTTTGGCACTTCGATCTCCTGAAGATACCATACTCATACGTTTTTCAGAATCTGCAGCCTGTTTTTTGGCCAATTCCATTTCGTATAATCGTGACCTTAATACTTTCAGTGCTTTCTCTAAATTTTTATGAGATGATTTTTGGTCTTGACAGCTCACAATCATTCCAGTAGGTTCGTGATGAAGTTTAATCGCTGAATAGGTCGTATTCACCGACTGACCACCAGGTCCTGTTGAAGTAGTTCGTTCTATTCTGACTTCGGTCATATCGAGTTGAACATCAAATTCTTCGGCTTCTGGAAGAACAATAACGGAGGCTGCACTTGTGTGTACACGACCTTGTGTTTCCGTTTGTGGTACACGTTGAACACGGTGCACACCAGCTTCGAATTTCATAGTGCCATAAACGTCTTCGCCACTAACTTCAAAAATAACTTCTTTGAAACCTCCTGAAGTTCCGTGGTTAAAATCTACAACATCAACTTTCCAGCCTTTGGACTCACAATATTTGGTGTACATGCGATGTAAATCTCCTGCAAAAATACTAGCTTCATCACCACCAGCACCCGCACGAATTTCGACCACTACATTTTTAGCATCATCGGGATCTTTTGGGATTAAAAGAAACTTCATTTCTTCCTCTATAGCAGGAATTTGCGCTTTGGCTTCTTCCATTTGCATTTTAGCCATTTCGACCATTTCTGCATCACTTCCATCTGAAATAATCTCTTGTGCTTCGTCGATATTAGACATTAACGATTCATAGACAAGACCAAGATCGACCATTGTCTTTAAATCTTTATATTCTTTATTGAGTTGAACATAGCGTTTCTGGTCTGAAATAATATCAGGCTGAATGATTAAGTCATTGACTTCATCAAAACGCTGCTTAACTATTTGTATTTTTTCTAACATTTACTTTGGAGAATTATGTTGTAAAAGTACTGTTTTTTATGGATTCAGAGTTGTGCATTAAAACCTCTAATATTCAAAGGTTCCAAACTCACTTTTAATGGTTAGCTTTTTGGTGTCTGCTGCTTCTACTCGTCCTATAATTTGAGCCTCAACATTATATGATTTTGAGATGGCTATAAGCGCTTCTGCGATATCTGGTTGTACATAAAGTTCCATGCGATGACCACAATTAAAAACTTGATACATTTCTTTCCAATCGGTTTTGGATTGTTCTTGTATCAACTTAAAAAGCGGTGGCACAGCAAACATCTGATCTTTTATGATATGTAATTCATCTACGAAATGAAGTATTTTGGTTTGTGCACCTCCACTACAATGTACCATTCCATGAATTGACTGGGCATCATAAGCGTCTAAAATTGTTTTGATGATAGGCGCATAAGTTCTTGTAGGCGACAGGACTAGTTTTCCTGCATCTATAGGAGCGCCCTCAACTGCATCTGTGAGCTTCATTTGACCAGAATACACTAAATCTTTAGGCACAGCTGCATCGAAACTTTCGGGATATTTAGCTGCTAAATACGTTTCAAACACATCGTGTCTTGCGGAAGTTAGTCCATTACTTCCCATACCACCATTATACGATGTTTCATAGGTTGCTTGACCATAAGAGGCTAAACCAACAATTACATCACCAGCTTGTATATTGGCATTATCAATTACCTTATGCCTTGGCATTCTTGCAGTGACCGTCGAATCAACAATGATAGTCCGGACCAAATCGCCGACATCAGCAGTTTCACCACCTGTTGAATGAATGGTTACGCCAAAGCCTTTAAGGTCTTCTATGAGTTCTTCCGTACCGTTGATTATCGCTGAAAGCACTTCGCCTGGAATGACATTTTTGTTTCTTCCTATGGTTGAGGATAGCATGATATGATCAGTAGCTCCAACACACAATAAATCATCAATATTCATGATAAGTGCGTCTTGTGCTATTCCTTTCCAAACCGAAAGATCTCCAGTTTCTTTCCAATACATATACGCTAAAGCACTTTTTGTTCCGGCGCCATCAGCATGCATTATAAGACAAAAATCATCGTCATTTGTTAAATAATCAGGAACAATTTTACAAAAGGCTTTTGGAAACAGCCCTTTGTCTATGTTTTTTATTGCATTATGTACATCATCTTTGGATGCTGAAACCCCACGTTGGGCATAGCGTTTACTTATCTCGGTTCCCATAAAGTGTATTTGATATGCAAAAGTAAGAAAGTATTTAAGAAAAAAGACTAAAGAGTTAATAGAAAAGACCTAAAAACATACAATGTGTAAGTGTATGAGTTTAGCCTATTTTTTTAAAAAAATCTAAACTTTCTAATCGTACAATAGTCGTCTAAAACCGTAAGACTTCTACTTTGTAAAAAGCAATTCACGATATTTTGCTAATGGCCAAAGTTCATCATCAATTAACAATTCCAGCTTGTCACAGTGGTAACGAATATCGTCAAAAAGTGGCTTGACTTGATTGCAATAAATAGTTGCTTTTTTCGTAGTGTCTTTAATGGAATTTGCTTTTTTACGAGAGTTCGTCATTGTTGTTACTCCAGAGTTAATAGCTTCAATACGTTGAGAGATATCCGCAATCAAAACCAACTGTTCGCTCGCATATTTTTTAAAGTCTTTGCCATAAATTTCTTTCAACCCTTTGACATTATCTATCAGAATATTTTGATACTTAACTGCTGTAGGAATAACATGGTTCCGAGCGATATCTCCTAAGGTTCGACCTTCAATTTGAAGAATATGCACATATTCTTCAATTTCGATATCGTAACGGGCTTCAATTTCAACTTTATTCATAACGTTTAAGCCTTCATAAAGCGCTATGGTTTTAGGCGCAATTTTAATTTTCAAAGCCTCAGGTGTGTTTTTATTATTACTTAAGCCTCTTTTTTTAGCTTCAGCCTGCCAATCATCACCATAACCGTTCCCTTCAAAAAGAATGTTTCGAGAGGTTTTAATGTACTCTCTTAATACATTAAATATAGCTTCGTCTTTCTTTAAGCCTTTGGCGTTTATCAATTCATCTACTTCAGCCTTAAAATCAATTAATTGACGGGCAACAATTGAGTTTAATACCGTCATTGGGTTGGCGCAATTAGCGGTAGACCCAACAGCTCTAAATTCGAACTTGTTCCCCGTAAAAGCAAAGGAAGATGTTCGGTTTCGATCGGTATTATCTAATAAAATTTCAGGGATTTTACCAACCACATTCAATTTTAGATCTGTTTTTTCTTGTGGAGATAATTTCCCTTTGGTTACACCTTCCAATTCGTGAAGTACTTTAGACAATTGTTCACCAATAAATACAGACATAATTGCTGGTGGTGCTTCGTTCGCACCAAGACGATGGTCGTTAGTGGCTGATGCAATGGAGGCTCGAAGTAATTCTTCGTTGTCATGAACCGCTTTAATGGTATTTATAAAAAAGGTGAGAAACTGTAAATTACTCATTGGTGTTTTTCCTGGCGCTAATAAATTAACTCCAGTATCCGTACTCAGACTCCAGTTATTGTGTTTCCCAGAGCCATTCACTCCGGCAAAGGGTTTTTCATGAAACAAGACTTTAAAATGATGTCGATCGGCCACTTTTTGCATGACATCCATAACAAGCGAATTATGATCTACCGCCAAATTGGCTTCCTCATAAATTGGTGCTAATTCAAATTGGTTGGGTGCTACTTCATTGTGTCGTGTTTTAACGGGGATCCCTAGGCGCATTGATTCAGTTTCTAGGTCGCGCATAAAATTTAAGGCACGTGCAGGAATGGTCCCAAAATAATGATCGTCGAGTTGCTGATCTTTAGCTGAACTGTGCCCAAGAAGTGTGCGTCCGGTCATTTCTATATCTGGACGAGAAGCGACCAAAGCCTTGTCAATCAAAAAATACTCTTGTTCCCATCCCAGTGATGCTGTTACTTTTTTGACTGTTTTATCAAAATAGCGCGCAACATCAGTTGATGCATGATCAACGGCGTTTAAGGCTCTTAGTAATGGGGTTTTATAATCTAAAGCTTCGCCGGTATAAGCAACAAAAACAGTAGGAACACAAAGTGTAGTTCCGTAAATAAAAGCAGGAGATGTTGGATCCCAAGCTGTATAGCCACGTGCTTCAAAAGTGTTTCGTATGCCACCGTTAGGAAATGATGAAGCATCAGGCTCTTGTTGAACCAGTTGATTTCCTTCAAACCGCTCTAAAGAGTCGCCATTACCTAGCGTTTCAAAAAAGGCATCATGTTTTTCGGCAGTGGCGCCAGTAAGCGGCTGAAACCAATGGGTATAATGGGTAACGCCTTTGGCCATCGCCCAATCTTTCATCGATGACGCTATTTGATCGGCTATAGAACGGTTGATTTTATCGCCTTTGTCTATGGCGCGCATGAGCCTTTTAAAGGCTTCTTTGGTCAAAAATTGACGCATGGTTTTGAATCCAAAAACATTGGCTCCAAAAATTTCTGATTGCTTAACTTCTTCTCCAACCTCTGTAGGCTGGCGATCTATTGAATGCTTAAGGGCATGAAATCTAAGTGTTGACATAACTAACGAGGTTTAGTGAAAATCTTATACAAAAATAAAATTTTCGTGTTACATATAAGACTGTAACCAAATAGTTATTAACAAATATAAAATTTACTAAGCCTTAAAATATGAAAAACTTAACGAAACCCCTAAAAAAATAGGGTATTCAATAAAAAGTCTTAGTAGTTAATAAAATATACCCGTAAAAAATAGAGCATTACTCATTATTTTTATATTTGTACTCATTATATTAAATCTTTAAAAAATTATGGCTAAAATTAAATTAGAATACATTTGGTTAGATGGATATTTTCCAACTCAGAACATGAGAAGTAAAACCAAAGTTGAAGAGCATGAAAATTTTCAAGGAACAATTGAAGAATTGGATAACTGGTCTTTCGATGGTTCATCTACAAAACAAGCATCTGGTGGAGATTCTGACTGTTTATTAAAACCTGTTGCAATCTATAAAGATCCTGCAAGAATTAATGGATATTTAGTAATGACAGAGGTTTTGAATGCTGATGGTACGCCTCACGTTTCTAATGGAAGAGCCACTATTGATGATAATGATAATGATTTCTGGTTCGGTTTTGAGCAAGAATATTTTATTATGGATACTAAAACTCAATTACCTTTAGGATTTCCTGTAGGTGGTTATCCGGCTCCACAAGGTATGTACTACTGTTCTGTTGGTGGAAAAAATACTCATGGACGTGCTTTAGTTGAAGAACATGCTGATTTATGTATTGATGCAGGTTTGAATTTTGAAGGTATCAACCAAGAAGTTGCTTCTGGACAATGGGAATTCCAATTGTTTGCAAAAGGCGCTAAACAAGCTGGTGATGAAATCTGGATTGCACGTTATTTATTAGACCGTTTAACTGAAAAGTATGGCTACTATATTGATTACCACCCAAAACCATTAGGAAAAGATATGGACTGGAATGGTTCTGGTATGCACGCCAACTTTTCTAACACAATACTTAGAACTTGTGGAGACAAAGACGTATATGCTAAAATTTGTGAAGCGTTCAGACCAGTAGTTAAAGAACATATTGACGTCTACGGCGAGTTTAACGACCAACGTTTGACTGGTTTACATGAAACTGCTGCAATTACTGATTTCTCTTGGGGAATTTCTGACAGAGGTGCTTCAATCCGAATTCCAATTATTGCTGTAGAAAAAGGCTGGAAAGGCTGGTTAGAAGACAGAAGACCTGCTTCCAATGGTGATCCGTACAAAATTGCTGGACGTATTATCAAAACAGTAAAGTCTGCTAAAATTTAATTACTACACTTTATATATATAGTTATAAACGCTTGCAGCAATGCAGGCGTTTTTTTTTAAGACTACTGCGGAAATAACTCTATTTTGCTCCGTAAAACCACCAATTCATGTCCCGTGAAATTTTATAACCTAAGGCTTCATAAAGAGGAATCGCTGTATTTCCTTTATCAGTATGTAAAATGGGGAGTTTCTGTGATTTCAATATCTCTTTTGTAGTGTGTGCAACCAATTGTTTGGCGTAGCCACGTCGTGTATAATCAGGATGAGTAACCACTGCACTAACTTCAATGAAATCATCAGTTTGTAAACGTTGACCCGAAATCGAAACTAATTTTCCGTCCTTAACTATTCCAAAAAAATCACCCATTTCAAAGGATCTTTTTTGATAATACCCTGGCATCACCAACCATATTAAATCATAAATTTCATCACGGTATTTTTCTGATAAAACCACTATTTGCTCTGTCATTTTAACATCAGCTAAATGGTCTAGAACCATTTGACACCCTTCAATTTTTTTTTCTAGAACTATTCTTTTAGGGTCTATTTGTGGAGTCTCATTTTCTGAAACTAAAAAGAAATTTTTAGACAACTTAGAGTATGCATTTAATGTTTTTGCCGTTTTAGCAACCTCATTAAAGGCTCCAAAAGTACAGACTTCTGGATGGTAAAAAAGAACCCCATCATATTCTATTCTGAACTTTTTATGGGTTTCATTTAATGCATACCACACAGGGTTTTTTAACTTTTTTTCTAAATTGGTCATTTTTTAGTGTAAAAAAACTCGCTAAAAAGCAAGCATCTAAATATAGTGTTTTTTAAAAACTTTGCATCGAATGGATAAAGTGTAGTTTGAAAAATTAATTTCAAAAAATGATTGTATCTTAGCCGCCGTAATTAATAAACCAATTTTAACCCCGTTATCCGTGGCAAAACTTCCAAAACAATATCAGTTTTTAGACTTATCCGACTATGGACGTACTGCAGGGCATTGGATTGCAAACCAGCTAAAACACACCAGATTTACACCAATTCATGTGACAACTCTTTTTATTGTTGCGGGGCTTATTGCAATTGGATGTATGCTTAATGGGCACTACAAAATGGCTGCATTTTTTATCATATTAAAATCTATTTTAGATGCTGCTGACGGGGAATTATCCCGTCTAAAAAACACACCTTCCTACACAGGACGATACTATGATTCTATTGCCGATATTATTCTCAATTTTTGTTTTTTACTTGCCTTTTGGTATATCACTGATGGCTCGATAGTGTATATGTTACTTGCCTTTTTTGGAATTCAATTGCAAGGCACCGTTTACAACTATTATTATGTCATTTTAAGAAATGCCGTAGAGGGAGATTCTACAAGTCGTATTTTTGAGGATGCTGCCCCAAAAGCTCTTAAGGGAGAAAGTCAGCGTACGGTGAATATTTGTTATAAAATTTATGATATTTTATATATCACATTTGATAAAACCATGTATTTAATGGATAAAAACGCAAGTGATAGTCCGCCATTTCCAAAATGGTTTATGACGCTGGTGTCCATGTACGGACTTGGATTTCAACTTTTATTTATGGCAGCTATGTTAGCTTTCAAATTAGAAGCCTATGTCATTCCTTTTTTTATTGGCTACTCCGTCTTGATTTTAGTATTTGTAGGCCTTCGAAAATTAGTTTTAAAACCCTTATAGTTTAGGAGCCACTTTGGCAACAGCTGCTATGGTATCGTCTAAATCTTCATAGGATAAAGCATCCGTGATAAACCAAGTTTCAAAAGCACTAGGCGCAATATAGATTCCAGCATCAAGAAGCCCATGAAAAAAGGCTTTAAAACGCGCATTATTTCCTTCTGAGGCCGTTTCGAAATCAACAACTGCAGTTTCAGAAAAATGAACCGAAATCATAGACCCTACTCTGTTTATAGTATGTGTAATATTATTTTCAGTTAGAGCAGCGGCTATGCCTTTGTGTAAGTATGCTGTTTTTTCTGCCAATCGGTCAAATACTTTAGCATCTGCATCTAAAGCCTGAAGCATGGCATAACCTGCCGCCATTGCTAAGGGATTTCCACTCAAAGTACCCGCTTGATAAACAGGCCCCAAAGGCGCTAAATGGTTCATAATTTCATGGCGTGAGGCAAAGGCACCCACAGGCAATCCTCCTCCAATAACTTTTCCAAAACACACAATGTCAGCAGTGACGCCATACAATTCCTGAACACCACCTTTTGCCAAACGAAAACCTGTCATAACCTCGTCAAAGATTAAAACGGCTTGATGTGAATCACATAAAGCTCTCAGCCCTTCTAAAAACCCTGGCTGTGGAGGAATACATCCCATATTACCCGCAACAGGTTCTACAATAATACAAGCAATTTCGGATGGGTTTGCTTCAAAAATTTCAGCTACAGCATCTAAGTTATTGTAGGGTGCTAAAAGGGTGTCTTTTGCAGTTCCTGATGTTACTCCAGGACTGTTTGGACTTCCAAAGGTCACAGCACCACTTCCTGCTTGAATTAAAAAAGAATCTGAATGCCCATGATAGCAGCCTGCAAATTTTATGATTTTTTCTCTTTTGGTAAATCCACGTGCCAAACGTACTGCACTCATACACGCCTCCGTTCCTGAGTTTACAAATCGAATTTGATCAATACTCGGCACCATTGAAACCGCAAGTTCAGCAATTTTGGTTTCAATTTCTGTGGGCATTCCAAATGACGTTCCCAATTGTGCTTTCTCTATGACCGCTTCAATTACGGGTGGATACGCGTGCCCCAAAATCATTGGCCCCCATGAATTGATATAATCAATAAGACGATTACCATCGGCATCGTATAAATAAGCCCCTTTTGCACGAGAAACAAAAATAGGAGTTCCTCCTACTGCTTTGAAAGCGCGGACAGGTGAATTAACGCCTCCCGGAATAACTTCCGAAGCGGCTTTGAATAATTGACTACTACGTTGGTATTTCATGACGTTAGTTTGAATAAATAGTAAGTTTTTGCCCAATCTTTAGAGCTGTTGATCTCAAATTATTTTGCTTTTTTAGGGCTTCAACAGTAGTATTATAGGCCTTTGAAATAGAATACAATGTGTCACCTTTTTTGACAGTATATCGTATTTTTTGAGCGGACGATGAAGGTTCTTTTTTAGAGCGCGATTTTTTTAACTTGGTATCATATTTATATAGCTCATACCGTTCTATTAAGCTAATCAATTTTTTTGGATATTTTGGATCCGTAGCATAACCCGCCTTACGAAGACCTTTTGCCCAGCCTTTATAGTCATCTATTTTTAATTCAAATAAAGCTGCATAACGTTTCCGATTTGCCAAAAATTCTGAATGGTCTCGAAAAGATTCACTTGGATCTTTGTATTTCCTAAAACATTCTTGAGCTTTGTCATCATCGTGATACACTCGCGGCCCTGTCCAATCGTGGCATTTAATTCCGAAATGATTATTGGCAAGACGCGCCAAACGTGCTTTTCCAGATCCCGATTCCAAAATTCCTTGTGCCAAAGTGATACTCGCCGGAATACCATAGAGACGCATTTCGTTAATAGAAATGGTTTTGTAGTAATCAATATACTCCAAAGCAGTATTGGTGACAGGCGTATTTTTTGACGGCTTCGGATTGGAAGATTTGTTTATTGTGACCTCAACTTTTGAGGGTGCTGGTTTTGAGCTGGCTTTACGTCTCGCCCCACAACTTGAGACTAGTAGTCCTAAAGAAATAAAAATAAAAATGTGTTTCATATCTAATTTATTAGTTCTAATTTCTTTTGTTTTAACTTTAAATTCATCCCCTTAATACCTTGTAATCCTCCCGTATGAATTGCTAAAACTTTAGCTTCTTTTGAGATTCTTCCTGTTTGAATCGCCTCGAAAATACCATACATCATTTTAGCAGTATAAACAGGATCTAATGGAATATTATAAGTGGCTTTGAAATGGTTCATAAATGTAATTAATTTAGAATCCACTTTGGCATAGCCTCCAAAATGATAACTATCCCAAAGCTCCCAATTTGACTGTGTTGCAAATTTACAAATATCTTCGTTTAAAAAACCGCCTTTGAGGGCTGGAAACCCAATAATTTTTTGCGAGGGCAAACTCGAGTTAATAAGGCCTGCTATAGTCCCACCGGTTCCAACAGCGCAACAAATAAAATCAAAATCGCGATCTTTGTGAGTTAAAATTTCCTCACACCCTTTAATAGCTAGAGAATTTGTGCCCCCTTCAGGAAGAACATAATAATGCTTAAACGCTTCTAAATATGTATTTAAATAGGCTGGATCTGTTTTTTCTTTATAGACAGAACGGGTTACAAATTCTAAATGCATTCCACAAGATTGTGCATAGCTTAACGTTGGATTTAATTCGATTTTAGATGCTAATTCTTCCCCTCTTATCACCCCAACAGTAGGAATATTCAGTGCTTGACCCGCTGCTGCTGTCGCAGCAATATGATTAGAAAATGCACCACCAAACGTAAGAATCCCTTTATAGTTTTTTGCGACTACTTTTTCTAAATTATACTTTAATTTTCTGTATTTATTTCCTGAGACTTTTGGGTGTATCAAATAATCAGGCTTAAGTGATACCTGAGTCGTCAAACTCATATTTTCTAATGATTTAATAGAAAGCATTCCCATAATGTCTAAAGGCGCAAAAATACTAAATACTTTCACAATTATATTTAGGATCTTGACAATAAAGCTACAATTTATAAGAAGTTATATCTTTAAAATTTATATTATATTTGTTTGACATGAAAAAACACATTCCCATAGAAGCGGGTGATTTTTACTTAACCCAACAGGGATATCGTTGTTTTACAGAACAATACCATCTCAAGCGCGGCTATTGTTGTGAGAGTGGCTGTAAGCATTGCCCCTACGGCTATAACACCAGTACCAATACACAAAAATCTAAAACGTGAGTACAAGAAATCTTACATTCGAAGATGAAATTTTAGAGGGTATTCCAGAAACACTTCCCCCCGTACGGCCGTACGATGATAGCTATAACCATGCCCCTAAAAGAAAATCAATTTTAAGTTCTGAGGATCTCAAGTTAGCTTTAAAAAATGCGTTGCGCTATTTTGACAAAAAACACCACGAAATTCTAATCAAAGAATTCAAAATAGAATTAGATACATATGGTCGTATTTATATGTACCGCTTCCGTCCAACCCATAAAATAGTGGCGCGTCCAATTGACGCCTATCCTGCAAAAAGTAGGCAAGCTGCTGCAATCATGTTAATGATTCAAAATAATTTGGATGATGCGATTGCTCAACACCCTCATGAGTTGATTACGTATGGCGGCAATGGAAGCGTGTTTTCAAATTGGGCACAATACCGCTTGACCATGCAATACTTAGCTCAAATGTCCGATACTCAAACCTTAGTGATGTATTCTGGACATCCGATGGGATTATTTCCGTCCCATGCCGAAGCACCAAGAGTAGTCGTGACCAATGGAATGATGATTCCAAATTACTCCAAACCCGATGATTGGGAGAGGTTTAATGCTTTAGGCGTTTCTCAATACGGTCAAATGACGGCTGGAAGCTATATGTATATCGGTCCTCAAGGCATTGTTCATGGTACAACCATTACAGTGCTCAATGCTTTTAGAAAACTAAACAAACCCCCACTTGGACATTTATTTTTAACAGCAGGTTTAGGGGGAATGAGTGGTGCGCAACCAAAAGCAGGAAACATTGCAGGTTGTATTACAGTGTGTGCAGAAATCAATGAAAAAGCACTATACACGCGTCATTCTCAAGGATGGGTTGATGAAGTTTTTACAGATTTAGATGCACTTATCGACCGTGTTCACAAAGCAAAACACAATAAAGACGTCGTATCAATTGCCTATTTAGGTAATGTGATCGATGTCTGGGAAGGGTTTTACGACGCTAATATTCATGTCGATTTGGGTAGTGACCAAACCTCTTTACATAATCCTTGGGCAGGGGGATATTACCCTGTTGGAATGGACTATGAAACGGCAAATAACCTGATGGGTTCTGATCCAGAATTATTCAAAGAAAAAGTAAAAGCCTCTTTAAGGCGTCATGCGGCTATAGTTCAAAAACATACCGATAAAGGAACTTATTTCTTTGATTACGGAAATGCATTTCTATTGGAAGCCTCTAGAGCTGGTGCCGATATTATGGCCGAAAACGGAACTGATTTCAAATATCCTAGCTATGTTCAGGATATTATGGGGCCGATGTGTTTTGATTATGGCTTTGGTCCATTTCGATGGGTATGCGCCTCTGGAAGAGCAGAAGATCTCGCCAAAACTGATGCTATCGCCTGTGAAGTTTTAGAAGCACTTAAAAAAGATTCTCCAAAAGAGATTCAACAACAAATGAACGATAATATCCAATGGATTAAAGGCGCCCAAGACCATCAATTGGTGGTCGGTTCTCAAGCTCGGATTTTATATGCCGATGCTGAAGGCCGTATGAAAATTGCTGAAGCTTTTAATACTGCGATAGCAAATAACGCCCTTGGTACTGTGATTTTAGGACGAGATCACCATGATGTCTCGGGTACTGATTCACCCTATAGAGAAACGAGTAATATATATGATGGCTCCAAATTTACAGCAGATATGGCTATCCAAAATGTGATTGGCGATAGTTTTCGAGGCGCTACATGGGTTAGTATTCATAACGGCGGTGGTGTGGGCTGGGGCGAAGTGATCAATGGTGGCTTTGGTATGGTTCTTGATGGAAGTAAAGAAGCTGAAAGACGCTTAAAATCCATGTTGTTTTGGGATGTGAATAATGGTATTGCAAGACGAAATTGGGCTCGAAATGAGGGAGCCACATTTGCCATCAAACGAGCAATGGAGTCAGAACCACTGCTTAAAGTAACACTACCAAATAATGTTGATCAAACACTTTTGGATAATCTATAAAAATAATTCTTATGAAAACTAAAATATTACCTTTTGTCATTGCTGTATTAGTTCTAAGCTCATGTCGATCAGTACGTGTGGTTACTGATTATGATAAAGTAGCCCCATTTGAAACTTATAAAACATTTGGATTCCATAAAGAAGGTGTGGATCGTGCAGAAATAAGCGATTTAGATAAACGTCGTATTTTACGTGCTATCGAAAAGGCACTAGTAGAAAAAGGTTTTACAAAATCGGATACTCCAGATTTACTAGTTAACTTTTTCACAAAAGAACAACAACGTGTCAATGTCCAAAGCACTAATATTGGTGGTTTTGGCTATGGCTGGGGCTATGGTTGGGGCTTTGGTCCTAGTCCGTTTTTTGGAGCGCAGTATACGGTTTCAAATTCTACTCAAGGCACCTTATGTATTGATCTGATTGATGCCAAACAAAAAGAACTCATCTGGCAAGGGATTGGTCGGGGAAACCTAACCACAAGTGTAAAATATAAAGACGAACGCATAAATTCGTTTGTGAATTCAATTTTGTGTAGTTATCCGCCAGAAATACCGCTTTAAGCTTTCACATCCAAAGCATCTCTTAAGGCATTTCCAATCAGCATAAAAGCCATCACCAAACTCATGATACAGAGTCCTGGAATAAGTGCCAAATAAGGTTTTCCTAAAATGATATAGTTATAATGATCTTTGATCATTGCGCCCCAACTCGACATGGGAGGTTGCGCCCCAATACCTAAAAAACTAAGCCCACTTTCAATTAAGATCGCAGCGGCAAAATTTGCTGCTGATATTACGATAACTGGTGCTAAAATATTTGGCAAAATATGTTGCGCTATAATTCTGAAATCTGTGTACCCTAAGGCACGGGCAGCTGTGACATATTGCATTTCTTTCACACCCATCACCTGGCCCCTAACGATTCTGGCAACTTCAACCCACATGGTAAGACCAACTGCAATAAAAACTTGCCAAAACCCTTTCCCTAAGGCTAATGTAATCGCAATAACCAAAAGTAATGTAGGAATTGACCACGTCACATTAATGACCCACATAATTAGCTTATCCCATTTACCGCCAAAATAACCCGCAATACTCCCAAGGAGTATTCCAATAAACAGAGAGATGAAAACGGCCACAAAGCCAATTGAAAATGAAATTCGTGCACCAACTAAAATCCGACTTAAAAGGTCTCTACCATATTTATCCGTTCCAAAAAAAAACGTTTCTGTAGTAACAAAAGGGCGTAATGAGGGCTCTAAATCCGTAGGAATTTCAACAATTTTCTCTAAACCCGTTAGTCTTTCTGAAGCATATTCGGTATATTTTATTTGATGCGATTCAAATTTATAATTTGAGATTGGTATTTCAGAAGGCGGATTGCTCCTGCCAAAAAACACACGATTCAAAACACTCTGATTAGATACTGATGTATTGGGCGTAACCAGCATATCTACCTTAAATCCCGGGGGTTTTGAATGAATTGACAGATGCATTTGATTTGCATACTGAGAATTATCAGGTGCTAAAACATAAACAAAAACAGAAATGAAAGCCAAAAAAATGATAAACCAAAAACTAAAAACACCCCAAAAGCTTTGTTTAAATTTTTGGAGTGCTAATGTTGTTAAGCCTTGGTTTTGCATTCTTGTTTAGTCTTTTATCTGGGCTAATTTATTGATTTTATAAGAATCTTTTAAATCACTCAATACATTAATTGCTTCTTCAACATAAATGTCTTTACTTAAATTCTCGCGCCAGCGGGTTCTATTAACTTTTAAAACTGAATCCTGAGCCATCAAAGACAGTTCATAGGGCAAAGACTCAAAGTTGAGATCAGTTTGGTATTCAGACAATTCGTCAAAACGTTTCGCTTCTTCTTCTTTTTGTTCAATTGCTGTTGAATAAGCCGAGAAATTGAGTTGGTATTCCGATTGATCCCTCATGGCTTTAACCCACCGTGCATTATCATCAATAAGTTTAATTTCGGCACTAGAATTCATACGGTTTTTACTGTTTTGAATGGTGGTTTCATAGTCAAAAACATTGTTCCAAATTGTGTATGTTGCAGGTGCAATTTCGTCCCACGCCAAGGGGTTATCTTGATCTTTTTCTCCGATATCAATATAACTATAACGATCTGGTACAACGACATCACTTTTAACGCCTTCTAACTGCGTTGATCCACCATTAATACGGTAATATTTTTGAGTTGTAAATTTAAAAGCCCCCATATCACCATTGGTATTTCCTCGAATCATTCGATTTAAATCAATAATGTTTTGAACAGTACCTTTTCCGTAAGTTTGTTTACTTCCAATGACAATAGCACGTTTGTAGTCCTGCATGGCAGCAGCTAAGATTTCAGAAGCCGAGGCCGATAATTCATTGACTAAAATAACGAGTGGACCGTCCCACTCAACAGACCGATCTGTATCTTTTAATACTTCCTTGTCTTGGCCAGTAGAACGCACCTGAACAATAGGCCCTTCTTTAATAAATAAACCTCCTAGATCAACGACAGTCTTAAGAGATCCACCACCATTATTTCTCAAATCTAAGACCAACCCTTGCATGCCTTCGGCTTTGAGACGCTGAATTTCCTTTTTAACGTCACTGGCTGCATTTCGATTGTTGTAGTCTTCAAAATCAACATAAAACTTTGGAAGATTAATGATCCCAAATGTAGCGCCTTCTTTTTTGACGGTAGATGTTTTCGCATAAGTTTCTTCTAGCTCTATTTCATCTCTAGGGATACTTAAGTCTTCAATAGTTCCATCAACTTTTTTTAGGGTTAAAATTACATTTGTTCCTTTTGGACCTTTGATCAGTTTAACGGCATCATCTAAACGCATACCAACCACATTAACGGGTTCGCTCTCGTCTTCTTGGCGCACTTTTAAGATCACATCGCCAACTTCTAATTTATTTTGCCGCCATGCCGATCCACCAGAAATGAGTTCGGTAATACTAATTTCATCCATACGTTTTTGTAAACGTGCTCCAATTCCTTCGTACTTCCCAGACATTTGGGCATCAAAACGGTCTTTATCTTGAGGCGCAAAATAGAACGTATGCGGATCAAATTCTTCAGCAATCGCATTGATGTAGATAGATAACCAATCGTCTCGTCTTAAATCATCCATATAACTTGCTGTTTCATTAAGAGACTTTAAGGTTGTTTCTCTAGCTTCAATCTCTAAATCTGCAAGTGATTTTTTTTGGTCATCAGTTTCGTCCTTCTCTTTAGCTTCTTCAGTTACTAAATCATAGTAATTTGCAAGCGTTGAAAACTTAAGTTGTTTCCGCCAATTGTCTTTCATTTCAGCCTTGGATGTTGGATAGGCTTTGTCATCATAATCTGTACTAAAGGTTTCTTCTAAGTCGAAATCAAATGGAGCGCTTAGAACTTGATTATAAACGGCTCTAGTATCTAGGATACGCAACATTAATCGCTCATAAACTAGATTAAAAAAACGCACTTCTTGATTTAAAATTTGATCGTCAATTTCAGTTTTAAAACGCTCAAAATCATCAATATCAGATTGATAAAAATAATTTTTAAATGGATCTATTTGTTTTAGAAAACGCATATAAACGCCTTCAGAGAAATCGTCGTTTATAGCCTTAGGTTCAAAATGACCCTCTTCTAATAAATACGTAATCAATTGCATTAGAAGCTTATCTTTATCTGGGTCATCAAATGATTTGGGGGTAAAACTACAAGACGCAAAAGCAATTAGTATGGAGACTAAAAAAATGTTGAAATTTCGTTTCATAGGGTTGTACTGTTTTTGTAACTTAAAAATAATATCCTAAAGTATGAGAAAAATCAATGCTAACCATATGGAAGGGTAATAATTTTTTGTTAAAGCGTATCAAATCATCAAATACGCTACAAATTACTTACTTTTGCAAGAACTTAAACGAATCCTAAATGACAAAAAGACCTTTGATTTTGGTCACTAACGATGATGGCATCACTGCGCCGGGTATTCGTACTTTAATAAAAGTTATGAATACTATTGGAGAGGTCATTGTTGTGGCTCCTGATAGTCCACAAAGTGCAATGGGGCATGCGATTACAATTAACGATACCTTGTATTGTAAACGAGAACGAATTGATAATGGTCCACAGCAGGAATACAGTACATCAGGAACTCCTGCAGATTGTGTTAAATTAGCTGTTCACGAACTCTTAGAACGCAAACCAGATTTATGTGTTTCTGGAATTAACCATGGCTCAAATTCTTCGGTTAATGTGATTTATTCTGGAACTATGAGTGCCGCCATTGAAGCTGGTATGGAAGGTATTCCAGCCATTGGATTTTCGCTATTAGACTACAGCTGGGAAGCCGATTTTAGTCAAATTGAAGTATTTATAAAAACAGTCACTTTACAGGTTTTGACACAAGGTTTACAAAAGGGAATTATCCTAAATGTTAATTTCCCAAAGCTTTTAGAACAGGACATCAAAGGGATTCGTGTTTGCCGCCAAGCAAATGCCAATTGGATTGAAAAATTTGACAAACGCCAAACGCCACTAGGTCGCGATTACTATTGGCTTACTGGAGAATTTAACAACTTAGACAAAGGCGAAGATACAGACGAATGGGCGCTTGAAAACGGCTATGTTTCTGTTGTTCCTGTGCACTATGATTTGACCGCACATCACTATATTCAAGAACTAAATAAATGGAGTTTTAATGACTAAAAAAGGATTTTTGCAAGGCGTTTTAGTAGGGCTTTTAGCCACTGTAATAGGGCTATTCACTGCGGGTGTAATTTTAGGTAAATTATCCGGGCGTTCCGATAATATTTTTAAAGTTTTGGAGGTTGCTCAATCCGAAAATTTTATGGGTAAACTTATTAGTTTGGGTGCTATTTTGAATTTAATTTGCTTCTTTTATTTTATCCGAAACAAACAAGATTCTCGTGCTGGCGGTGTCTTGGCTGTCACAATTTTGATTGCTATTACAACATTTTTAATTAAGTTATAAATGAAATATTACATTATAGCTGGAGAAGCATCGGGTGATTTACATGCTTCAAACCTGATGAAAGCCCTCAAAAAAACGGATGCAAATGCAACGTTCAGATTTTGGGGTGGCAACTTAATGCAAAATGTAGGCGGCACACTAGTGAAACACTACAAAGATTTGGCTTTTATGGGCTTTTTTGAAGTGGTCATGAACCTCAGAACTATCGCTAAAAATTTAACCTTCTGTAAAACTGATATTCAAAAATTTCAACCTGATTGTTTAATTTTTATAGACTATCCTGGTTTCAATATGCGTATTGCAAAGTGGGCAAAAATTGAAGGCTTTAAAACCCATTATTATATTTCTCCACAAATTTGGGCTTGGAAAGAAAATCGCATTTCAGCTATCAAACGTGATATTGATAAAATGTATGTCATTCTTCCTTTTGAAAAAGCGTTTTATGAAGACAAGCACAACATGCCGGTAGAATTTGTTGGACACCCACTTATTGATGCTATTGCAGACCGCAAACCTGTCGATGAAATTGCCTTTCGTAAAACACATCAGCTCAGCGACAAACCTATCATTGCATTGCTTCCTGGAAGTCGAAAACAAGAAATTAACAAAATGCTTTCGGTAATGCTAAGTGTTGTAAAATCGTTTCCAGATTATCAATTTGTAATTGCTGGAGCTCCAAGTCAGGATCCTGAATTTTACAGGTCTTTTATAGAAAAAGAAAACATCTATTTGGTTGAAAACTGCACCTATGACTTACTTAGTGTTTCCCATGCTGCAATGGTCACTTCAGGTACTGCCACCTTGGAAACAGCTTTATTTAAAGTGCCGGAAGTTGTATGTTATAAAACCAGTTGGATTTCATATCAAATAGGAAAGCGATTAGTTAAACTAAAATTCATCTCCTTAGTCAATTTGATCTTGGACAAAGAAGTGGTTACCGAATTAATACAAGAAACGTTCAACACCAAACGCTTGACAAAAGAGCTATCTTCTATTTTGGAGGGGCCGGTTAGAGAAGCACAATTTGAAGCTTATCATGAACTGGAAACAAAACTAGGAGGTGCAGGCGCTAGTCAAAATGTTGCAGGATTAATTTATAATTCCTTACTTTAGAAGACTTTAAATCTCTAATCTCAACCTGCTTCGGCTCCACAGTGGTTCCGTTTCTCTATGCGATGCAAGCCTTTAAGTACCCCATATTAAAGCTTACTCTATCTCTTATCATTGGTATTATTTTAAGCGAATACACGACTATAGCAGTCACTATTCTCCTTGGCGCTATTAGTTTTATGCTAGCTGTACTAGTCTTAATACATTACCATTGCAAGAAATACAAAAAAACCCTGTATTGGCCTTCATTGGTAGTAGTGCTAGTTATGATTTTATTGGGTGTTTTTGTATCAAAGATACGGGACGTTACATTTTCAAAATCACATTATACTCATTTAGAGACTCTTAGGGATAGTCAAGTACACCAACTTGAATTTGTAATCAAAAAACGATTAAAACCAACGACTTATAATCAACGCTATTATGTGCAAGTATTACGCATTGATTCTACGGCGGTTTCAGGTACTTTATTGATCAATTTAAGTAAAAAATCGACTCCAAAAAACTTTAATGTTAATGCAAAAGTTTTTACTATGGCGGTCCTTGAAAAAATTAATCCCCCTCAAAACCCCTATCAATTTAATTATAAAAACTACCTGAAACGTCTAGGAATTCATCATCAAATAACTCTAAAAAATCAAATTGTTGAAGTATTTCCTCAGCCCCCTAAAACACTTACTGGTTATGCTGAATTAGTTCGAGAAACGTTAAACAAACGCCTCCAAAAACTCGCTTTCAATCCCATTGAATTGGCTTTTGTTAAGGCGCTATTTTTGGGGCAACGTCAAGACATAGCATCAGACGTTTATGCTGACTATGCCAAAGCAGGAGTAGTTCATATTCTTGCCATTTCAGGACTTCATATAGGAATTATATTGATGATTCTTCTATTTATACTCCAACCACTTCTCTATTTTAAACGAGGGAAAACGATACGTTTACTGTTCATTCTCGTTACATTATGGAGTTTTGCTGTCATTGCAGGCTTATCCCCTTCTGTGGTCAGAGCGGTGACCATGTTTAGTTTATTTGCAATTGTCAAGGGATTAAAACGGTCTTCAAATTCTTTGAACACCTTAGCAATTTCAGCATTTATTCTTTTATTGATTCGTCCTGCATTTTGTTTCGACCTGGGGTTTCAACTTAGTTATGCTGCGGTAGCCGCTATAATTATAATAAAACCCATATTAGATTCGTGGATAACTTTTAAAAATGGGATTGCAAATTGGTTTCTTGATTTACTAAAACTATCGGTTGCAGCACAACTTGGAGTTTTACCGTTGAGTCTTTATTATTTTCATCAATTTCCGGGCTTATTTTTTGTGACCAATATTGTCATTGTGCCGTGTCTAATGTTGGTTCTTGGACTAGGTATTATTATGTTTATATGTCTAACACTCTACCAACCTCCAGAATTTATAATACAAGTTTTAGGTTGGCTTATTCAATTCATGAACAGGTTTGTTGACTGGATCGCTACTAAAGAAGCCTTTCTATTTGATGAGATTTCATTTGATACGACAGCGCTGGTGTTTTCCTACTTCACTCTGTTTGTATTAGGACAATTTTATCTAAAAAAATCCTATAAACATCTAATGCTTTTAGGGATTTGCATACTCAGTTTTCAAATCGTTGCTCAACTGATTCCTGCTCTACATGCTAAAAATTCATTTATAGTATTTCATAAATCTAGACATAGTGTTTTTGGATTTCGAACCAATCAACATCTAGAAATTCACCACGATTTAGAAAGTTTAAAAACCCAACGAATACTTAAGGATTATAAAATTGGTGCTGCTATAAAAACGCAATCTACTGACAGCATCCGTGACCTCTATAAAATTGACGATAAATTGCTTTTAGTAGTGGACAGCCTAGGGATATACAATATTAACAGTGTAAAACCGCAGTGGGTACTTCTAAGACAATCTCCAAAAATTAATTTAAACCGTATGATTGATAGCCTTCACCCTAAACTCGTTATTTGGGATGGTAGTAATTACAAAACGTTTCAAGAACGTTGGAAAAAAACATGTGAAACACAAAACATTAGGTATCACCAAACAAGTGAAAATGGAGCGTTCTGGGTGGATTATTAGTTAAGGTGCAAAAGAAGGTACAAACGTTTTGTAGTAGGTATTAAATGCTTCTTGGTTGTTCATTTTCTTGTAGGTATCGTCCTTAAACAATTTCAAGTACAGCTCAAGCTGTTGTGCGGTTTGATAGCCCGGAATTGGAGCTAACAGCTCTGCATCTAGCCCTAAAAACACCATTGTTGGATAGGCATTTACCCCTAAATAACGTGAAAATTCATGTGGACTATTTCGACGTTTGGCGAGATCAGGTTTATAATTTGGATTTGTAAATTTCTGATCTTTAAAATTCACAGTCTCATTGCCTTCTGCATTGAATTTGACCGCGTAATAATGTTCATTGACATATGCAATCAAATCCTTATTAGTAAACGTATTTCTGTCAAGCATTTTGCAAGGTCCACACCAAGAGGTGTACATATCAATGAGGATTTTTTTGGGAGCTTTTTGTTGCAAGGCGAGAGCTTCGTCCATGCTCACCCAATTAATAGTTTGCGCAGCAAGTGGTAAAGACCCTAAAACGAGGAACGCCACTAATATATAAGTTTTCATTTTTTTATATTTATTTTTAATACTTAACAAATATAATACCAAAATTAACGAACACCATGCATTAATTTCTTAATTACTGGATAAAGTAATGCCGATAATATTCCGAGACCAACCGCAACTGCAGTAAGGATCCAAAAGAAATAACTCAACCCTTCAGATTGTGCAATGCCTTCGGAAGCTTCTCCAAATACACCTGCTAACTTCATTCCAATAGCTACGGCTAAATACCAGATTCCAAACATCATGGCAATCATACGACCTGGCACTAATTTACTGACGTAAGACAAGGCAACTGGCGAGATACATAATTCACCCATGGTATGAAAGAAATACACTAAAATCAACCAAATCATACTTACTGAAGCGGTTTTTGCCCCTGGTTCAATTGCTGAGGCCCCAATGGCTACACACGCCATTCCAATACCTAACAGTACCATTCCGATGGCATATTTCATGTTGGCATTAGGGTTGTATTTGCTTTCCCACCACTTTGAAAATAGAGGTGCAAACGCAATGATAAATAAAGAGTTTAAAACGCCAAACCATGAGGCTGGGACTTCTGCAATTTCTTTTCCAAATTCAATAGTTAACATCCAAAGTGCGATGGCCCAAATAATGACAAAACTAATTGCTAAAAAGATATTTGAAAGTGCATATTTTGAAAATGTTTTTTTGAATAATAACCACAACACCCAAGTGATAATTCCTAAAGGAATCACGGTCATAAGAGAGTTGACTATTTTAAATACAAATGCGGAATTGCCTTCAAGAACACGTTGGGTGTAATCTCGTGCAAAAATGGTTAAGGAACTTGGAGATTGTTCAAAAATCGCCCAAAAGAAAATCGTGATAAACGCAAAAAACATTACAGCCAACATACGGTCACGAGTGATTTTGTCATACCTAGGAATTCGGATGACTAAGAGCACTACAAACAATCCTAATGCGGATAATATTGCAAGATTTGAACCTTCCATTCCAAAGAGATTAAAATCAAATAAATTATAGGCACCCTCTGATATTTTTGAAATGGGGTCATTAAAAATCCATGAGATTCCCAGAAGTCCTGCGATGGCTATCAGCACCAATTGAAATTCTGTAAATGGGTTTAATTTTGGTTCATCAGCATTAATTTTTTTATCCGCAACCTTAGCCTTTACAGGCTTTGTTCCGATAGCGCCAAAAATATTTTGCGCAAACCAAAATTGAAGTAATCCAAACAACATGAAAACACCTGCTAAACCAAAGCCCCAACGCCATCCGACTTGTTCTCCGAGGTATCCACAGAGCAAAATTCCCAAAAAGGCTCCTGCATTGACACCCATGTAAAAAATAGTATAAGCACCATCTTTTTTCTCGTCTTTTCCTTTGTACATTTCAGAAATAATCGAGGTCATGTTAGGCTTAAAAAAACCGCTTCCAAACACCAATAGAGTTAGGCCTAAGTAAATGAAAAATGGGGTTTCAACTGCCATCGCACCATGCCCAAGAGTCATGAGTAATGCACCCACAACAACTGCATAACGATACCCGATTTTTTTATCGGCAAAATAGCCTCCTAAGAGCGTCGATAAATAAACTAATGAGGTATAGGTTCCAAAAATTGCATAGGCATGTTCTCGTGGCCAGCCCCAGCCCCCATCAAGGAGTGATGCGGTGAAAAACATTACGAGTAAGGCGCGCATCCCGTAGTAGGAAAAACGTTCCCACATCTCTGTGAAAAATAACACAAAAAGTCCAGCGGGGTGCCCTAAGACCTTGTCTTTGAACATGTTTTCAATATTTGTTGTCATATTATCTAATAGTTTACTTAATAATTATAGATATTGGCTAATTACAATTTTGAGAAATAATTCAATACTCTAAAGGTTTTTTTCACTCTCTTCAGCACCATGCGTTAAACGTTTTAATGGTTTTAATATTAAAATAAATAAAGTACCTATGATAAGTGTTAGAATCAAAATTCCAGAAAATATAGCATATTCTCCAAAATCACTCGCAGCTTCACCTATGATACCTGCAACTTTACTACCAAGACCTGTGGCAGCAAAATAAACACCCATCATTAGGGAGGCATATTTCACTGGAGTTAGTTTGGTTATAAATGATAATGCCACAGGAGACAAACACAACTCTCCAATGGTGTGAAACAGATAAGCTAAAACAAGCCAAATCATACTGGAAGTTCCTGATTTTTCAAATTCCATAGCGGCAAACACCATGAAAAGAAAACCAAATCCCATAATGATAATCCCTAAAGCCATTTTAAATAATGAACTCGCTTCTCTTCCTTTTAATTTTCGTTTAGCCCAAATACTTGCTACAACAGTTGCAAAAATGATAATAAAACCTGCATTTAAACTTTGAAACATTATGGTTGGTATTTCCCAACCAAACAATATACGATCTGTATTAGATTCTGTGTATAAGTTCATCAATCCACCAGCTTGCTCAAAAGCACCCCAAAATACAATTACCATTATAAAGGAGAGTAAAAGCACTAAAAACCGATCTTTAAAAATCTGAGAATCTAGTTCTTTATATATCATCATTAATAAAGACGTAATCGCCGTTAAAAATATAAAAAGTAACCCATAACCCCATTCTAGACTATACCATCCAAAAGCAGAGGCTGCTAAGAGAATAATGGTGAACCCTAACTGAAGAGGAGATTGAAATAATTTAGCGTATAATTTTCCATAGGAAATCTCATTGGGATCATTTTCAGTAGAAACAAAATTACCAACGTGTGTAAGAAATTTTTGACCATAAAGATAGTTAATTAAACCTATCAGCATTACAATTCCAGCTAAACCAAAACCAGAATGCCATCCCCATTCCTTAACGACTAACCCTATAATTAAAGTTGCCAGAAGTGACCCTAAATTTATACCAATATAAAATATACTAAACCCTTTATCTCTTCGGATATCACCTTCTTTATACAAGCCACCTACCATTGTTGAAATGTTTGGTTTTAAAAGACCAACTCCTAAAATCACAAGTCCAAGACCTGTATAGAACGCCCAAGTATCTGTTAAAACTAATACACCATGTCCAAGACATAATACAATAGCACCATATAAAACAGCCTTTTTTTGTCCAATGAGTTTATCGGCAATCATGCCGCCTGGGATCGACATCACATATACTAACATAGTGTACCATCCATAAAGCGCTAATGCCTCTTTGCTTGTCCATCCTAAACCTGCACCTCTCGCGTCTTCACCAAGTGTTGAAGTTGTCATATAAAGCACTAGTAAGGCACGCATTCCATAGTAAGAAAACCGCTCCCACATTTCAGTTAAAAACAATATGTATAACCCAATTGGTTGCCCAAATAGCTCTTTTTGATTTACTGTAGTTGTTGTTGACATAAATTTAGTATTAGTTAATAAATTGTGTATTGGTTAATTTTCATTCATTCGTTTATCGCCCAATTTTTCGTGTAAAAAATTAGTCATTTTGGTATATAAATGCATGGTGGTATTTCCGCCGTAAATGCCGTGGTTTTTATCAGGGTAAATAGCCCAATCAAATTGTTTATTGGCTTGAATCAAGGCTTCTACCATACGCATCGTATGTTGCACGTGTACATTATCATCGCCAGAGCCATGTATCAAAAGGTAGTCTCCTTTTAAGAGTTCTGGATAATTAAATGGAGAATTGTCGTCATATCCACTTGGGTTTTCTTGAGGCGTGCGCATAAAGCGTTCGGTATAGATGGTGTCATAAAAACGCCAGCTTGTTACTGGTGCAACGGCGATAGCCATTTTAAATATATCATTGCCTTTTAATAAGCAATTAGTACTCATATGGCCGCCATAACTCCACCCCCAAATACCAATACGACTTTCATCTATATAACTTAAATCTGAAAGTTGTTTAGCGGCTTGAATTTGATCTTCAGTTTCGTATTTGACAAGGTTTAAATAGGTGACTTTTTTGAAATCCGCGCCTTTGAACCCTGTACCTCGCCCATCGACACAAGCAACAATATAGCCTTGTTGAGCTAAATATTGGTGCCAATAATCACGTGAACTACTCCAAGCGTTGGCTACCTGTTGAGACCCCGGACCAGAGTACTGAAACATCAAAAGTGGATAGGTTTTTGACGGATCAAAATCGGCGGGTTTGAGCATCCACATGTTCAAGTCGTTTCCATTGATATTTATGGTGCTGAATTCTTTAGTTGAATAATTAAACGTTTTAAGGGTTTCTAAAAGGGCCGTATTGTCTTTTATATTTTTAACAAGTCTTCCTGTTTTAGAATCGTTTAACGTATATTTTGGTGGTGTAGTTGCACTAGAATAGGTTTTGATAAAGTAAGTGAAATCTGCACTAAAGTCTGCAGCATTTGTACCTTCTTCTAAAGACAATCGTTTTTTATTTTTACCATTTAATCGAATTGAATATACATCCCGATTGATTGATCCATTTTCTACTGATTGGTAATAAATAGTTTTGGTCGATGCATTAAAACCATAATATGCCGTCACTTCCCAATTGCCTTTTGTGATTTGATTTTTCAACTTCCCTTGCTTAGAATAGTGGTAAATGTGATTAAATCCGTCTTTTTCGCTCGTCCAAATAAAGCTATTATCGTCTAGAAAAGTAAGATTATCTGTCACATCAACATAGGCCTCATCTTTTTCTGACAGCACTAAATTTCCTTTATTGGTTGTCGGGTTAATGAGCCAAAGGTCTAAAGCATTTTGATGTCTATTGAGGTACTGAGCAGATAAAACATCTGGATCTTTGGTCCATTTGATTCTAGGGATATAAAAATCATCGTAAGCTTTAGAGAGTTCAACCGCTGCGGTTTTTTCTGAGTCTAGATCATAAAAAAGAAGTGATACCTCAGCATTTTTTTCTCCAGCTTTAGGATACTTAAAAACATTTTGAGTTTGATAGAGTTCGGTACCATAAACATCCATAGAAAACTCAGGAACTTCGGTTTCATCAAAGCGAATGTATGCTATTTTATCACTAGAGGCATTCCACTCAAAGGCTCGTACAAATGCAAATTCCTCTTCATAAACCCAGTCTGTAATACCATTGATAATTTTATTTTTTTCGCCATCAAAAGTGATTTGTGTCGTATTTCCAGAAACCAAATCTTTTATAAATATATTATTCTCTCGACCAAAAGCCACTTTAGTGCCATCCGGAGAAAAGGTGGGTTCTTGAATTTTATGTTCTGAAATCATCTCAAGGGTTTCAGATGTTGTGTCATACACATAGTAATGGCCTAAAACAGAATATCGATATATGGACTCCGTATTGGTTTCCAATAGCACTTTACGTTCGTCTGCGCTAAAGGTGTAATCTGAAAAATAAAACAGTTCATCCATCGTTAGCGAGCTGGCGATGGTTTTTACTTTTGACAAGGTTTTATAGTCATAAATATCAATGGAAGTCGATCGAGAGGAGCGATCAAAATTCAATACAGAGTATTGTTGTCCATTGTTCATAGAATGTAAGGCCGTAAGGCCTTGGGTTCTGAAAGTACCATTCCAAATTTGATCAAGTGAAATGGTGTTTTTTTGTGAGGTCGCTGTTAAAATAAAAAAACAACTAAAAAGGTAGATTATAGGCGTTTTCATTATAAATCGAAATTTTAGGTCAAGTTTACTAAAAAATAAGCAGAAATCCTTTAATATTAACAGATAAATATGCAAATACGTTAATTCCAACTCCATAATAATTTCAAGAATAGTATCTTTGTGTTATTAAAAAAATAGATTCACATGGAGAATTCCGTTTCTGGATTTTCAAAGTTTACAAAAGCTGAAAAAATTGATTGGTTGATTTCTAATCATTTTCAAAATAATCCTAAGGCAAAAGCTAATTTGGAGCGGTATTGGAATTCTGATGATTCGCTTCAAAAACTCCATGATGAATTTACCGAAAATACAATCTCTAACTTCTACCTCCCCTTTGGAATTGCTCCAAATTTTCTGATTAATGGCAAAATGTATGTCATCCCAATGGCAATCGAGGAAAGTTCTGTAGTTGCTGCGGCCAGTAATGCGGCAAAATTTTGGATGGAACGAGGCGGATTTACAGCCGAAGTACTTTCGACCACCAAAGTTGGGCAAGTGCATTTTATGTATCATGGAGAATACTCTGAATTAGAAACCATTTTCAACACCATAAAACCACAACTTTTCGAGCAAACAAAAAGCATCACCAAAAATATGCAGAAAAGAGGTGGTGGTATTCTCGACATCAAACTCGTTAATAAAACGTCTAAACTTTCAGGCTATTATCAGTTGCATGTCACATTTGAAACGAAAGACGCCATGGGTGCGAATTTCATCAATTCTTGTTTGGAACAAATTGCCACTACATTCAAAGCCAGCTCAGACACTATTCAGGTGGTGATGAGTATTCTGTCTAACTATGTCCCAGAGTGCCTGGTACGCGCTGAAGTTCGTTGTAAGGTTGATGAACTAGATACAGAAGCGTATTCGGGTCAAGAATTTGCAGATACATTTATACAAGCTGTACGCATCGCAGAAATAGAACCCTACAGAGCGGTCACACATAACAAAGGGATTATGAATGGCGTGGATTCTGTGGTATTAGCGACAGGAAATGACTTTAGAGCGGTAGAAGCAGGCGTTCATGCCTATGCAGCACGTTCTGGGAGTTACTCGAGTTTAACCCATGCTTCTATTGAAAATGGCGTGTTTAAATTTTGGATTGAATTGCCTCTTGCGCTTGGAACTATTGGCGGACTGACTGGCTTACATCCCATGGTAAAAACTGCCTTGGAATTATTAGGACATCCATCTGCAAAAAAATTAATGACGATTGTTGCTGTGGCGGGATTAGCACAGAATTTTGCGGCCTTAAAATCGCTCACCACCACAGGCATTCAGCAAGGACATATGAAAATGCACTTGCTCAATATTTTGAATCAATTTGAAGCTAATGCTAACGAAAAGTTACAATTAATAGAACACTTCAAAACCCATACCGTGACCCACAGTGCGGTTGTAGATGCAATTGAAAACTTAAGAGCCTAATGCAAACGTTCTATAGTCATGGTAAACTTTTACTCAGCGCGGAATATGCCGTTCTTGATGGTGCCCTAGCATTAGCATTACCTACAAAGTTTGGACAGTCCTTGACTGTAAAATCCACTCCTAAAAATACAATCCTTTGGAAAAGTATTTCTTGTGAAGGCAGCATTTGGTTTGAAGCTGAATTTATACTAGATACTGCTTTAAAGATTTCATCTGAAAATACTTCTGCTATTGCCGTTCGCTTAGTACAAATTTTGAACGCATTACAACAATTGAACCCTAGCCTTTTTGAAGCGCAAAAAGGCTATGAATTAACCTCAACTTTAGAATTTCCTGAAAACTGGGGGTTGGGGTCATCGTCCACCCTAATAAATAATTTAGCCCAATGGGCACAGGTCGATGCTTTTGAATTACTAGAATTGACTTTTGGCGGGAGTGGATTTGATATTGCTTGTGCACAACACGATTCTGGTATTTTGTACCAATTGAAGTCTGGTAAACCAACGCTTAAACCTGTGGTATTTTCACCGCCGTTTTTGGACGCTTTATTTTTTGTGCACCGCAATCAAAAACAAAATAGTAGAGATGGAATTGCAGCCTATAAAACACAGACTGCACACAAAACACTTGATTTTAATACACTGAATACACTAACTTTAGAACTGTTAAATTGTAGTGATCTAAAAACGTTTGAAGCGCTTTTGGAACAGCATGAAGGTTTTATTTCTAAACTCATTCAACAGCCGCCCTTAAAAGATGTTTTTCCAGATTATGAAGGCGCTATCAAGAGCTTAGGCGCTTGGGGTGGCGACTTTTTCTTAGCTACAGGAAACACAAAAACAATGGCCTATTTTAAGTCAAAAGGCTATTCGACTATTGTTCCATTTTCAGAAATGATTTTATAAAAAAAGGACCCATTTCTGAGTCCTTAACGTTTGGTATATGAAAAGTAGCAGAATAAAAATGCTCTTACTTTCAATTTAGCTATAAAGATAACAGAAAAGCACAAGCTTTGTAGTTTGCACTTAACTGCTATTTTTTATATACCTTGTTATGGGCTTTTATTCCTCAAACTCTTCCATTGAAGTCATTTTTTTAACATTTTTTTTATTAAACCCTCCAATAAAGTAATTAGTAAAAAGACTACTTAATAGAGAAAATATTAAGCAAATATATAGCATTGGATCTGTCTTATTTTCAATCAGTGTTGTGAATGACATTTTCTTGTCAGAAAAATAGAAAGCCAAAAAATATAATATTGTTCCTAATATAATAACTAAAACCCTAAGTTTGTAAAAGTTCTTTTTTAAAAAAAACTTAATCTTTTTGTTTTTATCCATATTCTAAATTTTATATCGTTTTTTTATTTATTAATTTCTTTATCTATAAAATCCTTTAATGCTTTACCTCCTCCACAATCAACAGCTGTCCATATTGCCCCTCCAATTGCTCCACTTATAGCTCCTCCTGCAGCCCCGAAAACTGCACCACCTACAGCTCCAGTAGCAGTTCCTATTCCGGGAAGTACAACTGTGCCACCAGCAGCTCCTATTTTCGCGCCACCTATTGCTCCTCCAATCGCTCCATAAACCATTCCTCTTCCAATAGCTTTTCCAGCTTTTTTACGCATACAACACCAAAAACCACAGTCAGGTCCTCTTGCACTAAAACTTGATTTTGCAACAGCATCTTCTCCAGTTTCTATAATTCCATCTAAAACTAAGATAAACTGTTTTAAAGCTATTAATAGGGCTTCGATTTGATTATATTCTTCTGAACTAAAATCTTGATTGTTAAGCTCGTTTTTATAATCAATTACAATATCTAGAATATTACCATCTTCACTATTAGCTAATTAATTATAAAAATCAACCAAAAATTCTTTTTGTTTATCTGAATATATTTCAGATAAATCATCTTTGTTATAGGTTACTTTGTCTTCTATTGAAGATTTTGCATGTCTTTTTTGAAAATACTTATCATCTCCAGTTTCAAGAAAAGCATCAATTTCGTTTGATAATTCTTCATCAAATTCTATCATTTTACCAAGAGACGTTAGATTCTCTTTTAAACTTAAGTTTAATTCTTCATAATTAATACTCTCTGTTTTAATATTCAAATTCTCATTGTCAGATGTACAAGCATTAACTACCAATAACATTAGCATTGGATAAAAAATAAATTTAATTTTTTTATTTGTTTTAAATTACTGCCTTACTTTGTTTTCAGGATTATTCAGGTCAAATTCTTATCCCGTTATGTTTAATTTCTATTAGAACTCCGATCAGACTATTTTTCTTTATCGATTAAGTCGATAACTTTTCTGATTTCGCTCGCTAATTGCCCATAACTACTTTATATCCGTACTCTTGCGTTTATTTCTTTTATATAGTAGTGTTTATAAACTATAATAGTTTACAAACATATTTCAAAAAATTAGATCTAAAACTTCGGTTAAATTGCGTCGTGAAGATTTAGATTTGGGGGCCTTTATTCTCAAAACTACACGATTTTTTGAAAAAACAAAAAAAATCCTGCCGAATTTTAATCGATTAATCTGGACAGATTATACAGAAATAAGGCTTATTCTATAAACTCAATTCCTATTAACCAAGAGAGAGATTTCAAAAAAAATTGAGATTAAAAAAAATCAGAATCACAGATGTCTTGCCTTCTAGAGTATTAAAACAAAAAAAAGGACCCATTTCTGAGTCCTTTTTTTCTATAGTTTTAAGGAGTTACTTAGTAAAACGCAGCTCTATTGTCTTCGATATCAGAAGCTTCCTTTAGTGCATTGTACAGTTGTGTATTCACCGCATTAGATTTTGCTTGACCAATACGATTGGCAGCCGCTTGATAATTTGGTAACGGCTCTGCAGGAGTTAACTTTGTCAGTTGAACGGCATATACACCATTAGTACCAACAATTAATTCCGAAGTTGCACCCGCTTCTAAACCAAAAGCTGTGCCTATAACTTTAGGCTCTCTTCCAGATCCAGAAAATGTTGGATTTTTCATATTTATTGCCAAAGCCGTTTTAACGGTTTGTCCTTCATCTGAGGCTATAGCCTCTAGAGTCGTTGCAGAAATACGAGCTTTAATTAATGCCGCTTTCTTTTGTTTTCTAATTTCTGGAAGTGCTGTAACTGAAGCTTTTTCAACAGACATTAAACCCGCTTCGTTCACCGCTGTAATTTTAGCAACTACAAAACCGCCTCCTGAAATACTGAAACTTTTAAAATCGCCAACTTCAACACCGTCTTCAAATGCCCATCTTACGATGGCTCTTTGTGCGCCAAGTCCAGGGATTGTTTCATCCAATTCTTTGATACTGCTTACTGGAGTCGTTGTATACTTATTGTCTTTTGCAACTTGATCAAAGTCTGCATCAGCCACAGCGATTTCAAATTTAGATTTATCTGTAAAAACCTTATCAATTGTTTTGACAGAAGGTTCGATATCCTGAACAATTGTTGCAATTTTAAACGCTTCTTGTTTTTTCCCTTGATCTAATATTTCAATTACGTGATAGCCGAAGTTTGTTTTCACAACGCCTAAGCTTCCTTTTGGATTTTCAAACGAGTAGGCTTTAAATTCTTCCGCAAAACCATCCGTATATGAAAATTCAATAACACCATCTTTTTCATTACTCACTTTATCCGAAGACAATGCTAATAAGCTTTTGAATTTTGAACGTCTTGATCGCAAAACCTTGTAAATGCTATCCGCAGTTGTTTTGGCTTGAGCATCTGTTTTGGTCACTGTAGCATCGGCACGTACAGAACCTACAAATGGAATCAGTATATGACGAACTTTCGCTGAATCAGGAATCATTTTTCTAGCTACACGCTTAGATAACTTATAGGTTTGACCATCCTTGTAAGGTCCAAAAATTTCATTTGGTTTTAAACTTGCAAGCTGAGTTGAAACTGCCGCTGGAAAACTCGATGTAAACACATAGGCATCGTTATATTTAACCGATGAGTTGGCGTTCACAAAAGCAGCTTCATCTGTTGTATTTTGAAATCCAACGATTGTTTCATTTGCTTTTGCCGCTTCATTAAACTCAACTTTATCTGCAATAAGTGCTGTTAAATCACGTTGAATTTGCTGCTCATCTTCTAGAGATGCATCTTCTTTAAATTGAACATATACTAAATCTCTTGACGCCTCAACTTTATAGTTGTTAGGATGTGCTTTCACATACTTTGAAACTTCTGATTTCTTAACAGAAACTAAGCTATCTGCAATAGAAGAATAAGGAATTTGAACATATTTGATGTCGGCTTTATCATTTTCCAACTCATAGTCAAACTGACCTTCTGTAAGCGTACCAATGATCCCAGCTTTTACAAGATTGAAATAGGTTTGCTGTACACCTGTTTGAGAAATATTTTGCTCAAAATCAGTCCATGCTTTATAGTTGACAGGTGTGCCGTTAAGTGTAGTGGTTTCTGGCGCGATTGCTTTTAAGTTTGCAATGAACTCATTAAGCTTATCTTCATCAAACAGCCCAGCTTCATTTTTGAATTCTTCAAATGTGCCTAAGTTTTGTTTTAATAGTTGACGCATGTAATCTCTTTCAATAGAAATTCCAAGGGCATCATATTGTGTTTGCATCACTTTATTTCTTACTTCTTGATCCCAAACACGGTTCATGGCTTGAGTGTTTGAAACCGAACCTCCAGACTGTCGCTGAATGTTTTCGACCTTGTTCATAAACGCATCACGTTTGATATCTTCACCATTAACTGTGGCTATAACAGTTTGTGTTTTGTCTGAGGATCCAAGGTTTTGAAATATATCTCCAATAATGAATGAAAATAATGCAAGCGCTATAATAATGATTAAGAATATAGAACGCTGTCTAATTTTATTTAAAACTGCCATTTGTAGTATGTGTTATTTTTATATATAGTCGACGAAAATACCAATTTCTTTGAAATAATAAAAGGAGAAAAGAATATAATTAATACAGTGTCGTAAAATTAATTTTTATCTAAGATTATAAGCTCTACTAATTCTATTTTAGTCGTGGAAACGTTTTGAATTAAAAAATGAAATGGTCCAATTTTAATTTCTTGATTTTGTTCTGGTATCTCTTCGGTATGATTGACAATAAACCCACCAAGTGTTTCGTAGTTTTCACTTTCAGGGAGGTTAAGTTTATAGGTTTCATTAATGTAATCGACTTCTAGTCTTGCTGAAAATACATACGTATTATGATCCTTTTTTAATTCAATACGTTCGACCGTGTCATGTTCGTCTTCAATTTCTCCTACCAATTCTTCTATAATATCTTCTACAGTCATAATTCCAGAAGTACCACCATATTCGTCTAAAACTACAGCTAAACTTTTACGTTTTTTAATTAAGACGTTCAAAACATCTTTAGCAAGCATGGTTTCCGGTACATACTCTACGGGGCGTAACATTGATTTTATATTTTTGGGGTTTTTGAATAAATCAAATGAATGTACATAGCCCAAAATATCATCAATAGTTGTTTTATAAACTATTATTTTTGAGTGCCCCGTTTGTGTAAAAGACTCGCTCAAATTTGAAATTGTGTCGTGGATTTCGATCGCAGTCAGTTCGGTTCGTGGCACCATGACTTCTCTGGATTTTACTTCTGTAAATTCAAGAGCATTTTGAAAAATTTGAATTTCACTGTCTATCGTATCATTTGCTTGAACAGATTCCATCTGTTCACTAATATAATTCCCTAACTCAACTTTAGAAAATGCCAACTGTACTTCATCGCCTGCGGTTTTAAAAATATATTTTAAAATGAAATCTGTAATCCAAATTACAAAGGCAGAGATGACCGAAAATAAAATATAAAACACATAGGCAGGCGCTGCAAATAATTTGAGTAGTGTGTTTGCATATATCTGAAAGAACACCTTGGGAAGAAATTCAGCAGCTACTAAAATGACAAGCGTTGAAATTACGGTTTGAGATAGTAAGCTCAGCTCATTGACAAAAATACTGGAAGGCGATAAATGAACTGCAAACCAATCGACAAGCATATCACCCATGTAGAACCCATAAATCACAAGAGCAATATTGTTCCCGATGAGCATGGTCGCAATAAACTTAGACGGTTTAGCTGTAATTGTCGTTAGTAGTTTAGATAATAGACCCGCTTGTTTTTTCTCAATTTCAATATGGATTTTGTTTGAGGACACATAAGCAATTTCCATTCCTGAAAAAAATGCGGATAAAATCAAACTTAAAATAATAATCAGGAGGTCTATGGTCATGGTTACAATTTACCCCGATCATGAAATCGTTTTTTGTATTTTTTACGAAAGAAAAATAGCGCTACAGCCAGTACTGAAAAAAACAGGGAAAGGTAAGCTGCATTACGATCGCTATTCCATTTATTGATCATATCGAAAAAAAACAAGGCAGCAAATCCTAAATATAAATACTGTAGAATTGAAACAATTTTCATTTGTTATAGAGTTAAATTAACGACTTAAGTTAGTGCCGTAAATATAAGCATTATTCATCAATAAAGATCCGTCCATTAACTTCAAGGACTTGGGCATTCGTGAAATTTCTATTGGAATCAAAGCCATTCCCATTAGTGATATAGTCTTTGGTTCTGAATTTTACGGGGTGATTAGTGAAAAGCCACTCTTTTTTTTGATCGAAAAAAAGTTGTTCTGTAAACAGCGTGTCATTTGTTGAAGTGGTCAAAACGACGTTACCTCTCAAGTCGATTAAGTCTGTTTGCTCATACAAAAGGGCTTGATCTGAAATCACTCTGTTTTTGTTGGCATTGTCATCAAAAAGAGTAAGATCAATTCCTTCAGGAAAATCATAATACGGAAATTCTCGATTGGTAAAATTTACCATTTTGGGGCTAATTAAAATGACTGTGAGCCGGCCTGAGTCGGTATGTTTTGTATTGATATTTTCTGCTATGGATACGGGGGCAAAAGAAGTCGCATCAAGGCCTTGTACTTCTTTTAGGGAGTTTTTACAAGAAAAAAACACCGTTACTGCATACAGCAGAACGATGTTTTTTGATAGTATATGAATTCCAAAAGTCATTAAAGCGATGGTACCGTTACCGAACGTTGGATCCAACATTCAATTTTGATCACTTGCCCTGCACGTCCCGAAGAGAATATCTCACTTTTTGTGGGTGCTTTAGCTTTGTAATTTGCAATAGATTTCGCTGCACTTTTTTTCATCGTTGGATCAATTCTTCCTGCTTTTGCAGCTTCTTTTGCAGCTAACCAATATACTGCTCTTTTTGAAAAATTATCCGTTCCACAATTATTCGCACTTTTAGCATACATTGCTGCAATAGCTAAGTGTGCTCTTCCCATACTAGGATTGGCTCTTAGTGCTTTCATAAAATAGGATTTTGCTTGACCAAAACGTCCTTTCTTTTTGAAATTTGTAGCGATTTTATATAGTATTTTTGATTTCTCAAACGGATCAGACTCTAACTCAACTGCTTGATTATAGAAACTTAAAGCTTCAGAACTTTTACCTGCTTTATCTTTTAGGATTCCTAAATAAAATGCGGTGTCGGCATTAGGTTCTAACGCATTTTTTTGTTCAACAATTTGAACAAATAAAGGATCATCGTTACACCCTTTTGCATACATTCTGTTCATCGCACGTTGTAACCAAATTCCATCGGTTTTAAAAGTCTCAAAATCTCTAGTATATAAAGGAATTAGGTTTTCGCAATTTGCTCTTGCACCTAGATTTGTATCAATACTCCCCGCAATTTTATCATATGCTCTTAAATAACTATCATAGGATTTAAGTTTTCGCGCATCTTTTGAACTCAATTCCTTTACGGCACCTTCTTCATCTAAAAATGCGTTACGCTTATTGGTGTAGTTTTTAACTTCATATTCTATTTTCTCATTGATATCATCATACTTCGAAAATAATTCTTGGGCTGTTTTTTGGGACTCATCATAAAGATCAACCATCAAAGAAAAATAGGTATATAAACTTTTTGGGTTTGTGAAGGTCTTACTATCAGTAGTATAAGCATTATCAAAAGCCGCATAAAGTGCTGATTTGGTTTTGCTCAATAAAGATCTGTATTCATATTCCAATTGACAGGCTTTAGCCAAGTATGCACCTGTTGGGGTAACATTAGGAAAAACCGCTTTACGCTCTTTCCATAGCTTCAAGAGGTCTTTTATAAAGCTAATTTTTTCTTCGCCTTCAGAGTTATCAATCTTATAATCAAGAATTCTTTCTCCGTAAATAAAAATTGCTTTGTTAAATTTTGGATTACGGGCTCTGAGTTCCATCCAAGGCGAGTACGCTGCGGTATAGTTTTTTGCTTTAACAAGCTCACTAAATATAGAAAGGGTTTCTAAATCTTTCTCATTTTGAGCAGAAGCCAATGTGAGGCTTAAAAAAAGAAGTGTAATTAAATAAGTGATTTTAGTCTTCATCTATATAGATTATTTTATTTATTAAACTATTCTTGGCTTCAAAAAGCTATGATTTTGAAGTTTCGTTTTTCCTAATTAAATTTTCGTTTTTCAAACCAGCGATCATTTAAAGATAAACTAAGCTGGAATTTTATAAAATTTTCTTCAACTAAATTAGCTGACTTAGTTCCTCTTTTACCAATTTCAAAACCAAGGTTTGCATTTGAAAATATACGACCTACAGGTAGTCCTACTCCAAAAGATATGCCAAACTCTTTAATATCTTCATTATTAATCCTTAATCCAGTATCTTCAAGGCGAACACCTGCTCTGTAAACAATGCGTTGCCAGTACTTATTAAACGAATCATATTTTGGAACGTAAAATCCTCCTACGGCTAGTGTTGAAGCATCTTCATAAGACGCATTTTGTATGGCTAAAAGTCGATTGGAAAATTGGCTTGATTTAAGAAATGTATATTCTATGCCTGCAAACCATTTTCTGGGCGCACCTACACCTAATCCGAAAGCCATTTTTGATGGTAGGGTCAGCTCTGTTGTATCCAAGTTAGAGTCCGACAAATTAACTTCTGCTGAATTGACTACAAATTCTTGCTGTGTTGTAGGGTCAATTAGAATCGTTGAAAATTCGCGTTGATTCTTGGAATTAAGTTCTGATTTCAAAGTATAGGTTGCGGAAGCTGTAAGTTCTAAATTGGGCTTGATAAGCTTCGTATAAATACCTCCAAAATTGTAAGTGAGTCCACTAAGATCTGACCTATTGACTTCTCTGGACTGGTATTGTAAGATCTCACCTTTATCATTATAACCAAAAGCAATATTAGTGTTGGTTATACTTCCAAAGTTAAAACTCGCATCAACACCTATTCTGAAATCAGCTGACAATTGATAGCCGACGCCTAAAAAAACTTTGTTTAGACCGCCTTCACCACGGTATCTATAGTCGATAATGTCATCATTGCCACTAGATTGCAGCTTATAGCCAACAGATGAAAACGGCAAAAGACCAAAGCCTGCTCCAAATTTCCCAAGCGGTATGGATAAGGCCAAATAATCAATTGATGATGTATTGGTTTCATCAGATTGAGAACTGCTATTAAGTTTGAGGTTTGTGTGGCTCCCTCCTACTGTGTATTTAATTGGTCGGGCTTCGTTATTAAAAGACTTTAAATTTTTCCCAGCATATGAGGCCGGATTACGAAGGTTGATATGAATACTATCAGAATATACACTTAAACCACCCATAGACTGATTTTCTACTGTACCCTTAAATTTTAAACTCCCTATTCCATAGAATGAATATGGTGAACTTGACCCTTGTTGTGCAAAAGATAAACTTGAAAACACAACTGTTATAAGTATTAAAAACTTTTTAATCATTAGTTTGAATTAAATTCTAATAAAAAATTAAGGCCTTCTAAAAGAAAATTTGAATGCGCAAATATGCTAATTTTAAATTGCTTACACAAGAAATCTGCGTCTCCGCCTGTTAAAATAACTGTTAAATCTGAATATTTATTTTGATAATCTTCGATAGTGCCCTCGATTTCGTGAACCACCCCATAAACAACTCCCGAGTGTATCGATGTTTCAGTTGAATTACCAAGGCGTTGATTGGGGGTTGTTTTCTCTAGAGACGGTAAGCTTGAAGTAAAGTTTTTTAAAGATTTGTACCGCATCTGTACACCAGGTGAAATGGCGCCGCCTAAATAGTTGTGTTCTGCATCTACAAAATCATAAGTAATACAACTCCCGGCATCAATAACCAAAACATTAGTATTGGGATGATGCTTAACCGCGGCAGCTATTAGCGCCAAACGATCTACCCCTAAGCTATGAGGCGTTTTATAATAATTTTTAAAAGGCATCCTAAATGATGACTCTAAAACCTTAAGTGGTAGTAAGTTTTGAAGTGAATTAATTTCTGATGGCGCTAACAAAACGACTGATGACAGTATGCCTTTTTCGATTCCATGATAGGTATCGATTATTTTTTCAACTTCAGAAGTCAACTTCTTAGTTGTTACGGATTGAACCTCTATTATTTTATCTCGTTGAAAAACAGCTAGTTTGGCAGCTGTATTTCCGATATCAATTATCAAATTCATCATTAGTATTTAGACTGTAAATCTACAAAACCATTTTTTATAAAAATTTACTTTGCGAATATTAAAATTGCGTTATATTTGCAACCGCAATATGCGAGGAGGTGCCTTAGCTCAGTTGGTAGAGCAATGGACTGAAAATCCATGTGTCCCTGGTTCGATTCCTGGAGGCACCACTTTAAAAACCCACTTATTTTAAGTGGGTTTTTTTTATATTTCATATCTGCATTATGAATTACAATTAATTAGTTAGATATTTGTGAAGAACAAAAAACTATAACAAAAGCGTGAGTCCTTTTCAAATCAAAAAAAACAGCTCTTTGTATTCAATTGTGAGTCTTAGTGTACTGCTTGGATTTCTAAGCTGTAACCAAATGCCTCAGAAGGTCGACAACCCTGAAGCACCTATAAAATCATCTATGTCTTTAGAAGAAGTTTTGGAAAACAATGCCACTTTTTCAAATTATTCAATTCCACCAGAATTTTCGGATTGGCTTAAATACCATGACTTATATATCGATATAAAAAATCTAGAAAATAATGCGTTTAATCTTTTAGATAAGCCAATAGAAGACTTAGATCAATTATTCTTAGAGCTCAAAAAAACCATTCCAAACCTCTTAAACGAAACCAGTATTCTATCGCGATTGAAGGTTATAGAAACCTTGACTTATAAATTGAGAGAAAGCTATTCTCTTGGCCTTACAGACTCAAAAGAATTTACACTCACCAAAACTGAACTCTTACAGGCGCAAACTAATTTGATATTTCAAATCAATAAAACTTTCGAAAAAAAGAAACAACAAATCACAAAACCCAATTAAATTTCTTTTGGTTTTTACAAATTTTGAAATAAAATAATGTTAATTCTCGTTTATAACTGTAACATTTTTAGTTAATTGAACGTCTATTACTATGTATAACACTTACTAAACACTAAACTCATGAACTTAAAACAGCTTACCGTATTGTGTGCAATTGGACTTCTAAGTTTCCAGGCCTGCAAAACCAAATCGAAAAATCAGTTTTCTGATGCTGAAAAAATTCCAGGAATTATCTTGGAAAACATGGATACTACAGTAAATCCAAAAGATAATTTTTATGATTATGTGAATGGCAATTGGATGAAAACCAACACGATTCCTGATGACGAGTCCCGATGGGGTGGCTTTGGCGTCCTTAGAAAATCTACACGAAAGGATGTGCTCGACATCATAAAAACATCAAAAGAACTGGGCACTTATGAGGAAGGTTCTGATCAGAAAAAAGCATTACTTGTGTTTGAATCTGAACTAGATTCAGTGGCCAGAACAGAAGCTGGAATCAGCCCTATTCTTCCACTTTTAGAAGCTATCAATAGCATTCAAAATATTGCAGACATGCAAACCGTTTATGCAAAAACAATAGGTGTTTCAGCCCCTTTTGCTGGCATTGGAGCTCAGGCTGATTTGAATGACAGCAGTATGAATACCGCTTGGATATATCCTGGAGGTTTAGGACTGCAACGGGATTACTATTTAGATCAAGATTCAAAAACGAAAGAAATTAGAGGACAGTATGTGGATCATGTGGCACGCATGTTTAGATTTATTAATTATGACGATGCGAAAGCAAAATCTGCAGCACAACGCGTTCTCGCCTTAGAAACTCAGCTGGCCAAACCTCGTCTAGACAAGGTGCAAAGACGTGATATTCGTAACTTTAATAATCCACGTTCAATTGAAGAGTTGAGTGCAATGACTCCAAAAATCGATTGGAATAAATTCATTAAAGATATGGGGGTCAAAAAATCTTTAGACACCGTCTTAGTGATGCAACCGACCTATATGAAGGCTTTAAATACTTTTCTAAGCACAACTCCAATTGAAGACATCAAAACCTTAATGACTTGGAGTACACTCGATAATGCCGCTGGATATTTAAGTCCGGAGATAGAAACTGCTAATTGGGAGTTTTATAGCAAAACTCTTAGTGGATCTAAAGCACAACGTGCTCCGGAAGAACGCGCTCTGGGAACTGTGAATGGATCTGTCGGAGAAGCCATTGGAAAATTATATGTAGAAGCAAAATTTCCACCAGAAGCCAAAGAAAAAGCAGAAAAAATGATTGCAAATGTAATCAAAGCCTTTCAAAATAGAATCCAAGTATTGGATTGGATGAGTGATGAAACCAAAACCAAAGCCATTGAAAAACTAGATAAATTTACCGTAAAAATTGCCTATCCAGACGAGTGGGAAGATTATTCTGAACTCCAAGTCAAAGAAGGTAATAGCTATGCAGAGAATATGATGGCCGTTGCCGAATGGAGTTTGAATAAAAATATTTCCGAAATTGGCCTTCCTGTTGACAAATCGGAATGGGGTATGCCTCCACAAACCGTTAATGCGTATTTCAATCCTTTAAATAATGAAATTGTATTTCCAGCCGCTATTTTACAGCCGCCTTTCTATAACTATACCGCAGATGAAGCTGTTAATTATGGAGGAATTGGTGCCGTAATTGGACATGAAATTTCGCATGCTTTTGATGATTCTGGTGCGCGATTTGATGGCGATGGAAACGTTAATAACTGGTGGACAGAAAAAGATTTAAAAGAATTTGAAAAACGTGGCAATGCTTTAGCAGAACAGTACAGTGCAATTGAAGTACTGGACAGTGTGTATATTAATGGGAAGTTTACTTTGGGAGAAAACATTGGAGATTTAGGAGGTGTTCTCGGTGCGTATGATGGTCTTCAACTCTTTTTTGAAGCCAATGGTCGACCAGAGGATATTGATGGATTTACAGCTGAGCAACGTTTCTTTATGTCATGGGCAACAGTATGGAGAACGTTGACTCGTGAAGATGCCTTAAGAAGACAAATAAAAACCGATCCTCACTCTCCAGGAATTCAGCGTGCGACGCAACCACTTAAAAATATTGATGCCTTTTATGAAGCGTTCGATATTCAGGAAGGCGATAAAATGTACCTTCCCGAAGAACAACGTGTTCGGATTTGGTAATTTTATAAAACAAAAAAAGCAGCGCTATCGCGCTGCTTTTTTTTGCATTTATTTTGAAAATCTATTCCGTTTTTGGCGTTTCTTTTTGATTTCTTATGGCATTAACGGCCAAATTGGCCATGTTAAAATTAGGCGCTAATTGAAGTGCTTCTTCTAAAATTGCAATCGCAGCATCGTGATTTGTTTCTGGATTCTCTCTAAATTTTGAAATCGCTTTTAAATACACAAAACCTGCAAGTAAAGGAACTTGATATGGTGTTTGAGTTTCATAATAAGGTTTCATCATGTCCGTTGTCGTATTTGCAATTCCATAAGTTATATTTAAAGAAGCCCCTGTTAAATCATCTGTTTGAATTTTTAAATCCGCAAGTTCATACGCAATAGATACCGAAGGTTTTTGTTTGAAAAGTACTTCATAGTGCTCAATAGCTCGTTTAGGCTCGTTCAGAGATTTTAAACTAACCGCTTTCACTTCTGTTGCTAATGTGGTGTCTGTATCTAGCAATTCTATTCCAACAATATTTAAGGCTTGCATATACTTTCCTTCATTCATATAAAGAGCCGCTAACGTATCTTGTCTTTTTACATTTGGCTCTAACACTACCAAATGTGTCATTGCATTTATAATCCCTTGAATATCGCCTTGCTGTTGCATCTGTTTATAATAGGCCTTATAATGAGGCACTAAAGCGGATTGGTTTTGTGCTTGAACTTGGATCCCAAAACAGATGACTAAAAGTAGTGTATATTTAATAGTTTTCATTTTATAAAATTTTTATCCAAATGTAATAGATTTTTTTGGAACCTTGTGAATTACATATTCGCTTTTGAGCAAAAAAAAAAAACACCACTAGCGTGGTGTTTTCCAAAATTAACCAATTTAACTTTTAAGCAATATATAAGAATATTGTCACTACAAATATATACGATCTTTACAGTACACACAATACCAAAGTAATGAACGGACAAATCGTGTAATAAGCGTAAATATTAAATACTTAAACGGAAATTCATTTTCTAAAGGATATGATCTTTTACGTTTTAAAACAAAAAAAACACCACTAGAATGTGGTGTTTTCAAAAATTAACCAATTTAACTTTTAAGTAAGATATTAAATTACATAAGTCAAATATATGTAGCTTATAAAACCTTCCCAACCCTCATGTAACTAACGATCTTATCACGTAACAAACGGTCAATTTGAGTGTATAAGCGGAAATAATTGTGATTAAAAAACGGATCTATTCGCGTTTAACTACGGCGTAATACTGATTTTCTAAAGGTAAATACCCTTGGTCATACACAAAATAGTAGACAGTTCCAGATTTTGTGGTATAAATACTTGTAAAGTAATTAAAATCAAAACCCGCAGCAATAAGTTTATCTCGAGTGGTTTTTGTTTTTTGTTGTGGATTAATAGACTCAAGAATACGCCAGTTTTTTCGCAATCGATTATTAATGTTTCGAATCAAGTTTTTTTGATCTTTATTAACTCGATTATTATAGCTATTTCTACAGCCATCACTACAAAACTTCTTATCGGTTCGTCCTACAATTGGATCGTTACATTCGGGGCATAACTTTTTCATTTGAGCTTAATTTGAGATTACAACAGATAAATATACAATTTATTTAATCAATTACAAACGACTACAAATATTTACAAACGAAATTAAATAGGTAAATACCGACTAAGATTTGGACAGCATCACATCTTTGCACTGTCGAATAGTTCGATAGTAAAACTGTAATAACCTTAAAATTAATTATGATGAACACACTTAGAAACAAAGTACAGTTAATTGGAAACTTGGGAAATGACCCAGAAATCATCACTTTAGATAGTGGTAAAAAATTAGCAAAATTTTCACTCGCAACAAACGAGTACTACAAAGATGCTGATGGACAGAAACAAACCAAAACAGAATGGCATAATCTCGTTGCCTGGAACAAAACTGCGGAACTCATTGAAAACTATGTCACCAAAGGGAAAGAGATCGCAATTGAAGGTAAACTTACCACTCGTACCTGGGACGATAAAGAAGGAAACAAACGTTACACCACCGAAGTGGTCGTTAGTGAAGTGGTATTGTTTGGCAAATAGAATACATATCCTTTTGACACAAGCTCATATTTATGGGCTTGTGTATTTTTAAGATGACCCTCGTACTGATAATGTAGAACTTATCACAACTTGATTCATATCCTTAGACTTTGACCTAATAGCCTCAACAATCATAGTTGCAGCTGCGTTCCCTATCGTATAACTATGTTGATTGATCGTTGTGAGTTCAGGGGTTAGATTTCGTGCCATACGCTCACTAACATAACCTATTACCGCAACATCCTCTGGAATTTGTTTACTATTTGTTTTAACCGCTTTTAAAGCTGCCAAAGAAGCATCTGTATCCAAAGCTATAATAGCATCTACAGGGTTGTTATTTAAATATTCGGTCATTACTTCTCCAACATGTTGATCATCAGATTCTAAAATTTCAGGTGATAACCCTGACGCATTCATTGCTTTTATATACCCTTGAGCGCGCTGTTGTCCAACGTTCAACTTATGAATTGTGGATAATAACACGATGTGCTGACGCGCTGAACTAATTAGTTTTTGAGTCGCTTCTGATAGGGCAGAAAAATCATTAGTGGTTACTTTTCCACAATTGACTGCATCGACAACCCGATCAAACATTACTACCGATTTACCGTTAGCAATTGCATTGGTAAAATGATCGTAATTTTGTAAATTTTGAGTTTCTTCAGAAACGGCAACTAAAAACCCATCAACAACACCATTAGATAACATATTAAATGTTTCCACTTCCTTGACATGTGATTCTTTGGTTAAACACACAATGATATTAAAATTAGTTTCCGAAATTAGACTTTCAATCCCATACAATGCTCGTGCAAAAAAACTATTTTGAACACTTGGAATTACCACCGCAATAGTATTTGTTTTTCCTGACTTGAGTCCCACTGCAATTTTGTTGGGTTGATAGTTATGAAGTTTTGCCATCTCAACAATACGCTTTTTGGTTGCATCACTGATTTCATGGCTATCATTTAATGCTTTTGAAATGGTGGAAATGGACACCCCTAATATGGATGACAATTGTTTTAATGTAATATTTGATCCCGGCATAAAAGCATTTTGAATAATGAAGGCTAAAGGTACTATAACCAAAAGTCACAACAAAATTTAAGACAAAATTTGTCTAAAACACAATAGTATGTTGTTTGGGATACTTATTTGGATACTTTTAGAACTCAAGTGTTTATTTTTTCACCCTATAGTTTAGCTTATTTTCAAGCCATTAGTAGTCTCATGCGCTGCATCAGGATTTACAAACACAAGTTTTCCATCTGGGGTTTCAGTCATCAGGATCATCCCCTGGCTTTCGACTCCTCTCAGGGCCCGAGGCGCAAGATTCACTAATACAGTGACGCGTTTTCCTATAACATCTTCTGCCGTAAAACTCTCTGCAATCCCAGAAACAATGGTGCGTACATCAATTCCTGTATCGACTTGAAGTACCAATAATTTTTTGGCTTTCGGCATTTTTTCGGCTTCAATAATCGTCCCCACACGAATATCTAATTTTGAAAAATCATCAAAAGAGATCGTTTCTTTTTGAGGCTCTACGACGGCATTTTCAATGGTGTTTGCTAGTTTACTTTGTGTTAATTTTTCGAGTTGATTTTCAATTTCAGAATCTTCAATTTTAGCGAATAACAATTCTGCTTTTCCAATTTGATGGCTTGGCTCTAGCAAGGATTTACCACTTGCAACTGCTGCCCATGGTTGTGGTTGCAACTTAAGCATTGCTTTTAATTTTTGTGATGACCATGGTAAAAAGGGTTCACTTACAACCGCTAAAGCTGCTGAAATCTGAAGTGCAACATACATAATCGTCTGCACACGCTCTGGATCTATTTTTACAACTTTCCACGGCTCTTCATCTGCTAAATATTTATTTCCGAGTCGAGCCAGGTTCATTAGTTCTTGACTTGCTTCTCTAAAACGATAGCGCTCAATCGATTTTGACAAAATACCTGGATAGGCTTTTAACTTGTTTAAAGTCTCAGTGTCTATAGCTGATAGCTCGTGTGGATGTGGCACACTACCTTCATAATATTTATTGGTTAAGACTAACACACGATTAATAAAGTTTCCAAATATAGCAACCAATTCATTATTGTTTCGGGCTTGAAAGTCTTTCCATGTAAAATCGTTATCTTTAGTTTCAGGAGCAGTGGCTGTTAATACATAGCGTAATACATCCTGTTTATCAGGAAAATCTTTCAAATACTCTGGCAACCATACCGCCCAATTTTTGGAAGTTGATAGTTTTTGTCCTTCTAAGTTTAAAAACTCGTTAGCAGGCACATTTTCAGGAAGAATATAACTCCCTTCAGCTTTGAGCATCGCTGGAAAAATAATACAGTGAAACACAATATTATCCTTTCCAATAAAATGAACTAAAGTTGTCTCTTCATCTTTCCAATACGGTTCCCAATCCTTACCTTGACTTTGGGCCCATTCTTTGGTAGACGAAATATAGCCAATCGGGGCATCAAACCACACGTAAAGAACTTTTCCATCACCGCCCTCTACTGGGACGGGAATACCCCAATCCAAATCACGCGTTACGGCACGTGGTCGTAACCCATCATCAATCCATGATTTACATTGTCCATAAACATTAGGTTTCCAGTCGGCTTTATGGCCCTCTAAAATCCATTGCTTTAAAAATGCTTCATGTTGATCTAATGGCAAAAACCAATGTTTGGTTTCTTTTAGGGATGGCGTGGCACCTGTAATGGCCGATTTTGGATTAATTAAATCTGTTGCATTATGAGAAGTACCACAGGCCTCACATTGATCGCCATAACTCTCTTCATTTCCACACTTTGGACAAGTTCCTACCACAAAACGATCGGCTAAAAATTGTCCTGCTTCAGCATCATATAATTGCGCCGTTATTTCTTCAATAAAATCACCTTTTTTATGTAGTGTTTCAAAAAATTCCGATGCCGTTTCATGATGAATTTTTGCTGAAGTTCTGGAATAATTATCAAATGAAATACCGAATTCTTCAAAAGACATTTTGATATTTGCATGGAAATGATCTACAATATCTTGGGGAGTTACCCCTTCTTTTTTAGCTTTAATTGTAATGGGAACTCCATGTTCATCACTACCACAAATAAAAGCCACATCATGGCCTTGTAAGCGTAAGTAGCGCGCATAAATATCCGCAGGAACATATACCCCCGCTAAATGACCAATATGAATAGGTCCATTGGTGTATGGAAGAGCAGCGGTAATCGTAAAACGTTTTGACATTGAATTGTGAATTGTTAGCACAAAAATACATAATATTACCTCCAATTAGAAACAGAATTTTAGAGAAATTGCTATCTTTACAAAAAGCCCTTCGAAATGATACTTAATACTTTAATGTGGTGCCTTTTAATGGTGATAAATACAAGTCCAAACAAGACACTTATGGAACGTTCTACTCCCCTAAACTCATCTGAAATGATTCGACCTTCCAATTTAAAATTAGGAGATACTGTGGCCGTAATTGCTACTGCAAGCATTCTAAAACAAGATGCCGAAGTGATTCAAAAAACAAAAACACTGTTGACAAGTTGGGGCTTAAATGTTGTATTTGGCAATCATCTTGAAACAAAATCCCATCATTTTGCAGGGACTGACGCACAACGAACAAGCGACTTACAATGGGCCTTAGACCACCCAAACATAAAAGCAATTTGGTGTGCTCGAGGCGGATATGGGACTCTAAGAATTATTGATAATTTAGATTTTGAAGGGTTTAAAACTCACCCTAAATGGGTCGTTGGATATTCCGATGTGACCGTTCTTCATAATACTTTGAACAATTTAGGATATGAAAGCTTACATGCCATGATGTGCATCAACCTTACAGAAGACTCAGAAGCTATAAAACCCTCAATAGAAACCTTAAAAAATGCGCTCTTTGGACAGCTAAAATCCTATGAAATCGATAGCCATTCTGAAAATAAAACAGGAAAGGCATCAGGACAACTCGTTGGAGGAAATTTATCACTATTAACAGCTGCACTAGGCAGCAACACTAGTATTGATACTTTAGGTAAAATTATTTTTATCGAAGAGATTGGTGAATATAAATACCATATTGATAGGCAATTTCAAAGTTTGAAACGCGCAGGTTATTTTGACCACTGTAGTGCTGTAATTATTGGCAACATGAGTAAACTGGAAACCAATACTCCAGCTTGGGGGCAATCGATTGAAGCTCTCATATTAGAGGTTCTTAACGACAGGAATATTCCCGTTGTTTTTGGATTTCCAGCAGGACATGAGCTTGAAAATAGAGCGTTATACTTTGGACGATCTATCCAAATTGAAGTGACCAAATCAAAAACAAGGGTCCTATTTTAAATTACTCTTTTTATTATGATTGCAAATACCCCTCAAGCCCCCTACTACGCTGTTATATTCAGCGCTGTACGTACAAGTGAAAATCAGGGATATGCTGAAACAAATACGTTCATGAATCAACTTGTCACCAAGCAAGATGGCTTTTTAGGAATGGAAAGTGCACAGTCAGAACTTGGAATTACGATTTCCTATTGGCGTGATTTGGAAGCTATCAAAACCTGGAAAGACGACTTGGACCACAAAGCCGCACAAATAAAAGGTCAAAAAACTTGGTATAGTCACTACAAAGTTCGTATTGCCAAAGTAGAGCGCGATTACGAATTTATAAAATAAGCAACTATGACCGAACAATATAATCGTGGTATTACTGGTGAACGTCTTGCGGTTGTCTATTTGATCTCAAAAGGCTATCGTATCCTCGCACAAAATTTTCGTTATTTAAAAGCTGAGGTGGACATTATTGCCCAAAAGGACAATTATTTGGTGGCGGTTGAAGTAAAAACACGATCTTCAATAGCATTTGGTACTCCTGAAGAATTTTTGAAACCAGCCCAAATTCAACGTATTATCAAAGCAGTTGATTATTTTGTCACGTCCAAAGACCTCAACGTTGAAGTACGTTTTGACATCATTGCTATTGTGCTCTCCACAAAAAAACCTCAAATAGAGCATATAGAGAATGCATTTTATCACTTTTGATCTAAAACCTACTTTTAGACCCTCTAAGACATAGTCAACATTAGTATTTTGGAGGCATCAAACACAAAGTAGCTATTTAAAGATGAGGCGGTGTGTGTCTAGTTTCCAAATAGGATCATCTAAACTAAAAAATCAAGAATTATAATAAAATAGGTTTTAAGGCTTGGAGTCCCTGTTGGACTGAGTTGATATTTGAAAAACTCATCAAAAGACGTAGGCCCACACGCATTTGTTTTTCTTTTACAGTACACGTCTGCGGATGGGCTTGAACGTATTGCAGGACTTTTGAAAAATGTATACTTTGATAAAAGCGACTCTCTTGATCGCTTACAAAAAAACCAACGAGTTTTTGATTTTTCATAACTATTTTTTCAAAGCCTAAAGTTGTGGCTAACCATTTGATTCGTACACTATCTAACAGGTCAACAACTTGAGTTGGAAGTGCTCCAAATCGATCTACTAAATCGCGTTCAAAACGCTGTAAATCAGCTTCATTTTTCAAGGTGTTTAATTGTGTATAGAGGCTTAAACGTTCGGTTATATTATTTATATAATCATCGGGGAATAGTAGTGAGAAATCGGTATCAATAGTGACATCTTTTACAAATTCTTTAGTGTTTATATCTTCATTGTAAAGCGATTTGAATTCTGTTTCTTTGAGTTCTTCTATGGCTTCATTTAGGATTTTTTGGTAGGTTTCAAATCCAATATCATTGATAAAACCACTTTGTTCTCCACCTAATAAATCCCCTGCTCCACGAATTTCTAAATCCTTCATCGCAATATTAAATCCGCTACCTAAAGCGGTATATTGCTCCAATGCAGAGATACGCTTGCGTGCCTCATCAGTCATGGCATGAAAATCAGGTGTTATAAAATAACAAAAAGCTTTCTTATTACTTCGCCCTACACGCCCACGCATTTGATGTAAATCACTTAATCCGAAATTATTGGCATTATTTATAAATATTGTATTCGCATTAGGCACATCTAATCCACTTTCAACAATAGTTGTACTAACCAAAACATCAAACTCACCACTCATAAAATCAAGCATGAGCTGTTCTAGTTTTCGGCCTTCCATTTGTCCATGACCCACCCTAATTTTGGCGTCTGGCACAAGACGTTGTAAAAGCCCAGCAACTTCCTTAATATTTTCAATTCGATTATGAATAAAATAGACCTGGCCCGCACGTTGAATTTCATATTGAATCGCATCACGTATCGTTTCCTCGTTTAAACGTATAACCACACTTTCAATCGGAAAACGATTAGGTGGCGGTGTTGTAATTACCGATAAATCTCGAGCAGCCATCAAACTAAACTGAAGAGTTCTTGGAATTGGTGTGGCCGTAAGTGTGAGCACATCTACATTGTCTTTGAGTGTTTTGAGTTTTTCTTTGACAGCAACTCCAAATTTTTGTTCTTCATCAACGATTAACAGCCCTAAATCTTTAAACTTAACCGATTTATTTACCAATTGATGTGTTCCGATAATGATGTCTAATTTCCCCGATTCTAAGTGCTCTAAAGTTTCTTTTCGCTGTTTGGTGGTTTTAAACCGATTGATATAATCGACTGCAACTGGAAAATCTTTCAACCGCGATTTAAATGTTTTTGCATGTTGAAATGCAAGTATGGTTGTGGGCACTAAAACCGCAACTTGTTTGCCATTATCAACGGCTTTAAAAGCTGCTCTCAGGGCAACTTCAGTTTTTCCAAATCCCACATCGCCACATATCAAACGGTCCATGGGACGATCGCTTTCCATATCTGATTTAATAGCCGCAGTAGCGGTAATTTGATCAGGTGTATCTTCAAACACAAACGATGCTTCTAACTCCAGTTGCATCGTACTGTCTGGGTTGTATCTAAAACCGGTTTCTAACTTACGTTTGGCGTAGAGTTTTATGAGGTTGAATGCAATTTCTTTTACTCTTGATTTAGTTTTTTGTTTCAGTACTTTCCAGGCCTTACTACCAAGTTTATACACTTTAGGTGGCTTGCCATCTTTACCATTGAATTTTGTAATTTTATGAAGTGCATGGATACTTAAATATAAAATATCGCGTTCGCCATAAAATAGTTTTATAGCCTCTTGTTTTTTGCCTTCAACATCAATTTTCTGTAACCCTCCAAACTTTCCAATACCATGATCAATATGAGTAATGTAATCGCCAATTTCAAGTTTTGTTAATTCTTTAAGGGTAATGGATTGCTTTTTGGAGTACCCATTTTTAAGATGAAATTTATGATAGCGTTCAAAAATCTGGTGATCGGTATAACACACTATTTTTTTATCATGATCAATAAATCCTTGATATAAGGACAGTACAATAATTTGGCAATGCACATCTTCCTCGACAGTTTCAAAAATATCATAGAACCGCTGTGCTTGTTGGGCATTTGAACAACATATATAGTTCTGATAACCGTCCTTGTGATGGGTGTTTAAATCTTCTATTATAAGATTAAACTGCTTATTAAATGAAGGTTGAGGCGCTACATTTACTTCAAATTGATGGGCTTTTGAAGGTGACAAAACTGCTGAACTTCCAAACTCAACTACTGAGAAATTTAATAACTGAGACTTAAAGTTACTAGACGTACAGAACAAATCTTCGGGGCGGCTATGATTTAGGTCTGGCGAAAGAACTCCGTAAGCCTCTGATGCTTTGTCTTGAAGTGTATCTGTTGCCGCTAAAAACGCAGGGATATCTCTACAAAATACTACCGTATTTGAAGTTATATACTCTAAGAAACTTTGACGGGTTTCGTTTAGGAGTTTATGTTCAATATTCGGAATTATATGTAGCTTTTTTATGGGCTTAATAGAAAGCTGTGATTCCACATCAAAGGTGCGAATACTATCAATTTCATCTCCAAAAAACTCAACTCTATAGGGCTCGTCATGCGAGAACGAAAATACATCTACAATACCTCCACGCACAGAAAACTCACCTGGTTCTGTGACAAAATCAACACGCTTGAACTGATAATCAAAAAGAACCTCATTAAAAAAATCTAAATTAAGCGTTTCGCCAACAGCAACTTTAAACGTTGATTTTTCAAGTGCTTTTCTGGATAGTACTTTCTCAAAAAGTGCTTCAGGATAGGTTACAATAAGTGCTGGTTTTTTTTGAGAATTGATACGGTTCAAAACCTCAGCTCGCAGCAAAACATTCGCATTGTCTGTCTCTTCAATCTGATATGGTCTGCGATAACTCCCGGGGTAAAACAATACTTCATTATCATCCAACAAAACTTCCAAATCGTTCAAGTGATATGCTGCTTCTTCTTTGTTGTCAAAAATCAATAAAAAGGGAAGCTTTGAGGATTTAAATATATTGGCAATGGTGAAGGATAAAGAAGACCCTAAGGCTCCTTTTAAATGTATTTTTTCTTTGAAATTGGATGTGACAATGATCAGTTTTTGATGAATCAAAGACTGTTGAAATGCTTGAGAGATAATGGTTTTACTCAACTAAAAAATTTTTGCAAAGATATAATAATAGTCTTTGAATTTAATTGTTAATAGTTTTAAAATTAAAACAACATTTTAAAAAAAATATGTAGGTTTGTGTACCTAAATTTATAAAATATGTCCTTTGCAGATTTATTCAATAGTGGTTTCACTACTCGAAATCAAGACCATTTTGCTTCCATTGTAAGAGTTGCTTATAGCGACGATATTATTAGCGAAGAAGAAAAAGCATTTTTAGATCGACTTTCGCAAAAATTAGACATTTCGAAAGAGCGCTATGCCAACATCTTGAAAGACTACAAATCACACCCCATCAACCCACCAGCTTTTTTAGAAAAACGCATAGAGCGGTTGTATGACTTAACACGAATGGTATATATCGACCACATAAAAGATAGTCACGAAATTCAACTGTTAAGTAAAATAGCTATTGGCCTAGGGTTTGACACTAAACTAGTTTCAACAGTTGTTCATAGAGCCTTAAAACTCGTGTCTGAAAAATCAAATTATAGTCGTTTTAAAGACGAAATAACTAAGCTGCTATAAACCTTAAATAGTTCCCACTTTAGAGCCTTGATTTAAAATTCGCATTAGTCCTTCTTGAGCAACTGAAGCAATCAAATTGCCTTTAGCATCGAAAATACTTCCTCTAGAAAACCCTCTCGAATTTGAAGCACTCGGACTATCTATAACATACAAAAGCCAATCACTAATATCAAAGTCACGGAGAAACCATATGGCATGATCTAAACTTGTATAAAACACCTCTTTTGAGTTTAGAAATTCACGGTGTGGCATGGATGCTGGACGCAGAATATTATAATCTGAAGCATAGGCTAACAATTGGTGTTGAAGCGGGATATTGGTGGCGAGCTTTTCAGTAGTTTTAAACCAAATATTGTCAAAAGGCGGACTGTTTTTTACTAACTTAGTTAGCATATTATCAACAGGTTTAAATTCAAATATTTTAGGTAAAAATGCTTTGTATCGCTTGTACGTATCTGGAATTACGGCCTTGAATTGTTCAATTTGTTTATGACTATTCATCAATTCTTCAGGTGGTAAAACATTGGGCATCGAAATCTGATGATCAACCCCGTCTTGTTTTAACTGAAATGATGCTGACATATTAAAAATTGCTTTTTCGTTTTGAAACGCCACTACACGCCGGGTTGTAAAACTGCCTCCGTCTCTAATGACATCGACTTCATATTTAATTGGAACATCTATATTGCCTCCTAAAATAAAATAGCCATGCATTGAGTGTGCAACGCGATCATCAGGAACCGTTTGATAGGCTGCATGAAGAGATTGCGCTAAGACTTGCCCCCCAAATACACGCCCCCAAGGCGCTTTATAGTTTTTACCTATGTAGGTGTGGTCATTAATTTTTTCAAGGGTTATTAACTCGATAAGTTCAGAAAGGGATTGCATAATTTTATATTTTATGCAAAAATAGGCTTTTGTAATCAAAAATGATTTCAAAATTATTTTAACAAACTGTTAAAATATGTAACATTCGAACCGCTTTATAGTCTAATGTATTAACATATGGATATTTTATTAATTAGTATTGCGGCGTCTTTTATGGTTCTTGGAATCATTGGAAGTTTTCTACCAGTTCTACCTGGACCAATTACAAGTTGGATTGGTATTTTGGTGCTGTACCTAATGCCCGAAATTGACGTCAGTACTGTGACGCTGTTGATAACACTTATCATTGCCATCCTAATATGGATTTTGGATTATTTCATACCTGCTATGGGGACCAAAAAATTTGGAGGTACAAAAGCAGGGATGATTGGCACAACGGTTGGGCTCATTATTGGCTTAATTGCTCCAATTCCAGGCGGCATAATTATTGGACCTTTTGTCGGGGCATTTTTGGGTGAAGTCATTAACAAAGCAGATTCTAAAACAGCGCTTAAAGCTGCTTTTGGAAGTTTGCTGGGATTTCTCACTTCTGCTTTTATTAAATTTGTGGTCACAGTAATATACTTAGGCGTATTCATTTCTATTTTATGGAACCAGCGCTCTGTAATCTTTTAATCCTTATGCGCTTTTAACAAAATTTTTAACCAATATTTTATAATTTATATTATTTTCACACTCTAAATTTTAAACTCTATTATCTATGAACAAGTATATCTCTATTCTTTGTTGTGGTTTATTTTTCTTAACAACAGATCTTGTAGCACAAGAAAAAACTACCTCAAATTATGACTATAATGAGGCCTTTGGGCACGATTTTTATAGTAAAAACGGGACTGCAACCCGTTCTGCTAGCGGAAAGCCAGGACATGCCTATTGGCAAAATAGCGCCGATTACACAATCGACGTTAATTTGAATGAATCGACGAAAGAAATTTCGGGATCTGAAACCATCACTTACACTAATAATAGTCCAGATGCTCTTGAATTTTTATGGATGCAACTGGATCAAAACTTATTCAAACTGGATTCTCGAGGAAAGGCAATTGTACCTTTGACTGGAAGCCGAAATGGAGATAAAGGTCAAGATTTTGACGGTGGATATGGTATTAATAACATCAAACTAATATACAAAAAAGGACGGCGATCTAGAGAAGTAAACACCACCTATTCGATAGTGGATACTCGAATGAAAATCAACCTTCCCAAAGCACTCGAAGCAAATGGTGGAACTGTTGGTATTAAAATTGATTTTTCGTTCACTTCTCCTGACTATGGATCGGATCGAATGGGTGTTTTAGAAACCGAAAATGGACGCATTTTCACACTTGCACAATGGTATCCTAGAATGAGTGTTTATGACGATGTGAGTGGATGGAACACCCTTCCTTACTTAGGTGCTGGAGAATTCTATTTAGAATATGGCACTTTTGATGTTAACATCACAGCGCCTTCAAGTCACCTTGTAGTATGTTCTGGAGCCCTTTTAAACCCTTCAGAAGTTTATACCGCTGAACAACAAAACAGATTGAAACAAGCCGAAACTAGTGATGAGACTGTAATGATTCGTTCGGAAGCAGAAGTCACGCAGGCGAGTTCTCGACCAACAAACACCTCGACCTTAACTTGGAAATTTAGAATCGAAAACGCAAGAGATGTCGCTTGGGCGTCTTCAGCTGCATTTATTTTAGATGCCGCACGTATCAATTTACCGAGTGGAAAAAAATCTCTTGCCATGTCTGCATATCCTGTTGAAAGTGTAGGACAAGATGCATGGTCGCGCTCTACTGAATATACCAAAGCCTCTATTGAGCATTACTCTGAAAAGTGGCTAGAATATCCTTATCCTGCAGCAATTAATGTTGCCGGAAATGAAGGTGGTATGGAATATCCAGGGATTGTGTTTTGTAATTACAATTCTAAAACAGCACGTTTATGGGGTGTTACAGATCATGAATTTGGTCACATTTGGTTTCCAATGATTGTGGGCTCTAACGAACGTTTACACGCTTGGATGGATGAAGGATTTAATACGTTTATTAATTCTCTTAGCACCGACGCTTTTAATGACGGTGAATATAAAGAACGTAAATCAAACATGCACCGTATGTCAGGTATGTTTGTTAATGATAGACTCGAACCAATCTATACGTCTCCAGACAACTTAAAAGAACGAAACTTAGGCATTTTGGCATATTACAAGCCAAGTATGGGACTTATACTGCTACGTGAGCAAATCTTAGGTCCTGAACGTTTCGACGAAGCCTTCACAGCATATATCGATCGCTGGGCTTACAAACACCCAACACCAGATGATTTCTTTAGAACCATGGAAAATGTGGCTGGCGAAGACTTGAGATGGTTTTGGAGAGGATGGTTTATTAATAGTTGGAAATTAGACCAAGCCATCACAGAAGTTAAATATGTTAAAAACGATCCGTCTCAAGGTGCAATTATTACCATCGAGAATTTAGAGAAAATGCCAATGCCGGTGGTTATTGAACTAAAAACAAAGAGCGGGAAAGTAACTCGAAAAACATTGCCAGTTGAGATTTGGAAACGCAATACAACTTGGACATTTAAGGTCGATACTACAGAAGAGTTGACCAAAGTGGTCATTGACCCAGACTTTGCATTACCAGATGTAGATTCAAGCAATAATAAGTGGAAAGCATCTGACGGTGCTGGGAGTGTCGAGATTTTATCGGATTATTTCGGAGTCTACTCCTCTCCTGCACTTCCAATGAAGATTACTGTTACTGAAGCTAATGGAGCCCTTGTTCTAGAAGCAGAAGGACAACCCGCATTGCCGTTAGAGAGCGAAGGCGGTGGTGAGTTTTCTATGGAAGAAGCTGGACTAAGTATTCAATTTAATGCAGAAAAAACAGGGTTCACCTTGGATCTTGGTGGTCAGAAATTTGATATGACTAAAGAATAAGTTTTATAAATTACTACAAACAACAAAGGCGAACCGATTGGTTCGCCTTTGTTGTATTCTAAACGCTTAAAATTAGTATTTAACTAGTTTGTGAACGGAAGATTCTATGTTATTTTTTAACGTCAAAATATACAACCCGTTTTGTAAGTTTTGAGTTTGCACCTTAGCTTTTCCGTTTATAAATTCTAGATTCCCACTAAGGACGCGTTGACCAAGGTAATTTCTTAACTCATACGATGTTTCTAAATCTTGATTTTCGGACTGGACAAAGACATCTGTTCTGAATGGATTAGGATATACAGACCACTCCGCAAGTGTTTCGTTAGGAACATTTAAACTTCCATCATAGCAACTTTGGGGAACCAAAAATTCGGATTTAATCAGCTCTGCTATTTTCAAATCTGTAAAACTTTCACTGTTTATATTTCCTACAAAAGCAGCATCTACTACAGCATTATTAGAACCTAGAAAATCTTGCATAATGGTTGCAAAAGTTTGCCTATAATCGTGCTGAACTGATTGGATTTGAAAATTATTTGATGAAACTGCTTCACTCAAATCAACATTTACACCAGAAACGCCACTTTTAACTGGTTTTCCAAAAGCAAAAACGGGCGCAACTTCGCCATGATCCGTTCCTAAACTACCATTTTCTTGCGCCTTTCTTCCAAATTCAGAGAAGGTAATTCCCAAAACATCATCTGCTAAACTATCGGCATTCAAATCTGACATAAAAGCTTCAATAGCTCCAGAAAGTTCTGACATTAATTCATTATGTTTTCCTTGAATATCTCCGGAAGCTTGGTTTTGATTATTATGCGTATCAAAGCCTCCTAGTTTGACCATAAATATTTTAGACTCAATACCACCTCGCATCAACCTGGCAACTGTTTTGAGCTGATCTGCAAGGTTTGTATCTGGATAAGTCGTAGTCGAATTGTTAGAACCTGAATTAAATGCGTTAGAAATAATTTGAGAATATTGATTGGAAAGCGCATCGACGTTTATTATGTTCTGAAGTTCTGTGCCGTAGTGTGAGTTTGGAATATTTTCTGGTGGATCTCCCCCCAAACCACTTAAAATAGAATAAAAATTTTCCGAATCTTGACCATTAATGTTCAGGGCCAGTCCATGCTCGACAATGCCATGAAACCCAAGATTTGTGTTTTGTGAGCCGATCTGAATTCCCAATGGATAGTTGGCTGGGATTAAATCCGCATACGCGTGTTCCATATAGCGACCTATCCAACCACTGTCGCTTCCGTTATTCCAATTACTCCCATCATTTCCTGTGGAATAAATATCTTTAGACGCAAAATGACTCTTGTTTTGAGAAGGATAGCCTACAGATTGAATAATTCTAAGCTGATCAGCTGCATATAAATCTTTAAATCCTGTAAGAGCAGGATGCAATGCAATGTCCTGATTTGTGCCAGCTAAACTAGAGTCAATCTGATTAAGCGAAAGGTATAAAGCTGATGGAATGTGAATGTTTGGACGTAAGGTTTGATAATCAGTAAATGCACTAATAGGAATCACCGTGTTAAGCCCATCATTTCCACCTGAAAGTTCTACCAAAACTAATTTCCTGCTAGAGACATCACAATTAAAAAATGAATTCATTAATTTTAAAGAGGCATTCACTTGAAAAGGCATGAGCCCGAACGCAGAAGCTGTGGATGATAGTTTTATAAATTGTCTTCTCTTCATTGGTCTTAGTGTCTTACATCAATTGAAATTCTGGGGCATTAATCATTTTAGTAAATAAAGCATCAAGTCGAATTTTGACCTGTACATCAACCCCTGACTGAAGATAGCTGTTCCAAGCTGAGTTCCAATAAAAGGGATCCATTTCATTAAGAACCGTCATAAAATAGTCAATTCTACTTTGATCTATTGCTTCGCAATAAAGCAATTCTGAAATTTCGGTGACTAAAGTTTGGGCATCACTCGCTAAGGAAAAATGGCCAGAGTTATGAACATAATCAACACTGTTAAACAACACCCGAATGTTGAAGTTTGGGTTATTGATTTTATTTTTTCCAGAGATAAAACATTCAATAAGTTTATAGCGTGAAATAACGTATTGGAAGAAAACCAACTCCGATCAAAATCTGGCGTTTGATAATCGCTAGGATAGCCAGCAACTGTTTCAGGCGAAAATGGATTCATTCCAGCCCCAGCAAAGTAACCGAAGTAGCAAAAATTAAAATAAAATTTATAGAAATTATCTTGATCTGTTGTCCAAGATGTCGGTGGATTTGCACTGCTTGCAGCAGGGTTTGGTAACTCAATTTGCAATAGACTCAAGGTTTCACTTAACAATTGAATTGGATTTTTGACTATACTTCCAATAATTTCATTTGAGCTGTCTAAATCATCTTCATCATAGAAATGTTTCGATTGTAAAAGCGTCTTAAGGACGTCTAATACGTTATAATCTGATGCTATCAACTGCGCTGAAAGTGGCGTAATGATATCATTTTCGACTTCCTGATCCCATTCACTTTTCACGAAATATCTATAAATTTTCCTCACATAAGCCTTTGCTGTTTCTTCTTGCGCAAATACCATTTCTACATAATCGTCTAATTCCTGTTTGATGCCTGCTTCACTAGACTGCCCAGGAATTGTTTGAGTATTAAATGCACTACTAAATGTTTTGGAATCCGTATTGTGTTGAGTAACTTTTGCATAACCCATCGGAATTCACGTATCAGGATCAATCACGTCTCTATTGGGTTTCATTTTTATTCCGGAAAAAACTTTAGCCGTGGTTTGAATATCGGTCTCGGTGTAATTCGTATAGTTTCCTTCTCCAATTTGAGGGCCCTTAAGAATTGTAAAAAGCTCAAGAAATTCGCGTGCATAGTTCTCATTAGGATTGTTTTTATTATTTGTTGTATTATCCAAATAATTTAGCATTCCATTATCGTAGGAAATTTTTTTGGCGAGTGTTTTAATGTTTCCAAAAGCATAAAAGTCTAATAACTTTAAATAGTCATAAAAATAGGAGGACTTACCGACGCCATTATCCTTTGATACTGTAAAAGTTGTGTGTAAAAAAAAGATAAGTTTGTGCTTAAGGTTATTCTGTTTATAAGCGTTGTACCACCACCATCCAGAAAGTATGCCTCGTTTTCGAAACTGGCCATAAGGAAAATCTGAGGGCACTGTATTTGGTGTATGAATCCAAAAATCATCAGATACTCCAGTCTGAACATTGACTTTCATATCATAAGGATCTTCCCAAAAAACAGTAGGTTCTACAGTAAGTTGCGCCAGTGCTTGTTCTGGAGTTAGCAACGCGAACTGTTCTAATACAGCTTTGGAATATTGGAAACAACTACGTCTAAGCAAGTGTTTCGCTTTTCTAACCCCTAAAATTGATGTTGAAGCTTGTAATGATGACATCTGTTATTGTTGAAACTTTTTCTTTAAAATTTATACAATATACAATAAAAACCATTAAGAGGTATAATTCTTAACGTTGTGACCTAGAATCACATCTTAAGAGGAGCTAAACTTTGGGGATTAGACATAAAAAAAGCCCTCCATTTTCAGGAAAGCTTCTCACTGGTTTTGTCACAAACCACGGATAATCATATGATTATCACAACACAACGTCTTAATTACTATTTGTATTTAAAAAAAATACTTAGCGGTCTGGACGGGACTCGAACCCGCGACCCCCTGCGTGACAGGCAGGTATTCTAACCAACTGAACTACCAAACCGTTGCGTTAATGCGGTTGCAAATATACACTGCATTTTTCATTTCACAACTATTTTTGACTTTATTTTCAACTAAAATGAAAATTAAATAAATTTTTGACGCTCGACCATATACGTGCTTAGAATGTTGTCAAATCCATCTTGAATATCGACCCCAACATAATTGATTTTATACTGTCCACACTTCAAACGTAAGTCCTTGAAATAGGCTGCTATAGCAGTTTCGTAATTGGCTTGCAATGCCTCTGGATACAAATCTACCGCTCCCCCAGTTTCTACATCTACAAAGCGTCTTGGTGTATTGTCAAATTTAAAATTATATTCCGTGGCCTTGTCATAGACATGAAACAACACCAATTCGTGTTTATTATGTTTGAGATGGCGTAGCGCTTCAAACAGCTGTTCCGAAGCTTGGTCGGGTTGAAGCATATCCGTAAACAAGAAAATCAACGAGCGGCGGTGGAGCTTTTCAGCAACCTGATGTAGTACCTCATAAGTTTTGGTTCCCATCTCTTTTTGAGAACTGTTCAAAGTCATGTTTAAAGTATCCATCAGCATTTGATGGTGGCGCTCACTTCCTTTTTCTGGTGCGTAGTAGTCAAGTGCTTCTGAATAGACACTCAACCCAACCGCATCGCGTTGTTTTTTAAAAAGCTGCATCATCGCTGCCGACGCTAAAACTGAAAAACCAACTTTATTTAGACTATCAATAGAGTAGTTTTTAAGCTTTGGATAATGCATGGAACTGCTATTATCCACAATCAAATGACAGCGCAAGTTGGTTTCTTCGTCATAACGTTTGGTGTAAAGCTTGTCTGTTTTAGCAAACAACTTCCAATCGATATGACGTGTACTTTCGCCATTATTATAAATTTTATGCTCGGCAAACTCTGCAGAAAACCCATGAAATGGACTTTTATGCATCCCAGAAATAAAACCTTCTACAATGGATTTAGCTAATAAATCAAAGTTTAAAAACCCAGAAACTTGCTGTAATTCCTTTTGAATATCCATAGGCTCTAAACTAAAAAAGGTTTGTCAATAAGACAAACCTTTTTAAACTTCTTTTTTCAAAAATGTTATTACAGCAACGCGTCAATCGCTTCTGTATATACATTTTTTGGAGATACGCCTACTTGACGCCCTACAACTTCACCGTTTTGAAACACCAATACCGTTGGGATATTTCGAACGCCGTATTTAGCTGCAAATTCTTGATTTGCATCGACATCAACTTTTCCTACTACGGCTTTGTCCGCGTATTCTGCACTAACTTCTTCGATGATAGGTCCTACCATTCTACAAGGACCGCACCATGCTGCCCAAAAATCAACCAATACAGGTTTCGTACTTTTTAAGACTGTTTCTTCAAAATTCGCGTCTGTGATTTCTAATGCCATAATAGTTATATTTAAATGCTATTTATTATTTAATTGACCACAAAAATAATTAAAAAATTGACCAAATCAACAGCCTGCACGATTTGTTTTTCTTATGCTAGAATTGTCGATTGTTATACACCCCTAATTTAATTTATAAAACACTTCTTGCGCTTTTAATTCTTCTAATAATTCTTGAGAAATTTTAATTTTTTGCAAACGACTACTCATCTCTAGCTTTAATTCTTCCTCATCGTCATAGATGACAAATTTCAGATTATGATTTCCTGAATGCATTTGCAAAAGATCTTTGATGCTTTGTACTTTTTCTTCAGAAATTTCTTTGATATTTAATTGGATTGATAATTTTTTAGCATAGGATTCCATGATGTCATGCAGCAACTGAAAACTGTTGAATTGCAATCGCGGCTCACCTTTTGCTCCTGTATCACGATTGGTCCACCCTTCTCTGATTAAAGCGCGTACAAATACAAAATTGTTGTGCATCAAAAAGTGCTTAAACTTCAAATACTCTTCGCCAAAAATTCGGAATTCATGACTATTCATATAATCTTCAATCGTAAACGTCCCCCAGCCTTTACCTTGTTTACTCACACGGTGCTGAACATCCGTTACTACGCCTCCAAAAGAAATTTCTTTATTTATAAAGCTTGGCATATCATGAAACACAGAAATATCACCATTACAGAAGTTTTGCATTTCGAGTTTGAAATCATCTAAAGGATGTCCAGAAATATAAATTCCTACCACTTCTTTTTCACGTGCTAATTTTTCCATTGTTCCCCATGTTTCACAAGGTGGAATTTCGGGCTCTTCTATCTGCACATCGCTCGATTCTCCAAAC
>Ga0115572_10000083_pt1 | contig 76000 bp, 96 predicted proteins | sample COGITO_mtgs_1206_FD_88681 | JGI IMG/M metagenome (GOLD analysis project Ga0115572, IMG submission 88681) | Pelagic marine microbial communities from North Sea - COGITO_mtgs_120607 | ecosystem: Environmental > Aquatic > Marine > Epipelagic | place: Germany:Helgoland, sampling site Kabeltonne... | reverse complement strand
TGTTAGACCGGGGGATAAAATTAAATATTCTGGACCGGCACAGGGCGATGATTGGACTGATTACGTTATAATGAAAGACGGAAAAAAATCTCTTTTATACAGGGGTTATATCACGGAGTTTGGTAGAAAAGGTGATGCGAAGCGTGCTATGAGAATCCACCACCGCGAGGGTATATCTCTCAAAGCAGCTTGGAAAAGAGTTCTTGGTAAGTCCAAGAAGAAGACCGCCAAGAAAAAGACTGGCGGTCTTTCAAAAACTCAGCGTCTAGCAAAGAAAGCTATGAAATTACATCATTCTAAGGGTATTCCATTAAAGAAGGCTTGGAAAATGGTTCAAAAGTTTGGAACTACAGCTGATATGTACAACCCGCCTGGATTAGTAGATTATGAATTTAATACAGAGACTGGAAAATACAGAAAGCGTTGCAAGGACTACCAGTATCGTTCGGCAGACGGCCGTTGTAGAGGTAGAAAACCCGTTGTTCCTCCCCCTGGTAAAGAAATCAATCCAGAAACTGGCAGACTCAGAAAAATTTGCGAGCCACCAAAGATGCGTAACTTACGTGGAAGATGTGTTGGACCTCGAAAAGACCTTAAACCTGGATATGTTATTAATCCTAGAACAGGAAGGCCACAGTTAGCGTCCAAGGAGGGTTACTACCGCGATCCGATGACAAATAGATGGAGAAAAATACCGCGCATAGCAGGAGATTATGATCCTTCGAATTCTTCTAGAAATTTAAACAGAATTAGAAATTTAGACTCTGTTGACATTTCAGACTATTCTGATGATGAACTTTATATGGTTTTTGGTAAGAAAAAATTTAAGTGTGGTTTCGGCGGTTGTAATGCATGCGCCCTTAAGAATAATTTTGGTAAAAAGAAATCTGTTACTGTAAAGAAATCTATTCCCCTTGCGGATCTCCAAGGCATTGCGCGAGCCAATGGTATTTCTCTTACAGAATGTAAAGAACTTGGTAAAACTAGACTCCAGGCAAAATTAAAGAGAATGGGTCTTCTTAATAAGAATGGTGCTAAGGAATTAGATTATAACACAATTCCGTTCACGTTTTTCGGTAAAAAACTTAAATTTGGAAATTGCCAAGCGTGTTCTAAAAAATAAAATTTTAAAAAATATATAGAGTTATATATTATTAAATATTACATTGCAATGGAGCCGATTTTATCAGAAACCTCAAATAGATATGTTTTACAACCGATTGTCTGGACAAAAGTATGGGAAGCTTATAAACAACATCAACAGGCTTTTTGGACGGCAGAAGAAATAGACTTCGCAGCAGACATTTCAGACTGGGAAAATTTAAACGAAAATGAAAAGTATTTTATCACTAATATATTATCATTCTTTGCGGGTTCCGACGGTATTATTTTTGAAAATCTTTCTATTAATTTCATAGACGAAATAAAAGTTCCTGAAATTAGAGCTTATTATGGATGGCAGGCTGCGATGGAAACTATTCATTCAGAAACTTATGCTCTTATGATAGACACTTACATATCCGAACACGATGCTAAAATTAAAGCTTTAAATGGTATCAAAGAACTTCCAGGCGTTAAAAAAAAGGCAGATTGGGCTCAAAAATGGCTAAATAAAGACATTCCATTTGCCGAAAGACTTGTAGCATTTACAATCGTAGAAGGTATTTTCTTTGCCGGTTCATTCTGTGCTATATTTTGGTTGAAATACGTTAAAAAATTGATGACCAAGGCATTGGGTAAGAGTAACGAACTTATAGCAAGAGATGAATCTCTTCATACAGATTTTGGAGTACTACTATATGGATACATCGTAAATAAGATGCCGCAAGATGTCATAACAGATATGATGAAATCAGCTGTAGACATCGAGAAAGAATTCATATGCGAATCATTTTCTTGTAATCTAATTGGAATCAATCCAGACTCTATGAAGAAGTACATTGAGTTTCAGGCTGATCGTTTAATCCAAAAACTTGGTTATCCCAAAATTTACAATGAATCTTGTCCTTTCAATTTCATGGATACTATGTCACTTGACGGTAAAAGTAATTTTTTTGAACAAAGAGTTACAGAATATAACCGCCCCGAACAAATTTCTGATAAAACATTAGAGGAATTAGAGGATTTTTAAATGAATTTAAAGAAGTAATTCATTTACATTTATAATTAAAATGGAGGCTGAAGGTAAGAAGCAGGTTCGCATCGAAGACATCGACGACGATGAAAAGGTAAATGTTACAGCTAAGGATCTTAAGATTGTTCTTTCTGTTCTCAGCGCCGGTGCTTCCAGAGGACTTTTTAAGCCTGAAGAATTCTCTCTTCTTGGAGAACTCAATGACAATATAAGGAAGTCTCTTGCCGATAAGAAGTAAATTATTACAAAAAATAATTTACATTAAAGAATTACATTGTATTAAATTTGACTTAATATACTGTAATTCATTGAAATGACTATGTCGATAGAAGAATATCGTGCGATTAAAATGTCCGAAAGAGAAGAGTGGGAAGCCAATTACAATGGGAAAAGGTGTTCTATCGAGGCGATAGACTCTATAATTATTAAAAAAAGAGGTACTGGACCCGAAAAACCTAATTATACACACGAATCTATTGAACCTGGTCCTTATTATGATCCTCAAGGGATTCATTTACATATCTGGAAAAATAAAAAAAACATTAGAAATTTTACAGGAGAACAGAATCCAAATGTTAGGTGTTTACAGTTTACAGATGATAAACCCGGATATTATTGTTCTATATGCCATCTTCGTAATAAAAGTTCAACTTTTAAGTGGGTACACACGCTTCAAAAACCGTTACACATACCCGAATATATGAAAAAACATGACAAATGTAATTCCACTGGTTGTATTAAAGAATATATCTCGTCGCCTTCTACGAGCTGTACCAGAATCGAAATAGGGCTTAAAAAATTAAATGTCAACAACGCAGAATGTATTAAAAATTGGACCAGTTTAATGTTTAAAGTTTTACATTCTATTAGGTTTAATAAACTTGAATATAAAATTTCTAATACGAACATGTTGTATTTATGGCCATGGGAGCTTACTCCATATCAAAGATTTAAATTGAATTATCCAGATTATAAAAAGAGTAATGTTTTTTTGAATACAATAGATACATTTACAGAAAATTATGCTTACATAGTTTAAAAATAAAACACATAAGTATGTATTATGAGTAAATACGACTCTATTTTTTTAGAATTGGCTGAAAGTTTGTCTAAAATGTCTTATGCTAAAAGGAAAAAGGTCGGAGCTTTAATAGTAAAAGATAATTCTATTATAGCAGATGGATACAATGGTACACCCGCTGGTTATTCAAACGATTGCGAAGACATAAACGGAAATACTCATTGGTATGTTTTACACGCAGAAGCTAATGCTATAACTAAACTGGCTAAATGTGGACAATCATGTATTGGTTCTACTTTGTACATTACAATGTCTCCTTGTAAAGAATGTACTAAACTTATAATTCAAAGCGGTATATCTCGTGTAGTTTATTCAAGTAAATATAAAGATCAATCTGGAATAGATTTCTTAGGAAATTTTGATGTAAAGTGTGAATATATAACAAATGGAACCAGTTGAAATTTCCGAAGGATACATTAAAGTTGATTGGGACGCAATTAAAGAAATGTCTAAAAAGACTGAAAAGAATGTATTCTATTGTAAAAAATGTGGAATTTCTTTTTTCAATAAAAATTATCATGGAAATTACCCACTTTGTAATAAACATATGCTTAAAGATGTAAAATAAATATATATAAATGGGTGAGTGTTTGGATCACGAATCTTGGGACACTCGAGCTACATACTTTTGTAGAACAGAAGAAGAAGAGTTAGTGGGTGCCCTGGATGGACCGCGTGGTGGCGAAGCTAGAGCTAGACTTGAAAATATAGCAAAAACTAGAGAAGTAAATATAGAAATTATAATATCTGAAGAAAAGGCTAAAATCCAAAGTAAGTTAAATAAAAAATACGCCATATTCGGCGGGTTATTTATAAATTCTAAGCCTAAAATAAGTTTCGATGCTACCGAATGTCCTGTTTGCCAGGACGATCAGGTAATTCTGTGTAATATGTCTTGTGGTCATAAAATATGTGAAGAGTGTTACAATATGATGAAAACAAAACCTACACTTGTAGACAGGTATAATAGAGTAAAATGCCCTTGTTGTAGAAAACCTTCTGAAAATTTATTCCACGTTTAAAAAAAATAGTAATAATTGTATATATATAATAAATGGAAGCCCGAGTAGAAGCGCTTGAAAAAGAACTCAGAGATTTAAAAATGGGAAAACCCTCGGTAAAAAAAGAAAAGGGTACTAGAAAATCTAGCGCATACAATATTTTTATGAAAGAAGAACTCGCAAAAGTTAAAATTTCACATCCAGAAATGCCTCACAAAGAAAGATTTAAACTTGCAGCATCCCGTTACGGAGCAAAAAAATCAAGTGAATAAGTTGTAACAATTTTGACATATACAACAGTCTAAAAAAATAGAATAAATCAATTTACAATTATTACAATTAGCAAATAAGTGTCTTGATATATACATTTTGTAATACTTGTTAAGTAAATTTATTTCATCATTTAATCTTTGAACTGACTGTATGGAATAACACATATCATTCAATATTCCATTGATATTTATAGTTCGAGTGAATATGTAATCATTGTACGTCTTAATACATCTCATTATGTAATCTGGAATTTTAACATTAAAGTCTTTTACATTTGTATTTTTATTTATAGTTAAAAAGTTACTATTTATCAGGTTTTCACAGAATAGAATACCAAAATTGTAAAATTGTGACATACATAATATATTTTTATCGAAATAGTTACTCAAGATGTACATAAATTGTATCTTAGGATATGTATACATTTCGGTAAATAAAACTGCAAAATTTTTAGACTTCGAACTTCGCATTTCTTCAAGTGTGTCAGCTAATGTCAACGAATGTATAATCTTAAAATTTTTATCAGATATAAGTACACTACTGTCGACTAAAGTATGGGAAATATAAATGTAATTTGTACATTCTTGTATTAAGTTTTCATTTGACAATTTAGGTAAAATGTTAGTATCTTTGATACATTTAAATAAATTATAAAGTTCCGGTGTTAATAGACTTTTAGAAGGTCTAGAATAACTTTTGTTATACGAAATTTCTATTATATCATCTTTAAATTTTTCAAAACACAAAGTTGTCATTATACATTTAATTTAAGATGTTTTAATATCAGTTTATCTATTTCATTAAAATGCCTACCATGATCGTTGTCGCGCCATTTTACATGATTTAAAGCTGTATGCGCAAGTTCATGCGACAATAAAGGCAAAATGTTTTTTATCTTTTTAAGTTTTCCATTTGTATTTCTGATCGTTAGAAATATGACTCTGTATGTAGCTCGTGATTTCCCATCTTTACCTATGCTTCGCGCAAGTTTTTTAATATGTACCCCCTTTGGTTTATTAAGACCTTCAAATAAAACATCCCCCTGAAAATCTTCAAGTTGCATTTCTTGTAATCTAAAAGATGTCTTTAATAAAAGATTAATTTCAGGTGTTACATTCTCAGAATTATGTATACTCGTAAAAGATTTATAAGTTATAAATTTTAAGTCATTAAGTAATTTTGCTGCTGCGGAAGTGTCTGGGTATATATTAATAACTTTATAACCATTAATTATTGAATAGTTAACATTTTCATTGAAATCCCAGAATTCTTTCATCTTATTTATTTTAAATGTATTTTTTTATTTCATAATTATATTTACGCTACCGTCACTTTCCTTGACAGTTTTAATAAGAGGTCTTCTAATTTTATTGTTAAATTGGTTGCTTTGCTTAGTAAAATTACCGTGTTTATGAAATTTACTATGAATACTCGATGTAACATTAGGATTATGTGAATATTTTGATGTTTTTCTGTGTAAATTTCCATTTAGATTTTTATATTTTATTTCCTTAATTTGTTTAGTTTTTTTACGTTTACGAATTTGTAAAAATAAATCTAAAGGCAAAACTTTAGCTACTTTTGGTATTAAACCTATACTAGTTGGTAAAGTATTTATTATAAATGGAAAAGTCTTAACACGTCTATCTAATAGTAGTATCTTGGCATAAAACTTGTTTACAATGATTATATTAGTAGACAAATCGGCTGAAGAGTACAACTGTAGTAAGGCGCTATAACTTTTACGAGAATCTTTTAATAAATACACAGTTTGCATATCTACAATTATCTTTTTATATTTTTTTTCAAACTTTTAATATGTAATGTATTATAATAATGGAGACTCCGGGGTTAGATCCTGAAGATATCGATTCCGACTTATACGACGAAATCGGAAACTTGGAAAGATGGCAGGAAACTTTATCGGATATGTTGGCATCTGGAAATATAACACACGAAGACTTTGAAATCGAAATGTTTAAGACACGGTACTACATAGACATTAAAACTAAAACATTTATATTGTCTGATGAAGACAATGAAATTCTACAAAAAGTCAGGGACCTTAAGAATGGAAAAACAGATGAATATAAACGTGGCATAATTACGGAAAACGAATTTAACGTATCTTACATTTTCTATCTTAGAAAAGAATATGAAATTCTTAAGAGAGGAAACGTTCAAGACAAAAAAGATCCTACCAGTGTCGATTTAGATATTGACTTACCTCTTCAGGATAAACTAGATAAACTTCAAGAAGCTGAGACGAAATACCTGAAATCTATCGCTAGAAAACATGATATAAATGTCCCAAAAAGACCAAGAGGTTTTTCTCAGTCTGACATTGACAATTACTATAATGCAGGTAATTTCGGAACCAATGAATTTATAGATGAATACATTAAATTGTGGGACACCTTCAAATTAAAAGTTAACTTCTATATATCTTCATTTGAAGTGTCTAAAATTTTCTACAATCCAGTGTCAGGAAAGTCTAATTATGAATTTAAACACGTTCCTCCTTTAAGTGATAAATTAGGAGAAATTAAATTATTAGAAAAACGAGGCAATCTTTTGTCTCCGGAAGAACAAATGTACTCTGACCGTGTTAATAATCTTAAAATGAGGCTTAGAATGATGTCCCGTGAAGATCTTTTGAAATGCGCGGGATCTTCTACTATCAAATATATGAGTTATATAGAGAGACTTAGATCTAATAAACAGATAGTGTTTAAATTTAGAGAACATCCTAAGAATTACAACCAATTACGAGAAATTCTAAACCAAGAAAATATAGATTACTACAGAATACCGTCCGACCAACTTTTCAAACAGTATACATACTCTTTGCCTAATATCTACACTGAAGGAAATGAAATGTACGTTGAAAAAGGAACTGTCGGGTACCTTGCTATTAAAACAGGGGCAGATATAAAGAACTTAAGTTTAGATTTAACTGATTTTGTAACAGTTTTTCCAATGGAAGACCCAATGTATAAAATGCTTAATACAAACGAAGGAAATACCACTGAAATCGCAGATGTTTGGGAATTGAGAGGTTCTTTACCTGGTAGCGATTTAAAAAACGTTGTTAAAAGATATATCTCTTTTGAAGATTATCTCAAAGATTTAAAGGAAATTCTCATTGAAAATTCTAAGAAAATCAGGGGTAAGTCTAGAGACACGCTTTTAAATAAAATACGTAAAATAAATTATTACATTTCTTATGGAGAAGACGTAGAAACGTTTAATATATCTGGGCATACATATGTGTCAAAACTTTTCGAAGACCGTTCAAAAATTTATACCATGAGGAAAATTGGATTATACAGACTTATGGAGTATTTTACACTATATTATCCAGGGTCCGAGAGTGTAGTTGGAAAAATAGAGACGGATGTATTCGATTATTCAAGTGTTAATTACGATAAAAATATTTCTAAAATATTCTTTTTAATCAATAATCACCAATCTAAACTTGAAGATATCATCCTTGGAAATGAAAGTATAATTAATTTACTTTCTTACGAAACTCCTTATATTTTACCTGAAAATGACATAGACATAGCCGGTGATAAACAAGAAAACATAAACATTTTACTTGCTTGGAGCCCGAATACTGATAAATACAATTATTACGAATCTGAATTAGAAGAAATACAACACAATTTTAGAAAGTTTAAACAGAATAATCCCGATTTGACTAATTTAGATATTGAAGAAATTATGCAAGAGTATTCTGAAAAAAATTTATGGAATAAGTCTTTACGTAATTACAGTAATTTACGTGTACCTGAAGGCTACATAGAACTAAATTACAGACTTAGATACCTATTAAGACAAAGAAATAGATTACCTTCTAGAAGAATTTACAGAATAGCAACGGTACCTGAAAGAATGGCGGCACAGAATATTCTCAAGCGCACATTTAAAAAATGTGATGCAAAAGATCCAGCCGAATATGCTACTACAACAGAAAATGTAATTTATCAATTTTCAAAATCAAATCAAGACTATTTGTATTACAATAAAATTGTTAACGATGAATATAAAAAGTTATGTTCATTTATAATGTCTCTACGTTGTGGAGCATCTGTTGAAAGTGAAGAATGTCCCAGGCTAGAACCAAGTGTATTAAATAGCATGATAACAGAATTTATAATAACACAAGGAGAATTTTCAATTGTGGATGTTTCACGTCTCAAATTATTTTCTGAGAATTTTGATGATTCTGAATTTAAAACATACATTTTGTCTTTACGTGGTGAAGAAATAAATGCTTGGGATAAATTTTTAACTGAACAAGACAATAAAGGAAAACCTGTAAACGTCGATTACGTCAAAGCGATAAAGATTATCAAATCGGCTGCAAGACAAGCTAGAATAGAAAAATTGAGATACGTTTCAGCGAATACATTTGTACCACCTATCGTGTCAGAAATGAAGCCGAAATCAGATAAATATGGAATAGTTTACAAGAAATACATTTACATTTCTGGTAATTACATATATGGCGGAAATTACCCAATGTTTAATTTGTACGACAATTCTGGGAACATAATAAGAGAAAACTATACAAGATCTGATCTTGAACGTCTTGCTAATTTATTTCAAATAAACTTAGTTGACAATTCATTTGATCTTTGGAAAAATATAATGGGATTCATTAGAAATTATGATAAAAAAGAAACGGTTGTAGAAATGGTAGACTATACGCCTATTGATTACACTGATTACACTTATTTGAAAACTCATTCTAAAACCATACATTATACGGTAAGGCCACGGGTTGGTGTCAAAGAACCCGGTTATGCTTATCCAGTTTCTAAAGATCAATTTAGAATCTATGGTGTTCCATACGACTACGACGAAAATACATTTCCAATATACGATACCAATCTCAAAGAACGTGTAGATAACGGGTTTGTAATAATAGAAGGACCTTGTATATTCAGAGGTAACGACATTAATAACGCGGTTACAAGCGACAGTTACATTATTCTCGAATACACTGATGCACGTGGCAAGGTTGTTAAAACAAGGGAAGGCGTTTCGGAAAAGCGAATTATCAAAAGAAAAATTGAAGAATTAGACACATGTGGCAGATTTACAGATAAAATTTCATGTGACGATTTTAATTCTTTCTCACTTGATGTAAATAATTTGAAATATAAATGTAAATGGATTGAAACTAAGTGTAGAGGTGTTCCATGGTTATCTGACACCATTGATAATTTTGATTTAAATGTTACTATAAAAGATTACAAAAAGAATAGATTGTGGACGGAAGCCAAGGAAAAGGCGATCCAATACATAGAAAATCTTTCGAAGATAAAAGAAATAACTTTAGAAGAAATCAAATTAATCAGCAAAGATCAAAAGCAAAAATTATACAATTATTACAATACTCTTATTTCCAATTCTAGAACAAAACTTAAAACAATTGCCGAGGAACAAACTGAAAATAAAGGTTATCTCCAACTAGATCCATATCTTATGGACATCTTGTCTCAAAAACCAAATGTAGTTTTACCAAGAGAAAATATTTTAGAAGGTTATAAAACTTTCACTATATACATACCCCGTGTTTCTAATAGAAAATTACCTATTGGTAGAATTATATTAAATAATGAATACAATATCAACGGAAAAACTGTAATTCCCCGTGAGATAACAGATGATCGTAAATATATGTGTGAAGTAGTTGATTCAGATGAAATACTTTTTCTAGAATTGGGAGAATTTAGAAAGACTTCAAAAGAAATTATTACAACAATGGAACCTATGCAGTGTTACATATCAAACGAAAACTATCTTATGTTAAATAATTTCAGGGGATACCACTGGTATAATACAATATATGAATATATTCAAAAACCAGGTGAAGTAATAAAAACAGAAAGAACTGTCAAAATGACAAGTTTACCGGGTAGTTTTATTAAATTAACAGAAGAAAATGAAATTCTAAACGGTTTACCATTGATAACAAAAAAGCACGTGTTTGAAGCTATGGAATTGTCTGCTTTTTCCACATTTAGCTCGAGCGACGATATTCAATACATATGTACTAATAAAGTTAATGCTAACTTAGACGCCATTAGACTTGCTATACTGAATAATGTAGACATCAATATTCTATTTAAGACTGTTATAGGTAATATAAATATAGAACACGTTCTTGAAGAAATAGAAAAGAATACTCCAAAGTTTGAAATATTAACAAAAGAGCAACTAGTCGAGAAGCTACAAACTGCTGTGGAAATGTCCGACAAAGAAACCATCTTTAAATATATCACAAAGGCAAAAAATGTCGGCGTAGAATCCGATTTATTAAAACAAGCCTTGAAAATTCTAAAAAGTAAGGACCAGTCTCCAGAACCTGAACCAGTACCTGAACCAGTCCCAGAGCCTACGCCAAAACCAAAAACAAACGTGAATGTGTATATAAATAAAAGAAGAAGATAATCACGTTACAAATTGTATTACTTTTTCTGATTAATACATTAAATGAGTAAAAATCTTACCATAGTGTATCACCCAATGTGTAAAGCATCTACCGATTTTATTATAAAAGTGTCAGAGGTTCAGGGTTATGATAAAGAATTTATTAACTTAAAAGAAGATAAAATAGAAAGTAGCAAGGTTAATGTAGATGTAGTACCTTTACTTATAATTAACGATGACCCCAATAGAGTTTATAGAGGACAAAAAGCGTTTGAAATTTTAGAAACCTTAAAGGCTGAATCCCAGATGCCTGTAAAGAAGAAGAATGGTTCTATGAAATATGGGACAAACGTTTCTTTCTTAGAACCTAAAGATGATAAAAAAGAACGCATTGAACTAGAAAAGAAGTAAATATCTCGTTTGGTTGTAATTATTAAAATAACCAGTATAATGTATAATATTCTCATGGCTCAGCAAATGCCCGACATGGCTCAAATTATGCGCCTCGCTCAACAGGTAGCGGCGCAAATAGAACCTCCGTCTGAGTTAAAAAGTGGTAAGAATTTAACTGAAGCAGATATGACAAAAGTTATAAGTAAGATCACTAAATCGGTCACTGATATAGTTAGCCCAGATATGTTTGCTGCTGAACCGACGTCAAAGAAGAAGGGTAAGGAAAAGATGCCGGTTAAGCCTGAAAATTCAAAGATTCAACTGGATATTTCTGATCCCGGTCCAAGTAGCCCCCGCAAGGAAAAGAAGAAGAAAGTTGTAGAAATAGAAAATGTAACCGATTCATCCGAAGACGAAGATCCAATTGCCCCACGCACAAAAGACATGACATTTACCGTTTCTGTAACATTAGATGAGTTATACGTTGGCGGTAAAAAGAAGATTGCTATGAGACGTCAGAGGCTCGAACCAGATGGTTCTTATGAAGACGAGAAGAAGAAATTAAGTATTAAGATTGAACCTGGTATGATCGATGAGCAAACTATTAGATTTAATCATATGGCCGATGAGAAACAGGGGTATGAAACTGGTGATGTAGTTGTATGTCTGGATGTAGAGGAGCATCCACTTTTTACGAGAGACGGTAATAATCTAATTGTTGAGAAGGAAATTTCATTTTCGGAAACATTCGATCCAGTTATTTACATAAAACATGTCAATGGGAAAACATACACCGTCAAGGGCGAATCATTTGATATTTTTGACGAGGAAAATTCACTACTAAAGAAAGTAAAGGGTCTTGGTATGCCAGTTTTGGGTGAACCGGGTATCTATGGAGACCTCTTTATTAAGTTCACATGTGTAAATAAGACCAAGATTACACCTGAAATTCTAGAACAATTAAAGAATTTATTCCCTCCTCTTGAAATTAAGCCGGACGTTCCTGATGAAGACATAACTCAGGCTGAATTTGAAATGGTTACGGATACTGATTTAGAATTCTTAGATTTTGATTCGGATGATTCAGATTATTCGGAATCCGAGACAGATGAAGAAACCGACGAAGATTCAGAAGACTAAGTGATATAAAAACATAAAATATTAATCTAATATAAAATATGCCTCAGAATGGTTGGGAATTTTATATATTAGATCCAACAGACAAAAATAAATACCCATTTGAAAACACGCAAAATGAATATAACAGAATGTATAAAACCGCTTATAACAAACTTCTTCAAGAACTGTGTATTCCAAATCCAAACGATCTTTTGATGTGCGAAAAAGATTGTACCTTTTTGTATTACATCAGTTGCGAAGGAGATAACGACATTATTAATCTTGATGAGGAATATGATTATAAATTCTTAAAAAGCGTATTCTTTGATAAAAAATACAATGCTATCAAGAAATGTATATATATTTATTACAATTCACGTGGTATATATGTAAAGTCTATGTATAAAGATAACTGTAATTACTTCATAGAACTAGAAAAAAAAGCGATCAACGTAGTAAATTAGTCCGAGGACTACTACACTTACTATAAATTGTTTTATTATTATTCCATATTTCATTTCATAGTTATTATTTAAAGTAATTTTAGAATCTTCTAGATATTTACTTGGGTCTATAATGTATCCAACTAGAGGAGTAAAAATGTCATCGGCTACGGGGTTAAAGATATTAAAAACAACGACTGTTATCAAAACGGACACTGTGATTTTTTGCTTTAAAAATTGAATAAAAGACTTAGCCATTTAATGTAAAATACTTATTTTATTTTAGGAATTAATTGAGGAATGTACCAATATGGGATCTCTCTTTTAGTCCACTTAGCAAAATAAGTCTTTTCCATGTTGTAGTAGTTATGATAAGAAGCGGTGTCTCTAGGTAATTTACACCTTTCGGGCATAGCTTGATGTAGACGGGTAATATTTCCATTTGGAATACCAACCGGAATGAAAGACAAACACTTTTCAAGTTGTCTCTGAGAACTGTGTACCTTTCCAAAACGGTATGTAAACTCTTTACACAGATTTATAAATAGAGTGTACAGATAAATGTAATTTCCAACTGATGCTCTCGTCCAAACTGTACACGGATTGTTTTTGAATGCTACTTTATACAATTTGGGATTTTTATATCTACCACAAACATGATGCGCCGAACATAACATTTGAGCGTATTCTAATATCATTTTTCTTACATGAGCATCGCAGTGCATAACGGCACACGTCTTGGGACAAATAGACAAGAAGAATATGTTCATAATTTACAGATACATTCTAAATCGAGCGTGTATTTAAGTAAAATTAAAATTTGTAATAAAATATATCTATTCTAACCTATTTAGGATAATGAATAACTAAAAATACAAGAGTTGTTTTATCACTAACATCATGATAACAAGCATGACATCTGTATGGATTATTACCATCAATAGCATTTACTCCCCATTTTCTTTCTGCAAAAATTTCATCATACGATCTAATTTTTTTTGTACTTCTAATAGTTGAAGCGTAAAATCCATCTTTGTCAGGGATTTTAATTGTTGGACCCTTTTGATTCGGTTTTGTTTTTACATGATCAAGAAAATATTTTGCGGCTTCCTTCATTGTTTTACATTCTTTAACTATAACATCAATATTGTTAACCTCAGTATCAAAATTTTCTTTTACTCCCTTGAATATTTCTGGTGCAAGAAATGTTTTTTTATTTCCTTGTTTCTTATATCCTTTGATTATTTCAAGTGGTGAATTAAACCATTCTTCATATTTATTAATATCTTCAATACACGTTCTTATAAGTGGTTTTTTATAACTTATATCAAGCATATTATTTTCCCAATAACCAGTTAATCTACCAGGAAGACCTTGAACCTGAACATCTGGATATGATATACCTTTTCCGCAATATTCCATAATTGCTCCCAATTTTATTTTCCATTTATTTGGAATTAAATTTGCTCTTCTCCAAAAACCTTTAATTGCTATAATTACGTGTTCATTTAGATTATCAAATAGTTCTGTAAGATCTTCATTGGAAATTCTTTCATCTGATGTATGATTGAGAAATTTTATCTTGTTTTTAGCCGCAGCAGTTCGGATATATTCAGCATTTTTGTTAGTTGTACGAATAACATTAACCCTATAATCAGTTCCAAAATGAGTAATTATATCATCTATAATCCATTTATCTGCAGTTACAAAACTATTTACCTGATAAAAAGGTTGAAGCGCTCCTAATTCAATAAGTTTAGCATGACTAATATAATTAGGCGGTATTGTCATTTTATAAATCTCGTGTATATCATCGTCCCATCTGTTAAGTTGTTCTAATTCTTCTTTCATTGTAGCACTTACAACTACAATTCTAATATTTCTTTCATGAAGAACTTTTTTATCACAAAAGTATTCGATTGTTTTATATAATTGATTTTTTGTTCCGTCGCCTGTATCAATTTCGTCAATAACAAATACTCCGTTCTCAAAATTTTCAAGAAGTTTGGCTATATTTTTAGATTTTAACTTTCCATGATGAAAAACTTGATCCTGAAAACAAGACGGAATGCGTTCTTTCATATTTTTTTCCCATTCTACATTACTCATTCCAGTTATTATTACTGTTTTTTCTGGACTTACAACAAAATCATTATCAGGATGTGTAGAGAAATCTTTTAAAAGTTCAATCATAAGACCGTCCATTCCTACTTTTGTTCTTTTCAAAATTGAAACTATGCGCAGTTCAGAATTTGTGTAAAACATATTTGTTATTCTAAATGCGTCTTCTATCTGATTAGAATATGTATACTCTGCAGATGATCTGACATCACCATTTAGATAATTACGTTTATTTTTTGCAATTGCTGCTTTATATTCTTGAAGGACCCATTCTCTATCCGCATCTTTTTTTTCCATAATTCTTGCTAATAAATGTATTATTGTAATTTACAGATACATTCTAAATCGAGCGTGTATTTAAGTAAAATTAAAATTTGTAATAAAATTATTAAATCTGAGTCGGGTAGTAAATCTTTTTGTACTCATTAGGTATTGTAATCTTTTTTATAGGATAAACTAAACTACGAGAGATTACTTCCCCCCCTGGATATTTAGGATTATCAATTTTATAATAGTCTTTGATTTCGTCTGATATTTTAATTACCATGTGTCTATGTAATCCGGGGTGTTGCTTAGAATACATAAAAGGTACATCTCCACTTGGTAAAACAGGGACTATTTGTTCTGATAAAATTTTATTTATGTTTTTCTGAGGATCTTTTGGATCTGAAAGTAATGGTACATCCGAATAAGTGTGTCTCCATCCTAGATACAATCTAATATTAGTTTTTTTAATCTTTTGTTTGAATATTTCGTGAATGATGTTCTGATTAAAAATAAGTACTTGTTTAGGTTTTACAGGTAGTTCAATTTTAGTGTCCTTGTAGTCCCCCTGAATTCTTTCAAATCCTCCTCTGCCCGCGCATGTATGAGTGCCTGGAACACATGAAAAGTATTGTGTTTCAGTATCATCAAGGTTTATCCAACCGCCATATATGTTGTCATCCGTTGATTGAAGAGAACATGTGTCTCTATGAAACGATTCTCCTGAGACACTTGCCCCTTCTCTCCGAATTGCTAAGCGGTCGAATAACATCTCCAATTTTCTTCTCGGGTCAACATTTTTAAAGAGGAATTTTAGTTTGTGAAAAAGTATATATCTTAGAGCATAAATTTCCTTACTATGAAAACTGGCTGGATTGCCAAATGCTCCAAAAGCGCCTAAAACAAAACCATATTCTGGATCAGTTGTTTTAAAGTCTCGTAATTGTATATTCTTGACTAGTTTTAGCCAGTCAGTGTCATTCAAAAATGTGTGTTTATCTCTTGATAAATGTAAATCTACAACTGTGTAACCTTTATTTTTAAGATCGTTAGCTTTTTGCAAGATGTAATTCTGTTCGTCAATTATTATATTATTAATACATTCTATCAGCCTTGCTTTGGAGCTCATAATATATATATATATATTAAATTTTAAATCTCTAATATATATTAAAAATGAGTAAGAATATAGAGCGATGTCCAAAAGACCTTAAAAAGCTTGTTAATCCGAAGACCGGTAGGTGCGTAATGGAATCCAGTCCTATTATTAAGAAATTGATCAATGAAGGGTATACAATATTAGTAACACCCAATAAAAATCAACCTGTTCCCCCGGAGACTAAGCCTAAATCCAAGCCTAGTCCTAATAATTTTGTCAAGATATTTAAAGTTTGTCCATCTGACCCAAATAAATTAGTAAATCCAACAACTGGTAGATGTATAATACAATCAAGTCCAATCGTCAAAAAATTAATGGCTCAAGGATGGTCTATAGCTTTTAATGACCCGGGTGTAACACCTATTGTTATCAAACCCAAAGGAGATGTAGACATAGGCAAACTTAAAAAAGACCTAGATATAGACAAAAACGGTATAGTTAGTATTAATGAATATTTAAGTTCTTTTGAAATTACCGAACTTGAAGAAAATGAGGAAAAGGGGGCTTTCATGTTTCTTAGAACAAATGTCAACATTCCGAGATTTTTAGCATTGATACGACAAACGGACCCCGTGTTCAAGAAAAACTTATGTTGGTTCGAACAAATATATTTTGCTTACGCACACCCGTTTAGTGGCAAGGGTCAAAAATTTAAATTTACGTCTACATTCTCAAGTGCAGAAAGGAATTCTTACGCATATTCAGATGTCTTAAATCATGCACAATTGTATAACGCCCCGAGAGGTGATAATAGTAACACGGGTGTTACTACTTTTGCAATCCATCCACTAATAAGAAGGCATGTTGAAACTTGTACAGAAAGATATCTCGCAGTGGCTTTAAGTTTATCATCGAGTGAATTCGGTACCGATATTTACTCAGGTGGGCACGCTAATGTATTATTCTTTGATACAGTGGAAAAAACTATAGATAGATACGATCCACATGGAGCGCAATGTGAAGGGCTTACGTGTCCAGCTTATAATCAGGATAGAATTGATAAAATCCTCAAAAACGAATTTAAAAAGATTATTCCAGGGTATAAATTTATAGATTTTTCAGTAGTGTGTCCAAACGTAGGACCCCAGATGAAGGCAGAGGTGTTCGATAGGACAGGTTATTGTGTAACATGGTCTTTAATGTTTACTGTATTAAGAATATTAAACCCTGGTAAAACACCCGGGCAGATAAACAATCAATTATTAGAAGGAACAAGAGCTGATATTTTTTCTAAAATGCTAAAATTTGCTAAATTTTACTCTGATATACTTAAAAAAAATCCTATTGAAAGAATGCGCGCCCTCGGGGTCTAAAATCATTTAAATACAATTTATAAAATATATGTATGGTGTGGGGTTCGAACCCACGAGGCTTTCGCCAACAGATCTTAAGTCTGTCCCCTTAGACCACTCGGGCAACCATACATATATTTTACTTATACAATTATATACATTATTTCTTTAAGTTCGTTTATACAATTAATTTCTTTTGTAGAATACAATCAGGTTGAAAATATTTTTTTTATTTGATTTTATTGGGTATATTTTCCAATCCCAAAAATTTTTATTTACGTTATTTAAATTGTAATTTTTGGGAATTTTCATCGCGATGTGCCTGGTATTGTGATATATATTATTTATAATGTCTACCACATTTATATTGTCAAGAAATAAATCAATACTTATAGTCTTTTTGTAGTCTGTTCCGCCCCAAGGAGGATCTAAGAATACAAGATCTTGTTTCAGTATGTACATAAGATGTAGATATGAACAGTTGTAATGTTTACAATTTGGAAAATTTGTGTTTTTCTTAAGTGTATCAAAGACGTCTTGGTCTTTTTCAATGGAATTTACGAATTTAAAATCTCTATGAAAAAAAATAGAGTTACCTCCTATACACGCAGTTGCGTCTGTAATTATATCTCTTTTAGAAATATACAATTTAAGTATTTTATTAATTTCGTATGCTTGTTCCCATGTTGAATAAATACTCTTTAAATGTTCGGGTACAATTAGTTTATACCTCATGCATTACTATATAATTACTCAATATTGATCTTAAGTTGATTTATAAAGATTTTTACATTCTTTAGAATATTTTCTAATTTCGTTATTTCTGCGAGTTTACTGTCATAAGTTTCCTTTTTAGTTCCGTCGTCCGGTGCCACTTCAAGCCCTCCCCTAGCAGATGCTCTTGCTCTTCTCTTTTTCGCAGATTCCTCTCTTCCAGAACGCAGTTCTAAGTCCTTAAGTATTCTATACTCCCTAACAAGTTCTTTTTCCATGGCTCTTTTAGTTGCTTGTACTTCTTTCAACACCTTTTTATACGAGGCCTTGTCTGTTTTAAGTACTTCCGCGAGGTATTTCTTATATCTTTCTCTTAAAAGCATCGCATATGTAAACACATTTTGGTCATAATCTGCTGGTTTTGGCATATACATCGCATAATGCCCATCTGACATATAAAATTCAGTTGGACCCGTTAACATTGGCATTGCATTCATTACTCCATTATTAAAATGTAATGACATTGGATACCCTTTCCACCTGGGGTCTCTCGCGTTGTCCCCTATTGGATAACCTTCGCGAGAATATACTATTTGCCCAGTTATTTTGTTTTTTAACCAGGGAGTTCTAGTCATGAATTCTATTCTTTTTTCATCATTTTCATAATCAAGTTCAAAGTTGTCCATTTATTATATACAAAATATTTATTATTAAATTGTTAATATTAGATTTGTTTATTATATCGAATGTTCTTGAAGTGTCAAATACATTCGGATTAAAATGAAACTCTTCTAGTTTGTAAAAAGAATACAATATAATCAATATTTCTTCTAAATTTACGGTTGTGTCGATATGTTTCCAGATGTAATATAATATAACATAATCAATATCTTTTAGAGTATAATCATCAAGACCCCCGACGTCTCCATATAAAATGATATCCCTATCTATCTCTTTTTTAATTTTTTTATGAAAATTTGTTACAATGTATCTCGTGTTTATGTTATCATATTTATCGATTTCATCTATTAAATTTTTAATACAATTTTTCATAAACTAGATTATGTATATAAAAAAATAATATTATATATATTGTATATGAAACGTACTTTGTCTTTATCTAGTATATCGGATGATACATTTACATTCGATATTACAAAATATAAATTAGACTGTCTAGAAAATCTAATACATCTTATAAATGATTATAAATCCATGAAGTTGCCTAGTAAAAGACATAGGGTCAATTATCCTAAGAAAATGTATCTTTTACCCGATTTACTTCCAGAATTAAATGAGTTGAACGACATGATTGGTCTACAAAAATTTAAGAAACAAATTGTAGATCAGATTATATTTTTTATTCAGTCAACCCATGATAATATTATGCTTCATACTGTTTTAGAAGGTCCCCCGGGTACTGGAAAAACCACAGTTTCTAATTTACTGGCGAGAATTTACTCAAAATTGGGTATATTCAAGAGGCCTAAATTTAATATAGTTCGAAGGTCTGATCTGATATCAGAATATCTGGGAGGTACATCAATTAAAACCATGGAAACACTTGAAAGATGCAAAAGAGGTGTTATGTTGATAGATGAAGCATATTCTCTTGGTTCAAAATCTAATAGCGAAGACTCTTATGCAAAGGAATGTATAGATACCATTAATCAGTATCTTACTGAAAACGTAGATAAAATAATTTGTATTATAGCAGGTTATAAATCAGAACTAGATTCTTGTTTTTTCTCCATGAATCCTGGACTTCGTAGAAGATTTCCTTGGACATTTACAATAGAAAATTACACATCATACGAATTGTCGCAGATTTATTTTAAACTCGTCCAGGAAAAAGAGTGGGAAACATCCTGTGAGATTTCTGAAGTAAATGATTTAATTTCTAAAAATGTCTCATTATTTACTGGAAACGGAGGCGATATAAACAATATAATAGAAAAAGCAATGATAATAAACATGAGAAATAACTTTGGTAAAGAAAATTTATACAACATTAATGTTTCAGAATTTAAAGAAGCAATCCAAATATTTATTTCTACTAAAAAAATACCGGATTTACCTCCGCTTGGTATGTATAATTAATACGTTAAATACATCTATTTAAAATATTGGTAAGAAGTATGTTATCATACAAAAAGATAAATTTATTGGATCTATATATCCACGACAACGATTTGATGTATAGGGGTGTTTCGGATACATTGGTAATTAAAAGTCCTATTATAATAGCGCAAAAAAATGACAACGGTCTCGTTTTAAAAATAAACAAGGATTCTCAAAGTCACGATAACTTCATGAATGTATGCGGATACATTAATACATTGTATTCTGTAAAAAAAATAAACACGGACTTAATAACAAATAACAGTATTATACTAAAAAAAACAATTTTATCAAAATTCTTTGATGAAAATAAAAATATTGTATCTTTTTCAAAATTAAAAAATCCGCAAAAGGTTATTTGTTCTTTTAAGTGTATATCCGGAAATTTTTATATATCAGAGTGTTTGCATATTAATTAGTCACGTTAAAAACTAACATTTAAAATAATTTCTTTAATGTAACATGGGACTCATTAAAGAAACTATATTGGTGTATCATCCAAATAAAGTAGAAGACAGTGTTTTCTTTTCTAAAATAATGGACGGATCATCTGAGATTACATTTCAAATTCCAAAAACTAAATTATATTTCGATAAAGAGAAAGAAAAGTGTAAAATTCTTCTTGATGAGCTTAGTATATCCGAAATAGAAACTATTTCTAAAGATATAATTAGGATTACTTCTGAGAAGAGCAAAGAATTTTTCGGTAAAGAAATTGACCTTGATTCATGTTCAAGCTTGTACCGTAATGCTATAAGCGACGGAAATTTATTGAATTGTTTTTACAGCTCCGATACATACTTCTTTGATAGAAAAAATGAATTAAATGTTTCAGAAATCCCAGATGAGACAACTGGTATTGTACTTTTAAAAGGAGATGTAATAGTATATACTAAAACAGCTTTTTACATTCGTTGGGAAATTCAGCAGATGAAGGTTAAGACAGAAAAGTCTTCTAAACCCATTGAAACTTTATTAACAGAATATTCTATTATAGACACCCCTGAAGACCAAATTGACGAAAACGAAAAAATAGCTAAGAAAATAAGGGAAATTAGTCTTTTTTAAATAATGTAAAGAAATAAAACAATAAATCTGTAATGGATGGAATCATAGAATGTGTAAAAACAGTTTCAGATGAACTGGGGTTTCATTATAAAGAAAATATATATCAATCCGCTTTGTATCTTGAAATGAATCTAAAAGGATATATAACTCAAACCGAAGTAGTAGTTCCTATAATTTACAAAGGCTATTACTTAGGTTTTGAAAGAGCAGATATTGTAGTATACAGTTCAGAAGGTAACATAATAAATATTCTTGAACTTAAATCACAAAATTCAAGAATAACCTCTAAAGAAATTATTCAACTCAGAAAATATCTTAAGAATCTAAAGTGTGAAACCGGTCTACTTATAAATTTTTTCGAAACCCTCGAAATATACATAGTTACTCAGGAGACAAGCCGTAAAGTGTAAAATGACATTCTTCGTGTATATGATTAGCCTCAAATGTAAAATTATTATTTAGTTTTTTAAGTTGAACTGTAAATATATTATCATGAACTTCTTTATTAGTCGGGACTTTTCTTTTATTTTTATTAAATAAGTTGTAATACTTATATAGCTTATTTAATGTCAAATTATTTACAAGATTTAACCACATATTGACGGTTGTTCTCCCGGTAACACCGAAGTCTTTTCTAAAATCTTTAATTTGTTTATTTTGATCTAAAGATCTATAAATGTGAGTAAATCTAAGTACATTTTCTATCATCTTAGCGTGATAAATACTCACTTTTTTATTTACTTTTATTATATAAGCACCTTCAACTGTGAAAACGATATGTCTTAGTGTATTTAATTTTGCGAATTGAATGACCTGAGCCATGTCTTCGCCCGACGGCCAACCATATTTTGTTTCTTCGGATGTATATATACTCTGAGGATGGGTATGAAAATTAATTAGACCAGTTGGGGTCATGACAGAATCATTTTGTCCTGTGTGTATTTTATAATTAGTAGTACTTTTTTTATCACATATACCTTTTTTACAAACACTTGTGTCTTTAAATATTATATCACCGGCCACTTCTGTTTTTCCAGTTAAAAGGTAATGTTTAATTTCTTTGACAAACTTTGTATCTAAAGTCCATTTAACAGTTGTTTTATTAATTTTACATTCTGCAGACATACATATATATAAATGTGTAAATGTTTTATTTTGAAAGTTTAAAATCGTAGTTTTTTAAAATATACATAATTGTAAATAGAATGTCTGAAACTCTTAACGTTAACGTTCTGGTGGCTGCTAAAGAAGAATATTCAAAACAATTGATAAACTGTATTCAACCAAGTATTTATGATGTCTTATTGAGTATATTCGAAGACTCTCAAAAAAATAATATTCGTCTCAGCGTTTCATACTCTAATTTTCAAAAAGAGTTGAAAGCCGTTCCTCATTGGGCGGATTACAGACTTGAAGAAAAAATAAGTCCTGTAAGTAGAAAATTTCCATATTTAATGGATCTAATAACTGCTATTTTTGTAAGTCACGTCAAGATTTTAGCATGTGTAAGACTTAAGACAGACGACAAGTCTGTTAAAATTAAGGTCCCAAGTTTAAAATCGTTTTTACATAAAATTATAGTTGCTTGCTCCGAACAAATTTACTACGACCCTCAATGTATACATGATGAAAAAGTTAAAATGTTTAAATTGATAAACGAGAGTATAAACGAAACTATAGCAAATCAAATCCCAATAGAATACATTCTAAGTGAATATCTTTCAGGAGCGTTTGATGAACCTGAAACTAAGTACCCAGAAAACAACGATGTAATAGAAAACGAACTCGACGAGGATGATAAAGACCTTTCTGATGAAGAAGAATTTCTACCAGAAAACAAGGAAATACCTATAATTCCAATATCAAACCCCGTACATTCTAAGGTGGTAGAGCAACTGATAAGAAACAATAACGAAGATCGTCCAGAAGATACTCAGGGGGAAACTGAACCACACGGAGACTCTATCGAGGATATAAATGAATTAAAGAGTATAGAACCAGGTACAGATGTTACTGTAAACAAACAATTTGATATTTCTGATGACGACGAAACTGATGACGAATCTGATGACGAGTCTGAGGGTGAAAATGAAGAATCTCAAGTTAAAGAAAATACGCTTTTTTAAGTAAAATGTAATGTGTTGTAATTTATAAATATGTCAGGTCTTCGAGACATTCTAGAACTTCAAAAAAGGCAACATGTGCGATACAATGGGCTTAGAAATGATATACTGCGAAAAATGTCGGATAAAATTAGACACCTGTCTAAACATGGGGAATTAAGATGCGTTTATACAGTACCTAGTTATACATTTGGGTTCCCCGCGTATAATGTCGCGGAAATTTCCACTTATTTATTCACTATTTTGAAAAACGAAGGTTTTTGTGTAGTGCTTTTAGCAGATAACAAATTGTTTGTATCATGGGACGTAAACGATATTAATAATCTTAAGAAAACTAAAAGTAAAAAGAAGGTAAGTATATCAGATATAAAACCTTTGATTAATATAAACAAAAGATAATGGGTTGTATTCTCAGTCTTTTTGAAACTGATTTAACTCATGTTGAAATTGTATACATTCCGGGTGTAGATTTATACATAGAAAACACGGACGACGAACCTGAAATCAATGAATTATTCTTTTTATACGATTAAACAATTTAAATATATTGTTAATTTTAAAATAATGATTATACTTTCCTTTGACATCGGTATTAAAAATTTAGCTTATTGTATGATAGATACGGAGACAAATGACATACTTGATTGGAATATATTAGATTGTTCAGGAACAAATGAAACGTTAACAGTTATCAAAACATTGGATGAAATTAATTACATTTTAGAAGCTGATATAATTCTTTTAGAGAAACAACCATCATTTAACCCTAAAATGAGAAATATATCAACTGCCTTATATGTATATTTTACTCTACGAATTCAACATGAAAAAAATGCGCTATGTAAAATAATGTTTTATCAACCTAAATATAAACTGATGTGCTCTAATACAAAGATTGAACATAAAACTAAAAATAAATATCTCCAGAATAAAAAATTAGGTATCGAACATACACGAGAACTAATAAAAACACATCAAGACTTTTTTGAAAAACACAAGAAAAAAGACGATCTTGCTGATTGTTATCTACAAGCTATATCATATACTAAGTTTTTTATGAAATAACGTTCTTAATGTACTCATAAGTACAAAAAACTGAAATGTGATATGGCAAACTTCTAAGAATGTAAATAGACATCCCTCTATAATAATTCGAATAGATACCTATATGACCGTCGCGAAGTCTAGCACGTATAGTATCCAATGGATAAAATATACATGTAGCGATAGTCTTAGAAAAGGCAGCGCAAACGAATACATTGAATGTAGTGTTTTCTACTTTAGATTTCATGTATTCATACAAAGGCATCTGTACTGTAAAACTCAAATTAATAAGGTAAGTGGGGAAAATACCTCTGTATAGATTACTTACACTCATATTTATTTTTTTATTAGTTTGTTTAGCCTGTCTCAAAACCCAAAATGGCGTAGTAAATGTACTTGCTGTACAACACGCGATGTATGCCGCGACTGGAGTGTTAACTTCACTTTTAAGTCTTTTGTACATCGGAAAATAAATAGACCAAAATGTAGGAATACCTATTATACCATATCCAATTCCGCGATATAAGTAATTTTTATTGTATTTAATCTTATTACCCAATTGATAATTTATTCGAATTGTATCAAGTGGACTACAAATTAATGTAGAAACTATTCCAGCCCCAAGACCCGGTAAGATTTCTTCCATTTACATTTTATATTTTATGTTTTTAAGTGATTATAGATTCTAGAATATAATTTGATAGTTCTCCTTTGAATACCTTACCAAAATATCCACCCTGTAACCCTATTAACAATTCGTCTATTAAATATTTTTTTCTCAAATTTAACATGCTTGGGACGCCATAAACTTTAGATATACTTTTTATTTTAGTGTTAATTTCTCTTTTGCGCTTGGTGTTTAATTTAATTGATTTGTCTTTAATCATAGTAAAATAGATACTTAATATAAGTTCGGTCATTCTCTTAGAACACTCTTTATTATCTAATCTAGGTGTTAAAGCACCCGGACACCGTTTAATTAGAGCATTCGTTACGTTATCGCGCATATCGTTACTAGGCCCTAATATGATGTCATTATACATATCTTGTCTAAGTTTTTTTTTATCCCCGAATTTATTATAAGAATAATGAGCTGGTGACTTTGGGGGCAAAATCCTGGGATTATAACCTCCACAGTAATTGTTATAATGATCCATTAACAACTGCTGAAAACGTGGATTTGGGAGTCCGCCATTGCGTTGAGCTAGGGGCCCTCGCGCCCAAAATTCTGGAGCACCCCCTGCATATTTTATTCCGTATCTAAAAGCATGATCGCGAGCTGGCGATGGATACCAATCATCCGCTTTTCTTCTTAATGTTGCATGGTTACCCACGCCAGGTACATGGGTACAATGAATAACCCAACCATCCATTACGTCGATATCATCGGATGGATATTCGACTCCAAACTTGGTTATTCTTTTCATAGGGGTCTTCTTTTTACGAGCACATCGCGAATTGCGTTGAGCAGCGGACAATTTCTGAACTAACTTAGGAGTCTTTGAGTCTACTTTTTTACTTGGTCGGCAATAAGCGATACTCTCTTTAGTCTTGCGTCCACATGGTTTTCTTTTGGGCCAGGCACAAGCGTCTACCCATTTTTCTTTGTACCAGCGAGATAAATTTGATTTTCCTTTTGAACCAGTGTATTTTCCCCCCTTTGATTTGTATTCTCTAACAAGTCTACCCGAATCATATGCTCCCCACCTACGTCCTTTTATAGACCTCTGAATTTTAGACTTGATAGTTTCATACATTTTCTTATTAACTACATTATCAGGGGCTTGGTATTTTTTACCGAAATTTAGTTCCGGGGTAGTCTGTTCTTCTAACCAAGCAAGCGCATTGTTATACCATTCATAAAGATCGTCTCCTGGACCATATGGATATCCCATTTTATTCAAAAGTTCTAGAGTATAGTCGGCCGACTGTTCTACATTAATACCCTCTTGTCCTCGGTATTGTACATTATCGGGGTCTAATGTAACTATTTCATCTAAAATGTAACTTATTATATTATACCATAAGAGGTCATCTGAAAGATCCTTTTTAGTTAATATAGAAGACATTTTCTTTAGCAAAAAAGCAGTGTCATGTTTCAAAGGGTTTAACGCCAGCCATGGTTCTCCGGAATTTGGAGTCATTTGTTCGATAGAGTATTGTTCGGGATTAAAATTAGACCCCATAGACCTTCTAATAGAATTATAAAAATCGATATTAATGGCAAGTAAAACCATCTTGAGATACCTTTTCGATTTAGTAAATTTTCTAGCTAGGTATCCGCGAGCCAACTTTTGAAGTTCTGGGGCAGCGGCATACTCGAGTATTATCTGGGCTGGGTCCCAACGTACTTTATCCGCGAGAATGTCTTTTATTTGTGCCGCATTTTTCATTCCAAAGGACAGCTTATTACTACCAGATATGTCAGTTGGAAACTTACCTGTTTTATTGTAAACATTAAGTCTACGTTTGTAGTCTGCAAGACTGGCTTTAAGACTTGGTTTGTTCCAAAGTATGTACATAGACAAATAACCGGGTTTCATTGGGTCTTTAGTACGAAGGTCTTTCTTATGACGTGAAATGTATCTCTCGCGGCGCTCTTTGTCTTTATGAATTGTAAAGTCAGACATCCCAGCGGCGCCGAATTTACGAGTATACGTTTTACCATTCTTTTCGAATGTAATTTCATACTTCTTAGAATTTCCCTTAAGTTTTTTAAAACTTTTTACTTTTATCATTTAAAATATATCTATATTTTATTTTAATCACAATACAAAAATTACTTCTTAAAAGTATGACTTCAGGTTCCAAATAGGTATATTACCTGTGTCGCAAAATATAGACATTTTATCAACGTAATGTCTACAATCGTATATACCAAATATGTACTTTTTATTTATAGAATTAGAGTAAGTTTCTATTTCTTGAAAAGTTTTTTCAGTTGAACCCAGTATCACGTCTTTTTTAATTACAAATGGTTCATTTTTAAAAAAGTTTTCGAGTATATAACGGAATTGTTCAATAAATTCGGGATCGTATAAATTTGGATACAGCCTCTCGAGATTTTTACCGTTTTCATTATTAATATCTGAGGTTACGCAAGTATTATTTTCATTAAATGCCCTAAAATCATAACGAACTCTTTTAATGGATGTTTTAAAAGATATACCAGTGTGAGTTATACCCCCCGGAATTTTTTCCAAATGAAGTATAACATTTTTTGAAAATACATTAAAGGCCAGACTTAACAGATAAAATATCATTCATTATATAATGTACTATATATAATAATTATATTTAAAATCATCCGTGATTCTAATTTGCCTTGGTATACGTCCAGATATCAACGTGACCTTTAATGAAATTAGTTTTTTCAAATGAATAGTTTTCCATTAGTTCATTTATATTTTTAAGGTAATCTAAAGTATAAGGTTCGCCCGCCAGCATTAATCTTGAGGGTTTATAATCTGTAGAAATGTCAACAATTATGACTTTTTTTTTAGATATTCTTAGAGCATTATTAAGAATTTTTCTGTGACCTTCTTCTGGAATTTCATGAAAAGCAAACATACACGTAACAGTATCAAATTCACGATCTTTACCGAATGTCTCGGCGTTTCCAAATAAATACCTACTTCCTGGATTATAAAAATTAGCAAACCTTAACATTTCCCTAGATGTATCTACTCCGGTATTCCCTGGTTTAGTTGAAAATCCGGTTCCACAACATAGATCGCACACGGTTCCGATTGTATCATCATAAATTTTCTTACGGACGTCTATACCCGAGTACGCATGATCGTCTATAAATCTAGTGATACAAGATGTAGAAATGGCGTGAATATTACCCAGAAATCCTGTATTTCCCAGATTATGAATTACTGGATTATACCAATATGGTTGTTTTAAAGAAAATGTAAATACACTTAACAAGGCTAACATAATAGATTATTAAATTACATACATTTAATTTTTAAATGAATTTATTAATATTTTCGGGGGCTAAATAAGAATCTTTGCATATTTTGCGAGTGTTTCCAAGCTCATTTGCCGTGTAGTCTATACCCTGGAGTATCTGTTTTTTCCTTTCCTTTTCCGTGTTTGCTTTTTTAAGTTTTTTCATAAATTTAAGAAATATCTCATTCGCTCTATATGTGCGAATATCTTTACAGGTGACGTTAGAATTAACTTTGTTTCTTAAAAAAGCATTTAAATCTGCACCGGTGATACATTTTCCATAATTATCATAGAATAAGTTTGGACCCTTAATTTTTTTAACGCGATCTATGAATTTCAAACTTTTATCAGATTTTATTTGCTTAGAATGCTGTATCCCCTTTTTACCTATGAATTTGAGTTTATCCCCGTTAAGGTGACTTTTGAGAAGTGTTGTTATACCATAAGATCCATTTTCTTTCTTGTACATCTCATTTCCAACGCGAATGTTTAAATCTTCCATTATCTTAATAACATTTGATATTACACAATCTCTTGAAAGGTCATTTTTTTTAATGTAATTATTTATTACTCTAGAGTAATGATCATAGTTAAAATTTTTCATCTTGTTGAATTTCTTTTTCTTTGACTTTTCCGTCCAGTCTATGTGATAAATGTACTGTTTTCTACCTTTAGCGTCGTAACCTGTTGCTTGTATTTTAGCATTATCAGACTTATCAATTTTAACAGATGTCCACATTGGGGGAATTCTTAGTTTTTTAATTCTTTCGATGTCATTTGGGTTTTTAGTAGAGTATACAAACCCGGTTTTTGTTTTTTGCCGCGTAATGTACATATATAATTTAAAGATATTTTAAAATTAGAATGTAAATGAGAAATATAATCATATTTGCTGTATTAAGTTTCATGATAAAACCTTTCAGAGACATTTTAGTAAATACAGATTGTGTTTCAGTTGGACCATCTGGTGTTTCGGGATTTTGGGAAATATTACCTAAAATTAAAAAAATAACAAACGGTAAGAAAATACTTTGCGCGTCATCTGGTTGCTTAGCCAGTGTCGCAAAAGATCTTGATATTCATTATACATACAACCTTGCTAATTTTTTAAAGTATGAGAATATATCAAACGAAAATAAAAAGAATGAATTTATAAAGATCATTTCAAAAAAAATTAGTAAAATACCAGATATAACTGTAGTCACTATGGACTTTTTTGGAAATTGTTACAAAAATTTAGCAGAAAACAAAACGCATCTAATACAACTCTTAATTGAGACGTCTGATATTCCATACTTTACTACAAGAAATCCAGGTAAAAAAATAGACGGGGGATTTTGTTTTTACATTCTAGATAACTGTAATACAAAAATTAGGCATTCTTTAAATTTAAAAGTTCTTTTGAATTTGCTTAATTTTAATCTTACGAAGTTAGAAGTGATGGAACTTTATAATTACAATATTTAATTTAGAGAAATAGCTAATAATACAATACTGTATTACATTATGTATGCTTGGAATATTCTTCTCGTAGACGCATCTGCAAGTATGTCTTCAAACGTAGAATCGGTTAATAAAGGAATTGTAGATCTTTTTATAGAACAAGAGGAAAATAAAGATCGTTTTACATTTCTAACTTTTAACACGGATGTCCAATGTGTAATTGACGCAGATTTCAATGAAATTAACTCTGAAAACATCATAAAGAACATTATTAATCATGGTTTGACAGCTTTATACGATGCTATAGGTCATGTATATGAAATGGTTTTGAATGACCTTCACGAATATGTTAATATTACTGTTATAACAGATGGTAATGAAAATTCCAGTAAGAATCATACATTATCGTCTCTAAAGACTCTAAGAGAAAAAATTGACAAGATGTGTAATATAAATGTTACATTCATCTGCGAAAATGAAAATGTGTTGGATAATAATTCGGCAATTATTTCTCACGCAAATGAATCATGTGAAGTATCTGGTGATTATACCGAAGCTTTTAGGAGAGTTTCAAGGACAATGTCAAATGTTAGGCACCCAAGTGCCGCTAGTAGCTGTATCCTTGATGAAAATGAAAATGAAGGTGGAATGTCTATGTCTGAACCAATTGTTAAGAGGCAAAAGTCTTACAGTTCAAAAAAAGACCCCGCTTATTCTTCTGAGTTCATTTGTTGTAAGACTGTGTAAGTATTTCGCGAATCTATTGAAATATAGACCTCTTGATTATTATTGAGAAGTTTCATTATTCTTTTTGTGTATTTTTTATTTTTTTTACGCTTTCTTCTTTCTTCTGATCTTTCTGTAACTAACATTTCAAATTCAGTATCATTGTACTCATTTTCATGTTCGTCATAAGAATCTGGATCTTCTGTTATTTTATTTCTACAGAAGGGACATTCATTTTTTTTAAGACTATTATTACATTCTGAACATAGAAAATGAATACAAGGTAAAAATACAATATTTTCTAATGCTTTATCTTCCATACATATGGAACATTCCAAAACCATAATTTATTTATAAAACGACATTTTTTTACGACATTAAAATACCTATAGAACCAAAAAAGGCTATAAACAATGATATGTAGGTTCTAAGGGCAATCTGAGTGTAGTCGTACACTTCTTCATTAGTAGGACTGTTACCATCTTGATCTTTCCATATAGATGGTTTATCTCCATCTTCTACATCACTAAACAATAGTGGTAGATATACAAATAAAACGAGAGCGGCCACCATTACAAGTGCGGTGATATGCTTGCCTGATATACCTTTTTTAGTCAAAAGTTTATGACCATATACGGCTAGTATAACGCAGATCAAAGTCTCTACGAGGAAATTCATTTATGATTTAATAAATATTTTTTTTTAAAATTAAATAATATAAATATTTAGATATTTACATAATTTCCGACTATATATGCTGCTACTATCAATCCTACGAAATAACTTCTCATTGTAGAATAGCCAATTATAAGTTTTAATTCATATTCTGAAGAAGCGGTACGCGTGTATTTAGGTAGTTGTGTGAAAATCCACCCACCTAAAAATACAGCCCCTAACTGTGCTTTGTCCTTAGAAACATTTGCTCTTAGAAGACCGAAGAATACTATTACTCCAATCACGAAAGATATTAAAGTCTCGGTTAGAAAATCCATTTATATTTAGTAAACATTATTATTCTATCAACATTTCCATTTTGTATTACAGTTCGTACATGTTACATAAGTTGTCATTGGTTCGTCGGCCGAACGGGTTTGCATCTGGTAATACACCGTCTTCATAGATTTACATTTATTACATTTAAACATTCCGTCCTCTGTCGCCATTTGTTTAACAACTATTTTTTCCAAATTTTTAGACTTCAGAGTTTCCCATAGTTCGGGATTAAGTTCTTCTCTTGTTAACTTTACGAGTGAATATGGATCAATGTGTCCATTTTTAATCTTTGAAATCAAAACATTAGCATTTGTTGTATATGAAATATTAGCCAAAAGTCTTCTAGCGTTAGTAGAGTAATACTTAATAAAATGAGAGTCCGACCATTTTAATGGGTTTCCATTTTTTTTAGACAATTCAATAGCGTTATTGAATATTCCTTTTTCCATATTTACAACAATGACATTGTCTTGAGCAATATTTAGAAATTCGGCACATTTCGCGACGAATGTTTCTCTACGGTAAGACATATGTAAATATTATATACATTACATTACAAATTTATCTAGTGATATTTATTTTATGTAAAAAAAATACATTTAAAACATTTTTCTTAATTTAAATGGTGTCAGATGACAAAGAGCCCCAATTTAATTTTTTTAAACTATGGATAACCATTGTATTAGCGTTATTTTTTACATTTGGAACATCGGGACTTGTTATTTATTATAAGTTTTTTAACAACGAATAAAAATATAATATATTATAATAAACAATGGCAAGTGATGATAATGATAATGAGAGTGGTTATGGCTCAGTAATTTTACTTGGTTTTTTAATTATGTTAATCATCGCAATGGGGTTTTGGGCATTATCTGAATTTGATCAGGCTACATATAAATATTCTTTTGGTACTACAGATCTTTCTTACAAGCCTGGGGCTGCTCTTATGAGTGCTTAAATTACATTTTTTAAATATACTTAAATACAATACAGATAAAAAATTATTAATTATGATCAGGCGACTGTTTATTGAACAGGCTGAGATGTGTGCAATGAAATCTGATATGAATTTCAATCATGGTGCTGTAGTTATTCACCGTGGAAAGATTCTATCAACCGGGTACAATTACTACTACGAACATAATTGTAATTCTAATTATAAAGAGTCTGTACACGCGGAAGTCAGTGCTATCAATAACGCGCTTAAAAAGATCCACGCGAATGAACTCAAGAAGTGTGAACTCGTTATAATTAGAGTTAATAGACAAGGGGAACACCTCAATTCAAAGCCTTGCTGTAATTGTGAAAAGTTTATCAATAAATTTAACATTAAAAAAGTTTTTCATTCTTAATTTTTGAAAAAACATATATTCATCATGAGATACAACCCTGATATAACCGATAAATTCGAAAGGGCTGGTTTATACTTAAATGGAAAAGTATAAAAAATAAGCGTGGCTAAAACGGTGAATAATATTAAACCGTAAATTCCATATATAGCGATGTCTGGCTGATTAGATACACTCCCATACACAACCGCTAATGAAGAAATTAATTCGAAGAGGCCGGCTAAAAGGACAATAGTCTGACTAAATTCTGATATGCCTTCGGGTAATTTAGTAGCTAATCTCACAGATTCCGATGTACCAAACGAAGAAACTTTTGTTGCTCCGGATATTAAAAACATAAGTAGAAATACTATTATAGCAAATAATGTTGTATTCTTCATTTAATTTATTATATATGTATATTTTAAATTAAGAATGTTGTTATTTTTAAATTTACGTAAAAAAGATTTTACAATGTATAAATACAGATACAATCTTCAAGAGTACGTTCATATCCATCATATAATACCATTAGAATGGAAATCTAAAGCAAATTTAAAAGGATATGATGTAGACAGTGGATACAACTTAATGTTTATGCCAAATAATTTGGGTATTTCTAACATTAATACAGTCCGAAGAAATCACGAAGGTGGTCATATGAAGTACAATAAATACATAAACGAGAGACTAGAACACGAATGTCCTTTTGAGATTAGCCATGAAGTAAGGCATAAATTAATGAATAACATAGATATACCCTGGAAATGATTGGAATTAAGCTTTCGCCCGGGATCGAACCGGGGTTAGTGGATTCAAAGTCCACGGTCATAACCTCTAGACCACGAAAGCTTGATTACAATATAATTTTATTTTCCGTTGCTGGGAATTGAACCCAGGTTGTGTGGGTGAAAGCCACAAGTCCTAACCACTAGACTACAACGGAAAGTAAAATTAATATACTCCTCCATTCGGGATCGAACCGAAGACCTTGCGGTTAACAGCCGCACGCTCTAACCAACTGAGCTATGGAGGAGTGTATTAATTAAAATACGTTTTTAATTTTTAAGGCTTTTTCTTAATCATATCATAAAGCATATTAGTAAGCGCCTTATCAATAATAAGGAGTTCTTTTAGTTTTTCTGGGTTTTCCATAATTTCTTTGATGTATAGTGTGTGATCTACAGCATCCATCGATAAATATATATCTCTCATTTCTTTATATCCATTTCACTCATCTGGGACTTCGACCTCTGCTTCTTCCTCGTCTTCAGAGTCTACAATTGAATATCCTGATAGCTTATTGCTCTTGTAAATCTTTGCCTGTACAAGCTTGTATCCTACACCAAACTGTGTCTTACCTACAAACCATACTCCGGTAGTCTGAATAAGGCATACTGCCTCGCATCCACGAGGAATAGCATCGCTATTAAGTTCGCCATTTCCGTCTAGAATGTTAATCTCCTTCTTGTTCTCATCGTAAAGCTTAAACTGTGCCTCTCCCTTCTTAAGGTCAAATGGAAGCTTCACCTTAAGATTAGAAGGCCACTTTGGATCCTTTGGAAACTTCTCAGCAGACTTATAAAATTCATTTACAAGTTCGCTACTTAGCTTCTTTCCAAACCACGCGTCGCTCTTAGAGGGCATTTCCTTAGCGGCGGCGTCAATGGCGCGAATATTATCGGTAAACTTGTGTAGTTGCTCATTTTGAGTATCTGCGTTAGCCAAGGACACAGAAATATGGTACTTTATTGGGCCGTTTTCAGGCTTTGAACTGTCGATACCAAAGGGAATTCGTACACGGCATGTTTGAAGGAAAAAGGGACCGGGCTGCTCGCCATTATTGTAATTTACAAGAACGCTCTGTCCTCCTAGCTTATTCTGCCTTGGTGGCAAAAAAGTAACATTGTCCTTGTCAAATTCGTGCGAGAGTAGAATATTGTTGTTTGCCATTGTGTATCTGTTGATAACTATATATGATTTTTCTCTTTAAGTTGGTTAAAATTCTGTAAAAAAAATACACAATTATCTTAAATGTACGCCATTTTACTAATTGTACTTGTCATTACATTATTAGAAATTTACATCCTAGTTCCTGAAAAAAACTACAAAAAAATTCCCGAAAATGAAAATGAAAATGAAAATGTAAACGATGTAAAATTTAACGAATATCGAGTTAATACAGATACATTTGTATCACATTATCCGGGAAAAATACTAATTAAAGAAAATTACAATGTAATATTAAAGTATAAAGATGAAAGTATACTTATGGAAAAAGATATAATTTATAATATAAAAGACAAATTTGAGATTGAAATAATAAATATAGATAATAATTACATCTATTATTATTATACAGGGTCATGAAGATAATTTCTTGTTCCGAAAAACATGATACAACTGTAATAATTTTACACGGACTTTATCAAGACACGTTAGAAATTCAAATGATGATTAAAAGAATTAATTGTGATTTTATTAAATGGATAATTTTGGAAGGAAGAGGCGCAAAATGGTACAATTATTACACACAGAGAGATAATCACCAACGTCACGATAAAATAAATTACAGTCAATTTATGAGATCGTGTAATTGTCTTAAAAAAATTGTAAAACAAGAACTGAAATACATCGCAAGTGAAAAATTATACATATTAGGAATTTCACAAGGTGGTACAGTGTGTATTAATACAGCTTTAAGTCTTAAATTTAAATTAGGGGGCGTAATTTGTATAGACACTATATTTTTATCCGATTACATTTCTGATATTTCTTTTTTAAAACAATCATTTTATACCTTAATTTCTTCAAAAGACAAAATTTATAATCCAGACTTTCAAAAAGTATGTTATGATCTTCTTAGATTTTTTGGAAATACAATAAACATCACGGAAAGAAATAAAAAACACTGTGAAGACGTCGAAGAAATATGTGATTACATACATTCTATTTTTACAAAAAAATAATTTACTTAAAAATTAAATAAATACAATTGTATACATTACATTACATTACATTACATTACATTACATATCTAATGAATACAATTGAAGAATACACTCTCGACGAGCGCGCTGAGAATGATCTCGAAACATTAGAGCTTCAGGAACAAGAGCGAAAGTGGAACGTGATTCATAATTTTAAAAATTTTATTTCAAAGGAACCCGAATTTACGTGTATTAATAATTTGTGTTGTCAAGAAATTCTGAATATAATTGAAACAACTACATCGAATAAAAATAATAAAGAGTATTCAGAGTGGCAAATTTCATTTCTAATTGATCTTATTAGTGAATTGGGACATCATACATTTGACAGTAACTTTGTTAAGAATGTTTATGATAACATTTACAATAAAATGTACATCTAATCAAATAATTTTCGTCTAAGTACGGGATTTGTTTTATAAAACTGATCATATTTTTTACTTTCGTTGAGGATAGTTACTGTACTTAGACTACTCTTAGTTGCCAAATCGGCTAAAGTAAAAAACTTGTCTGCATTTTTTGAAATAAAATAAATTAAACCGTACATTTGTTTATCCTTTAGAGGATCTTTTAGGTAATCTTTCATATCACGCTTAACTGTTTTAATTTTATCTTGGATTTTTTGAGGAAGTTCTATATCACTGTTAGAACCAATTGGTACAGAAATGTACTTTTCAAATGATGTTCCTTTAAAAAGATCTTTTAATCTAAAATTGTATGAGTATATATCACCAATAAATGTATCTGTAATGCTCGATATACGCTGAATGGATACACTTAAATTATTATAGACCATTGGATAATAAACGACCCATGCTAAAAGCGCTCTTTTTTCTTTGCCTGATATTGTTTTATTTGAAGCGAGTACATTGTACCACATTGAAATAATTTCTTTCTCTACTCTTTCGAATGAAATAGGGTTATAATATGGTCTTATTTTATCTAAAATTTCTGTTAGATTTCTTATTCCGTTAGCTATTCTCTGATCTTCAGCGTCTAATGAAATCCAAGTGTTAATCTTTGAGAGGTCTCTCGAGACTGGTTTTCCATCTTTTATTATAGTCACCACTACTAAACCAGGTTCTAAAAAGGTACCGGACCCAAAGTTTATATCCTGTTTGAATGTTTTAAAAGGATTTAAACTAATACTTGATTTTGCTATACCACATTCATTACATATCATTTCATGATTTGAATATATAATGTCACTCGATTCACATATGTCACATATATCAGGTGATACATTGGGTACCATTGGTACTGCAACAGGTTCTGAAATTATTCCTTGTTTTTTTAGACATTCTATTAAGTGTTTTTTTTGATCTTGTACGCTTTTATAAGATATACTCTTTTGTAATAACAATGCCGTCAGCTGCTTTGACATACTTAATTATAATTAATTATTTTATTTTGTAATTATAAATATGAAGCAATTAATTTATGAGGCCGTTGTAGTTGGTATAGCGTTTGTAATATTTGGTAATATTGCGGCATTTCTCGTCGGTCCATTTTTCAAGGTAGATCTTCCAGAGGAGTGTAAAAATTGGAATAAGTTTTATGCAATGGAAATTACCCTTTTTGTAGCGGGTGTTCTTGGTCACCTTGTATTTGAATTCTCGGGTGCGAATAAATGGTATTGTAAGAATGGATTTGCCTGTATGAGATAAATGAAAAATGAAAGTTTAACAACAAAGAGCCCACGCGGGGGATCGAACCCCGAACCTCAAGATTAGAAGTCTTGCGCGCTATCCAATTGCGCCACGTGGGCTCTTTGGTGTTTTAAATAATAAAATCATCTGGAACATTACTAATAAAATGTGGTGCGTAAAATTTTACTGCTTGGATGTCTGAATAAGGCGTTTTAATATTAATGTTATTTATATATTTATTAGCATAAACCAATGCTTTTTTGTGTCCCATTCTAGGTTCATTTAAAATGTAATACATATATAATATGTAATTTAATTTTTTACCTAGATATTTCTTACAAATTTTTCTTATAATTACGCGGTTTTTGGATTGCGAACAACGCGCTTCTTTGGAGGAGCCTTTGGGGCCTCTTCCTTTGGGGCCTCTTCCTTTGGGTCGTCAGATACTACGGCAGCATCTGGAACAACATCAACTGGAGGAGGCTTCTTGCGTACAGACTTAGGCTTAGCATCGGTCTCTGGGACGGAAACCCCTTCGAGAGCCTTCTTGTCCTTCTCAGACAATGGGAAATGAGGCTTTAGGTAACGCTGGATGTTGAAAAAAGTAACGGGCTGATCCGGATCGCGGAGTAGAGCCTTGAGTGCTAGACCCTCTGGCTTCTCAGTTAGAAGCATAAAACGACGGTTCGATGGATCCTGAATTTCGTGCTTCTTGATGTAATCGTTGATACCCTGGGTAACTTCGCGGCGCGAATGTTCAGTATCGGGCTCAAAACCTAGAAACTTACACAACTCGTTGGAAATGGCTACAGGCTTGTGAAGAGCAGATGTCTTTGGAGGAGCATCTGGGTCAACTTCCTGGGGTGGGCGGCGAGTGCGCTTACCCTTATTTACCTCCTTCTGTAGAACCTTCATACGCGCGCTAAGACTCTTGGTGGTTTCCATAAGAGCCGTGAAATCCTTAATTACAAGTTCAAACTTTTCCTGTGTTGTCATTGGAGATACGGTTTCCTGCGAATCGGCCATTTTCTTTGTTATAAGATATATATATCATTTTTCTTTAAGTATGTTTACCGTGTGCGTTTAAAATAAAATTAACTAAAAGAAATTGTATATTATATTACATCACAACATTATTTAATGGAAAATACCATTTCAGAGGTTTCAGATTTTATTAAACGTTATAAAAATGTAGGAAATATTAGATTTACTCTTGGCAAATACACTGATGGGTTTGGGTTTGAAAAACAAATTTATCACAGAGGCAAATATGATCTTATTCTAAAATTACTAAATTCTAATCCAGGTTGGGATGATGTAACAAATTCTATCCTCGAAAAAAATAATAATGTTACTTATAAGATTATAGATACTCTTATTTATAAAAATGAAAAGGGTCCATATGATCTAATAATTACCGCAGAAAGCAAGAAGTGTCAGAATGTATACATTTCAGAAGATTACGTTAAAAATGAAATCAACTTCATGAGGAAATGTCACACCTTTCAAATTTCACACGAGAGTGATGTATCCAATGGGGATGTATTTAGTTTTAATTTACAGTTACATAAAAATGTAAATTCAGATACTTACAATTCTCATTCAAGTTTACTTAAAATAATAGACATCATCAAAGTGGTAGACAGTGATAAATCTGTTGATTATGTATTTGAAAAATTGTAAAAAAGTAATTAACTTAAATAAAAAGTAGATATAAATTTATATTACGATGACTATTTTAAATTTTAAAAGTTTTAATGATCAGAATAAATCTATTACTCGAGAAGACATTACTAGAATTACAGGATATAATCCTATTGATGTTTTAACCTACCAAAAAGCTTTCATTCACAAAAGTGTTCTTAGATTTTTAAATGAAACAGAATTAAAAAATTCTTATGAGAGATTTGAATTCCTAGGAGATTCTGTCTTAAATTTGATAATCGCAGATTTTTTATTTCGTATGTATCCAAATGAAGAAGAAGGGTTTCTAACAAAAATTAAAACTAAGCTAGTCAATGGTAAAACACTTGCTTTTTTCACAAAGAAATTAAATCTAGATCAATTTCTGGTTATAAGTCAAAATGTAGAAAAGATAAATGGTCGAAAAAATGATCGCATTCTTGAAGACATATTTGAAGCATTTCTATGTTCTATACATTTAGATTTAGGATATAAATATGTAGAACATTTTGTACTTAATTGTGTACTTAAATATATAGATTTTGATGAAATTCGCGAAGATAACAACTATAAAGACATTCTACTGAGAAAATGTCAGAAGCTGCTACAAATTAATCCAGAATACGAATTGATTTCTACGTCTGGACCAGGACATAAGAAAACTTTTACAAGTGTGGTTGTAATAAACGGCACGAAGTATTGTACAGGAGTTGGGTGTACAAAGAAAGAATCAGAACAAATAGCGTCAAAAAATACATTAGAAGTATTCTAAAGACAAGTTTATGTAAGGTTTTCTAATATAATTTCAATTATTTCATCGGGTAATTTATTTAAATGATTTAAAGAAGAGTATATGTTCTCAAGGTATATATAATTATACCATTTAGAATATTTTTTAATAAAAGCAATTTCGTTGTATTCTAGAAGTACATTATTTATAGTTAAAGAAGGATACCAATTATTATAACATGTAAAACTATTACAGCAATAACACTCATCATAATTTAATTGTAAAAACTTAGATTTTACACCATATAAAGACGTATAAAAGAAATCCAAAACCTTTGGATCAAAATTTTTATTTTTGTTTATTTTTGACAAATAAGTGTCATAATTATTATTTGCTAGATCGTGGTAGCAAATTTTATAAGGTTTAAAGGGATAGTCTCCTGGAATTATAAGCCTTAATAAAATTTTATTACTCATTTCAATTTCTAGTATATTTAAGTCGTCAAAAATTATAGTAAATTTTAACTTATCGAAGAATGATCTAACGTGTTTATTACATTTAAATGTCTTTATTTTTTCTATTTCCTTATTAACTCTTTTAAGAGACATAATTTACTTTTATATAATAAATTATCTCTTTATAATTGTAAAATATTTACTAATAAGCACCTGTGCTGCCAAATCCACCGTTGCCTCTCGAGGTATCAGTATCTACTTCAGAAATTTGAAACTTAGGAAGAACCCCATCAAATGCTACAATCTGAAAATAACAGCAACCTTCTTGAAGAAGAACATCTGTGTCTCCAATGTTGTCTACTACAACCATTACATCTCCTCGGTACTTCTTATCGATGATCCCGATTGAATTTGCCAAACGAATATTCGTTTTTGAAATTGAACTTCTTGGTACAAGCATATATCCCTTATTTTGTTCTCCCTTGAATTTTAGATTAATTCTATGCGATTTAGCACCAGCGGGTACAATTTCTGACTTTTGCATAGGAATATCAAGACCCGTATCTTCGTTTCGACGAGCCTTTTCATATGTCGGATGATTTTTCCAAAAGTAGTCATTTTCAGGACTAACTGTAATAAAGAGCGTCATAATTGTAAATATTAATGCTGTATCTTTTTAAATCTATTTAAGAACATACAAAATGTATCATTACACAATTATGTCTCTATTTAGCACCAGTCATCGAGTTATTAATCTTTCTAATAAAATTACTTTCATTGGAAATGCCGGCTTCGTTAAGATTGTTGATGTTATGCCTCGAGTAATTCCAGAAGGTTGTAAGTCTTTGATGTGTGATCATGCTATAGTCCAAGCAGCAAGGGTGTCTCTTAATGAAGGCATAAAGACGACCGAAAAAGACATTAAATTGATTGATTTTTTAGTTCGTCACAAACACACAAGCCCTTTTGAAATGGTAAAGTTTAAATTTCACGTAAAAGCTCCTATTTTTGTCCAAAGGCAGTGGATTCGGCATCGTATGGCAAATGTAAACGAAATTTCTGGAAGGTATTCAGTTATCAATCCGGAATTTTATTATCCAAAGGAGATCTACGACCAAGGCAAAATGAATAAACAGATGTCTGGTAATAAAATTGAATGTAAAAACACAAATGAACTCTTTCAGAATTATATGAGTAATTCTATGAAGCAATACAATATTTACAAACTTCTCGTTGATAAAGGTGTATCCCGTGAAATGGCCCGAATTGGGCTACCACAAAATATGTATACAGAATTTTATTGGAGTATTGATCTTCACAATCTTCTTAATTTTATTCGTCTTAGATCTGCTTACAATGCGCAATCTGAGATTAAAGAGTACTCTGATGCAATGAAAAATCTAATTACAAGCCTTGTTCCAAATACTATTAATTCTTACGATAAAGTAAGTGGTCAAGTATAAATTAAAAATCTATTAAAAAATTTAATTACAGAAGAAAATCTACCCGTCCCTTGCGTGTCTTGCGTGTCTTTAAACTCTTCCATTAACAAATCTTCAAAATTTTGCCTATTTGCTACATTTTTAAGTTTGTTATTGAGAGTATTTGTTATAGATTCTCTCGTAGAGTAATTAAAACTTTCAAATTGTATATCAGATGCTATCTGAAAGTACAAAAGTTTTAACTTTAACATTATTCTAGAAAGAGTTTTCTTTTGGTATTTATACAATTTATTTAACATTTCAGAGTGAAGTTTATTTTTATTTGCTAGAATATTTGTATAATGTCTTTTCTCAAAAACTAAATTGTCTATACCTATTCCTTTATTAACTCTTACGGTATCATCTTCTATTTCATATTCGCTTTTTGATATAAACGACTTGACTGCTGTCATTATATTCATTATAGTGTCGTGAATTTTTGAAGTTTCTTCAAATGAGTACATTTTATAATTTATGTCGTCAAATGCTGAAAATTCTAAAGGTGATGTATTTTCTAAAATAGATAAATTATCACTATAATTTGTTATCATTTTCATTAAGAGTTTATAATACTGTCCATACATCTGATATAAAAACAGATTAAATAATTCAGTATAATTACGAGCGTCTCTTTTGGTTAAGGAAATCTGAAAAAATAATGTGTCTAAAGACATCGTGAATTCTGAACTTATTTCTGTCTGTTTAATGTATTTTTTATAAATTGAATCTAATTGTATACATTTATCATCTATTTCTTCTATTATCCTCGTTATGTCATTTTTATAATCCTCAATTTTAACGAAGTCTTCGCCTGACATTTAACGTTATTAATTACTAAATAAATTATTTTAGATTTATAAATGTCAGTTAGTGAAACTTATAAAGAAGTAACATGGGAACCTCACCATGATTCTATTTTTGTAGATTGGGCAGATAAAGCTGCTTGTTACAAATGGTTACACAATAAATCTTATTTGAAGTATTCGGGTAAACGAAATATGTTTACTATTCCCGTTATTATAATGTCTACTTTAACAGGTACTGCTAATTTTGCATTAGAAAGAGTACCCGAAGAATATCAAGACATCTGTTCTGTTATTATAGGAAGTGTGAATATATTAGCAGGAATTATAACCACTGTAGGTCAATTTTTAAAATTAAATGAACTTACAGAAAGTCATAGGACAGCCAGTGTAGCATGGGATAAATTTCACAGAAGTTTACGTATAGAATTAATTAAAGCACCCGAAGAGAGACCTGATGTTAATTATTTTATGAAAACATCACGTGATGAATTTGACAGACTCATGGAAACATGCCCTGGTATAGACAAAGGCGTTGTAGATATGTTTAGAAAACAATTAACCACGGGAATAGACAAAAACGACGTTCTCCGTAAAAATAAAAATTTTAATAAACTTATTAAACCAGAGCTTTTCAACGAAATTAATTCTTTAAAAGATGTAGTATATAAACGCTCTGAAAACCCTTCCGAAATTGACATCTTTGAGAAAAATAAAATTGAAAAATTAATCACTGAAAAACAGATGTATGATGAAAAAATTTCAAAGGTATCCGGTTTTGTAGGCGCATTTCAAAATAAATATTCTCGTAGACCATCACAGGCAGAAATAATTTCAAATCTTAAGGATGAAGTCGGTGTACCAGATATTAAAATAATCACAGAACAAATTGATACTAATTAATTACAAAAAAATACATTTCTTAATACATTTAAATAAATATATTATAAACTGTATAATATGCAGGTTGAGAAACTGAAAGAGTGTCTTACAAATTTAGCACTCAGATCAGGTTTTGATACTTTTGAAGATTTTGTAAGATACAAAGAAAAGAACGTTTGTAACGGAATTTACAAAGCTGTTTATCCAGAAACTCAAGTAATTTCTACAACCGATGATAAAATGTATGTCGACAATTTAAAAGTCATGACAGCACAAAATTTATATGATAGCAAATCTGGGGATATTATAAAACTAACTGATGAGATGTCTAAAAAGCTGAATATATCGCCGCCGCCAATTGGTTGGTGGGCATCTGAAAAATGGGACGGTATTCGCGCATTATGGGATGGAGAGAAAATGATATCACGTGGTTCAGGCGTTGGTAAACCAAAAGTTTACACTTATGTACCGGAATGGTTTAAAAATACGCTGCCACCTGGTATACCACTAGATGGAGAAATATGGATCGGTAGAGGCCTTTTTCAAAAAACAAGCAGACTTTCTACAATTAAACCAGGTAAGAGTTACACAACTGAACAAATTGAGAACATTTGGGCTGGAGACACTGATCCGCCCGTAGTTTTCAAAGTGTTTGATATTCCCAATGATCCTCGACCATTTGAAAGAAGAATGGCTTTTCTACAAACTATTGTTAAGGATCGCAAAGTATGTTGGAATAAATTAGCATATCCCGGTAAAAAATTATTTCCTCTTCAGTTCACAGAACAAGTTAAAATTAAAACAATGGAACAACTTGTGAATTTGTATAATAAATTGACTTCGGAGGGAGCAGAAGGTATCATGCTAAGAGCTTCAGGTTCGCCCTATCAGACTAAAAGAAGTAAATACATGCTTAAGTATAAAATCAAAGAAGACTCCGAGTGTATACTTCGAGAATATATTCCAGGAGATGGAAAATACACCGGTATGCTTGGTTCCTTGAAATGTGAATTAATGACAGACGGTAAACCAAATGGTGTTTTCACACAGATAGGAACAGGTTTAAATGACGCACAGAGAGAAAATTATAATAATCCAAATTCTGCTGAATTTATGCCATTAGGAAGTGTAATCTCATTCAGTTATATGGAGATGACAAAGGAAGGTGTACCACGTCATCCAGTTTATAGAGGAATTCGCGATGACATACATATTCAGAAAAAAATGAATGTACCTGTTAAGGATGTTAAAAAAATTTTGTCTAAACTCATTGCGAAAATAGTTTCTGAAAAAGAAGCCAACTGGACATTTAAGGTTAAGAGTTATAAACAAGCGAATGAAATACTAAAGGACTCTATGAACTTAAATTCAGTAGAAGACTACATCAAGGTTCTAAGAGAAGGTGATATGAAATTAGCCGATGAAGAGAACTTTAAAGCTAAAAATGGAACTTGGAAAAGCTCTATCCTACAGAAGATAGACAGCATTCTAAAAACAGGACAAACCGACGGGATATCACTTACAGAACAAGACCAGAGATCTCTTGCCATTGAAAATCTTACCAAAGTTCCAAATATTGGACCAAGTACAGCAGCAAAAATATACGACACTGAAGAAATTACTACAATAGAAGAATTGATATACCTCTATTCTATCAATAAAGACATCCTAAATGAAAAACAAGCAATTGGTCTTAAACATTATGAAGACTTAATGCGCAGAATTCCTCGTAATGAAATGGACTCTTGGAATGAAATACTAACAGAAATTTTCAAAGAGACAATGACTGAATTGGGTTTATCAGGTGAACTTATATTGGCCGGTTCTTATCGTAGGAAAACTCCCGACTCTGGGGACATTGACGCCTTAATTACAACCGATGTTAAAAATCCAAGAGTAATGAATACATTTTATAACAATTTAATTAAAATGGGTGTAATAGAAAAAACTAATACACTTGCGAAAGGACCCACTAAGATAATGGCTGTTGCCAGTATTGATGAATACTACCGTCACCTCGACATCTTTTATCATCCCAGAGAAACTTTTCCATTTGCAATACTTTTCACAACAGGTTCTAAAGAATTTAATGTTAAAATGAGGAAATTTGCTCTTGAAAAAGGTTATTCATTGAACGAACAGAACTTAACGAAAAAGTCTCCCACTGGTCCAAAAGTAACACAGATAGAGTACTTGAATGTGATAGAAAAAGAATTTCCGGAAACAGAGCGAGACATCTTCGATTTTCTTGGATATCCTTACATTTCTCCAGAATTGAGATAAATAATATTTAAAATTAAATAATTTCATATTAATAAATGACACCTTGTTATTCATATGAAAATATTGCGGAAAGCGAAAACCCTCTATTCAAAAATGTTGATTTAACTATTGTTTTGACAATGGAAGATTCTAATAGATTTAAGAATGATCCTCTTCTTCTCAATTTAACAAAGAAAACAATATATCAGTATAATAAAGGTTATAAAAATTGTAAAAAACCCGATAATATCAAAAGAACCACAGAAGATGTAACACATGCTTATTATACAGCATTTGAATATGCAAAAAATTATGGTAATATTATTATACTTGAGGATGACGCAGAAGTTCTAAACTATAATCCGGCGCATTATAAAAAAATTGATAACTACATAGGTTCTAATGAATTTACAATAATTTCAATGGGGTCACTTGGTTTTTTTACTAAACAGGACGAATTATTTTACCACACAGACCCCATGGCTTTCGCACAGGCTCATATACTTTCTAAAAAAACTAGAACTGAAATTCAGAAAGATATGTTAAGTAAAAAGTTTAACGGCCACGTAGACGGTGTTTATTTTTCCCCAAAAAATGTACTAGTGTATCACGAACCTTTAGTTATCCAGGTTTTGTCCGAGACAGAAAATTTTCAAACTTGGGAAGGAGCTCCTCTGTGGGCTCATAGACTCGCTGCTCAGATACAAGGTCTTAGAGAAAATAAACAAGGATGGTATAAAGCATATCTTTTGTGTAAAGCGGGTGCAGAATTTAGAGAAAATAAAATTTATGTATTTATGATGCTAGTAGTTTTACTGGTTCTTTATTGCAAAAAATAATTAATATTAAAATTAAAAAAAGATATATAATTAATACATACCCATCGATGGAACCATTTAAAGATCCCAAGGTAGAAGAACAATTCGATAAACTTGTTAAAAACTTTCTATCTAAAAATGAAAACTTTGATATGTCCAAATTTATTGGAGGAATGCCTATTACCTTAGAGAAAACAGACATGCCAAATTTAATGATCAAGGGTCCGAATGGTAGATCAAAATATACGGTTACTCAGAAAGTTGATGGAACAAGATATCTTATGTACATCGGTCCTGACACCGGTGTAGCGAATATAAAACAAAGAAAGGTGTGTTTTGTAGACCGCAACATGAAACTAAATGTTATATCAAATTTCAATTTACCGGATGTAAATACTCCTGAAATGCTTTTAGATGGAGAATTAGTATTTTTTGACATCAATGGTAAACCTCATAGAGAACTGGACCCTGTTAAAATAAGGGGTGTTTCTTTTATGATATTCGACATTTTATTTGGACCTGAAAAAATTTCTATTGACTCTGACGGTAAAAAAGTAATAGGACAATCTTTTTCTATGATGGTTCCAGAAGATAATAGACTTCGTAGTGAACCATGGCCTTATATATCAAGATATGACATTCTTGCTAAAATGATAGATCCAAATTTGGCTGACTTTAACAACGGAGAACCACTATTACCAAATGCTTTTAAATCTGTAGATGCCTTTAATATTGAACTCAAACCGATTTATTTTCTAGACACATTATTATCTGCTACGTTACCTTTGTATAATGCTGTGGGTTCTGGATGGCTTCAAACGCAATTGAAACAGCACCGTGGAAAATATTATGATTACATCGCTACAATTAAGAAAAATGCGGACAAATTTAGAGGTAAATTAGAACTAGACGGCCTAATTTTTACTGCCGCGGACACCCTCTACACCATTGGAAATTGGAACAACCTACTTACAGGTCAATACAAATGGAAACCCGCTACAGAACAGACAATTGATTTGAGAATAGTTAAAATAACTGACACTACTGCTAATGTTCAAGTTGTGAAGGGAAATACATTAGAAATTTTTCAAGATCGCGGTAAACCAATTGTTGTAAATGTTCCGGCGTCTGTAAAATCTGGAACCGTACATGAATTTTCCGCAGATTTTAGATGGAAAAACCCAAGAACAGATAAAACAAAACCAAATGCTATAAGAACGGTGTTAAATGTTATGCGTAGCTTTAAAAATCCAGTGTTTATAGACAACATAATCGCTTTTCTCAAACCAGACAATGAAAAGGCTTATCGTATTATACTCGATCATTCTTCAAAGGCAAAGTTATTCAAATGTATAGCCGCATCGGAAAATGTTAAACTACTGAATCAAGATGACATCAATAAAATTGAAGAAATGATTAAAAATGTAAACACAACAAAGGATATCGAAGTTGAAATGAGACTTGGTAAAATAAACAAGTCGGGAAAGACTTTTTTCAATCCTATTTTAACAAGAAGAGATTTTGAAAAAATTCTAAATGTAATAGAAAATTTCGGCTTTAAAAAAGAAATAACAGATTTTATAGACATCTACGATCAGGGCGTCCGAACCAGATATATCTATTCATATGATTTCGCAAAATTCATACAGTACGAGAGCGTTATTAAGAATAGATTATCAAATGTAGACATTGAAATTTCTAATGTGTTGTCCTTTGACACTCGATTTTCTTTGTCTACCGAAACACGTGTAATGAGATCCAATACAACTGGTGATACAAAGAGAAAATACCGTATTTCTTTTACCGAACCAAAATCACTGTTCAGAGTAGATTTTACGGCCATATCATCTGTTGAATACTCTCCAGAAACTAGAATGTTCAAAACTAAAGATAATTCTGATGAAAAGTTTCAAATAGAAATTGAATTCATCAGTGATAATATTAATGTTAATGAACTATTTAAATTTTTAACACATCTACTCAGCATTTGATAAAATAGAACCGGAATTTACGAGGCGATTTTCCTGAGAAATGTACCATTCATCGGGGTCGCTGAAAAGTGATGTATCAATAGGTCTGAATTTAGCATACAATTCATTCAAAACGGTGTCGTATTCATAATTTCTTTCTGTCTTGCTTAGTATACTTATCTTGCGTTTAGGAACAATATTTCCAGAGAAATCCCTGTTAATTTTAACAATTACATAATCACCTCTTAGTAATTTATCCGGAATTTCTCTTTTTGTGAACTCATACTTATTAAGAAAATTTAACCCTTCGGGGAAATTTTTATTGCTATGTCCGAATTTAATAATTGAACCTTTTGTAAGTTCTAGTACTTGAAGTTCAATCATGTCATCTACAGTATCTTTTTCGCCCCATGTTATGTAATCGCACACATTCGAATTTATAAATACTAGTGTATTCATTTTATTTTCATCTATAAAGTAATTACTGCCTTCTATTACATCCGTAAAAAAATCAGGGAAGACAATAATTTCTTCTGAAATGCTATTTAATATAGAATTTTGTAACTCTATAATGGTTTGATTTCTTCTATTGAAATCGGTATATACATAAGATTCTTCATAATAAATTAAATCGATTATATGAAATTCATTTACATTTTCTATCTCATTCTTTCTTAGATATCCAAATAAAACGATATCCATGTCTAATTTGTTAGAAATTTCAGAATCTATACTGTTCATTTCTAAATTAATGTAAAAATTACCGTTTGGTCCAAGACATAAGAAAAATGGATAACTATTACCCGGTACAGATTTTACTACAAATGGAGTTATCTTAAATAAATTAATTGTAAACAATGTTAAATTTCTTTTAGTAATTGTCTCGGTTATTAAACGTTTGAAAATTACTGTATTTTCTGGTAAACTCTTTTCATTTAGTTCGGAAATCTTATTCTTAATTATATTACCGTCTTGATTTACAGCAAGGTCTAATTTTTTAAGATTAAGTTTAACACAATCTAATAACTGAAGTTTTTTGAAAGTATTCAATCCTGGAAATACTCTAGAGTCTCTTTTAAATGCTTCTCCTTGAACTGTTATAATTTCTCCACCCTGAGTCCTAACAGTGTATTCATTAGACTTTTTACTCTTTTTCTTAATTACAGTTACAGTTTCACTTTTTCCATTTAAATAAATTTCAGCCGTAGAGCCGGGGCTATTACTGTCGGGTATCAAAATTCCCGACCCAATGTCCTCTCCATTTATTATATTGTATTTCTCAGCATCGGCTTGATTTCGTGGAAACCCTTTTATGAGATAATCTCTCATAAGTTGAACCGATTTTTCACTCTTTGCTTTACAACATGGATACCATAGACCATCTGGTCCCTGTACACCTTCGGGACTTAGATATTGATAATTAGGATCTGGACACGTACCGCTCCAAGAGTATGGATCGGGTCTTTTTCCTTCTTTCCATGTATTTCCATCGTCGTCTACTCTTGTCTGTGTATTTCTACATACAGATGATGGAACAGCATTCCCGGATACAGTGTTGTAAGCCTTGATGTCCTTCGATATTTTATCTATTGCTTTATCCGTGAGAATATCTTCTTGATTTCTAAATAATTCATTGAATGTTGTTACTACATTTTCAAATAATTCCCTTTTAATTTCTGTATTACCCTCTTGGCATAAACCTTTTTGTATATTCTTATCGCTACATTTAGATAATGTCATGGTAACAGTTCCATATTTATTTATTATACACGTCATCTTTATTCCTGGGGCTGGAGTATTTACAAAACGAATGTATTCTTTAGACATTACCCCTGTACGTGTAATTCTACCCAAAGAATATTCCCAATCTATTATACGGATACCATTGAAATTTATCACTTTATCACCTGATATAGTATTTTCTACTTCGGTGACACTACTAGATATCACGTTCCCGGAAGAATCAAAAGGACTTATTAGATTGTCTAAATTTTCAAAATTTACTTGTTTTCCATTAAAGTTATCAAGCGTGAATTGGCCCGACATTGAATGGATATAAGAATAATCTTCAAATAATCTGTATTCCGATGAACCAGTTATTTCTTCTAAAACACCCGTATTAATTACATCAGAATCTTTTAGTCTTTCGATTAGTTCAGATACCATATCATTATATTCTTTGGGATCTTCCGGTACATTAATTAAATTTATAAGACCATTTTTACTTATTCTGATCGACGTTTTGTTATCAGTTTTTTGATAAGAAATTATAACATTATTCAAAAATTGAGTAGTTGAAGTTTTTGCTGCTAATTTTTTAGGGCCTCTCTTTTTAAACACTCCTTCAGAGTCAAACGAAATTTTAGTTAAAACGTTTTCGTTTCCTATATTTAAGATTTCATCAGGACTAATTTCATCTTCTAATAAGAGAATCTCTTCGTTAAGTTCTTCCTGTGTTATTTGTCCATCGTTAATTTTATTTTTAATATCATTTAAGTCTCCTTTGTAACTCGGGACGAGTACGTAGTCTTTTAATCCTTTTATAGTAAGCATTAGACTTTCTGGTAAAGGTGTATCACAGTCTTCCCGATGATCCTCTGGACCTACAGCATCACAAACCGTACAATATAGTCCTCTTTGTATTGGACCTTTTGGTGGTCTGTTATAGTTGTCATTTATTGTTTCGCCACCTAAGAATTTTTTCTGCGACAAACTTAGACTGTAAAAACCTTCTTCATCTTCATCCAAAGGAAAATCAGTTTTTAATTTATCTATGTCTATAATTTCTTCAGGTGTAACAAATTTGTTGATAAAAACGTTGATACCATTGATTTTAATCTCGGATGACATTTAATATATAGAAAACATTATTTATTTGTGAGTTAAAATGGATATAAAAAATGTAGTTATATTATTATAATACACATGTCATCCAATGAAATAGAAAAATTCAATAAACTTTTTGAGGAATTTCTAGAAAAAATAATATCAAAATTTCCGTATACAAGACTTAAGACTTATTATAAAGGCTTTAAGATTTTAAAAACAACATCCCCCGCTACACCTTCTAATTTGTTTATGGCTGGGTGCGTTGAATACAAAGTCCAGATAAAACGAAGAGATGATGCCTTTTTCTTGAAAGATAAAAGTGTAAGTAATAGGGTTCAAAATTTTGGAAATTTTACAGAAGATTGTGGTCTTGATACTTACTGGAATGAACTTACACCAACTACAAAGAAAGCTATATGGGATTACATCCAGTCTCTTTTTGTTCTTGGAGAAATTATTGTGAACAAGGACAAGAATTTATTTGATAAGTATAATAATATGTATGCTTCTGATTACAAGTCCGAAATCAATAATTTACATACTCAAGATTTTTCTGTAGAATTCCTGGAGAAAATAAAATAGTTATGTAATATTAAATGACATCTTATTGGTTAAGTAACTTTTGCTCTTTGTTTTCATCGGTTAATATTATTCCTTTTACATCCGACGACACAAATTATCAATACAATTCCCTAACTAGACTTATAATTTTAGTGACTATATTGGGTTATATTTACACACAGGACATAAATGTTATATATTCGGGTCTTGTTTCATTAACGTTATCTGTTGTATTTTATTTTCTTACATTTAATACATCTGGTGTAGAAAATTCCATTGAAAATTATAAAATGGAAAAGGAAACTCCGGCAGACAAAATCACCACATCTGATGATTTACAAAATCAAATGAACCAGGTATCACTTGATTATACTCCTCCAGACATAGACGACCAACGGAAACACATATATTTTCTAGACGGAGACCATTCTAAATCAAAAATCACAAAAGAAACTATCGATCCGTCTGAATTTTTATCTTCTGGACCAAGGGTAGTAAATGCTATAACAAAAAATTTAACAAAACTAAATAGAGATATTTAAATTAAAATTTATTATATCATATTATATAATAATGGAATATACAGGAGAGACCGCTAAATCCAAGATTATAGACTACAATTCAGAAGGTAGATATAATCAAGAAATGAATTATGCAGTATTACATTCTGCAAAGGTAGAAGACAGAGCAGTAAAAGCTCTTGTTAAATACAATAGAGAACAGATAGAAGGTAAAGCAATGGCTAAAAAGTTAAAACCCGTCGTTGTAAGAACTAGAAATAAAGCTATAGATCTTTCTTCGGTGCCAGACGGTATAAATGAAAGATATACCGAGAAATTAGTGTCCTATAACAATAGGCACTATATGCTATACGATACCGAAAATATTAATTCCGGTGACAAAGATTATGAATTCATAATTACTGACTATACTAAAAATAAAGACAAAGATGTACCATTTACAAGATCATTCGGTTATAAAAATTTAGATGAAACAATTGGTAGCTCAAAAATACTTAATAAGGATGTAATCACTAATTCAGGCAGACTAAGTAGAACAAATAAAACATTAAATTAAAGAGGTATAAAAAAATTAAATATATATATTAAATAAAATACTTTAAATGTATATGTCTTCAAATGTAGGTTCTGTAGCATATTCTTCAAGAGAAGGAATAATTGATGTACAACCGGATCAACGTATTTATTATTTTCAACCCGTTTATGTGGATATGGAAACAGATGAGGACATTTTACATCCTCTATTGATAGCACTCACGCATAGTTTAATTATAGGAGAGGACATTGCAAATACAAATACAGAAGAAACTAAAAAAACCCTGTCTGAAGATCAATTTAATAAATTAAATTTTAATCAAGAACTTTCTAACTGTTGTATTTGTATGGAAAATAAAAAATTGAATATACAATTAAATTGTAATCATATATTCTGTAAAACATGTATTAAAAAATGGCTCACTGAAAAATCTAATACATGTCCAACATGTAGAACAGAGGTTTAATGAAATATCTTAAATTTAATATTATAATTTAAAATATTTGATTAATAATAATTATGAATACATTAACTACATTAATAATAGTATTGTCTGTATTTGGTTTATACATTAATTTATATGGTAGGTCTAATCTTTCTGATCCCGAACTTATGAGTTCATCGTGGTTGTCTAAGATGTTTACAAAAGAAAATAAAACTGAAAATATTTCAAATGAAGTAGAAAAAATAATTCAAGATCTTAAATTAGATCCCGAACTTATAAATGAGGCAAAAAATGTTTCTCCCGAAGAAATAGATCTTTTAGTAAAGAGCGCCGAAGAAGAGAACATTCTGATGTCGGCGCCAAAAATGTATAATGAACTTGGAGAAAAAACAAGTGAGGCAAAAGACTCTAGAATTTTAAATCTAGGTAAAAATATAAAGGGCGGTTCATCTACTAGAGCCTATGGCTGGGTCCGTCCATCTACAGTAGATAAGGTAGACGCTAACGGTAACCTTTCTAAAGAAGACATTTCTTATAAAAATAATTTTCCTTATAAAACTTCTGAATTAAGAATGAAATCGGGTGATTCTAAGTCATTAGAAAGCACTAATGAATTAACAACAACTAGAAGATACAAACAAGACGCGCAGGTAGGTACATTAATATTACCAGAAGACACGTCTGCATTTGACATTAATAATACGTACACTGAGAGAGCAACCAGTATTTATAAAACTAGAATAGGATATGAAAATAAAATTTTACCCGACGTAAGGGAAATAAATTCTGATTTATTAAAAGAAAGAGACAATACGAAGTTAAATTCTATAGATGAAATGTCTGGAGATATTGAAATTAAGACAAGACCTAATTTGGTAGGATTTAAAGACAGGGTTGAGCATATGAAAACACATGAAAGATTGTATCCTCTTGATAAAGTAGACGCAGATATGAAAAATATATCTCGTAATTACAATCTAAAATAAAATATTTACTAAAATGTAAATCATAATGAATATTACTGACCGTAATGTTGGTAAATTTAACAAAGAATTACAAGATGTAGCAAATGACATCAATGCTCGGGTAAACTTACCAAAGAAAGATCCTAAAACAATTAGAACACTAAATAAAGTTCCGCCTCAAAAGACTATCTCATTTAAAAAGACGGTGCCTTATGATCAAGAATATGCCACAAAAGATAATACGGTTGGTAGATCAAGTTATCACGACGATCTTATAAACTCTTTAAATCTTAAAACCCAAGATATCAAAGAGGATACTCATTTTTTATTAACTAGCACTGCTTCCGAAACTAAAGACAATAATGCCCGTAGAATTATTGAAAAGGTAAAACCAAAGAATCAAATTTCTGGTATAACAGATAAAAACTTAATGGCACATTTAATTGTACCAAGTTCTTTAACACATTCTATAGTCCCAAGGAACGAGATAAAACCCATGGGTGTGTATCGTCAGGCAGATTCTACACCTTTGCCCCCGATTGTAACGCCTGTTACATCTAGCAAGGAAAAAATGATAACTATAAGATAATTTTATCGATGATTTCCTTATTATCTGCGAGTGTTTGTTCAAATATATTTCTTAGTTTTATTAGAGGTTGTTTAGAACCGATGCTATTTTTAATAGTTTCATATGAAACCCATTTTACATCGTTTATCTCTAAAAACTTTTTATCGACGTGTATCTTTGATATAAATTTTTTAGTAGACAAAAATCTATGTCTATAAGCGGTATTGAAAGGTACTTTAACTAAATACATGTAATAAGGGTAACCAGATGGCGTTTTACACTTTATACATTGTGAATTATGCTTAGATAGTGTGTTTTTAATAAGATCGTAATCTTCTATACACCCAAGGGTTTCTTCCCAAGATTCTCTTGTTGCAGTTATTTCCGGATCTGATTTATCTGTAACTTCGCATGCTCCTCCAAAATTCGACCATTTATTGTCCCAGTCCTTTCCGAGGAAAAAATAAGGTGCTTGCTCTATACTTTTAGTATAAAAAAGTATTCCCGCGCCATAAATTATATTATTTGTTAGCATTTAACTATTTATTTGTTTTGTCTTTAAAAGGAATTAAAAAAAAGATACATTATTTATTAATTACGTTTATGTATATTTATGTCCTTTGTAGATAAATACGATATTAAACCGCCACTTAATTTAATATTTACTCGTTCCAATGATAACAAAAAAATAAAATCCACTAATTATAATATGAGCGGTTCTGTACCAAAAATACAGATAGAAACTGAGAATTCTTCTAGACCTACAGTACAAATTAAAAACCCTGCAAGTATAAGAGGAATTGATGTAATCAGGGACTCCGACGATTCCGCGTCGGATGCTTCTGGTAGTACTATATCAGCAGCAGAAGCACCAACAAAGAAAACAAGCCTCAAAAATGTAAAATCTAAGTCTAAATTCAACTCAGAAGATTATCAGAGTTTTGTAAATAATTCTAAGAAAAAAGTAGGATCCGATAAAGATTCGGAATCTGGTTCGGAATCTGGTTCGGAATCTGGTTCGGAATCTGATTCAGATTATTCAGATTATTCAGATTCGAGCGATGGTTCTGAAACTAAAGGGAAAAAAGACCCCAAACAGGAAAAACAGGCAATTCTTCTTAAGCTGCTCGCTCTAGAAAAGAAAGGTGTTGAACTAACTAAAAAATACTCTATGTCATCTAAACTTTCAGATCTACGTTTTGAATTAGAACTTCACCAGGGCAACACAGAGAAAGAGATGAGTGTAAAATTCCAACAAAAGATGCTAATGGCCGCTGTAACAGGTCTTGAGTTTGCTAATAAAAAATTCGACCCAATTGGAGCAAAATTAGAGGGATGGTCAGAATCCGTAATGGATAACTTAGACGATTATGAATCTGTATTTGAAAGACTTCATGAAAAATATAAAACTCGTGCAGAACTCCCACCAGAGTTACAACTAATGGTAACATTAGCGGGAAGTGCATTTATGTTCCACGTAACTAAATCGCTATTTAGCAGTGCTCTTCCATCCGGTGACAATGGACTCCAAAATTCTGAAATCATGAAGAATATAGCCGCCGCAATGAGTAAATCTTCGGGTCCTCCTCCGAGACCAAATTCAAATGAAATATCCGGTCCCAGTATGAACTTGGCCGGTATGTTGAGAGATGATGATTCGGTTTCTAATAGTACAGTGGAAACTTCTAAAGAAGTTAAAATTAACGAAAAGGGAAAAAGAGCTATTAATATTTAAAAAAAATAATGTATAATGTATATAAATGGTATTATATTACAGTCAAGTTTCAGTACCCGTGTCTGACAAATCAGACCCATCATTATTAGCTAGTGATTTACAGAAAAACCCTTCTAAAATCTATACTGTTGATACTCCGAAAATGGAAATATATCAAGAGAATAGAGGTCTCTTAGAAAGTTTATCAGAACAATTATTTGGAGATACACTTGAAATGCACACTGTAATTCTTGAAGAAAACTTTTCTAATTTATCAATGGATGAGAAGATGAATTACATCTTTAAGTCTAACATTATACAAGGTCGGGTAGTTTCTAAATATTTAAGACTCATATTATTTATTCTAATGTTGATGGTGTTTAAATTGTATTTTTAAATATTAATAATTTTTGTATTTATATTGTTCATAGTGTATCTGGAATTAGCATAGGATAATTTTCTAAATTCTTCTATACTTTTATCCCCTCCGTATTCCTTTAATGAGAATATACTAGGAGCACACTTAATTCTAAAGTCTTGCCCAAAAAGAGCTCTGTAAAATTGTCCCACTAGGTAACTTTTATTTTCGAAAGTTTTGTTATTTATACAATAAGATTTAACACAATTTGGTGAACAAAAATTACCAAATAGTTTATAACGTTGTAATTTAGAACAGTAATCTATAGGTAGATAAAATGGTATACTTTTAAACGTGTGGTGACAGTTATAACATCGAACGTCACTTATACTCTGTTTAGTTTTAGTGATATCTACTCCTCTATTGTAATGTTTTACATTCTTTACAGTTTCTTTTACTGCGTCGCAAGTGTCTTCTTCATCGCTTGATAATATTATATTACATTCTTTATTATTGGTTTCCGTAAAAAAGCCTGAAATGTCTGCATTTTCTTCTCTTTCTTTATCATGTACCTGAATACAAAGGTTTCCAAAAGACAGTGCACTGCTTGAATAATCTTCTTGAATTTCTTCATTGTTGTCAAAAAACATATCTTCTTCTTTATTATCCTGAATGTAATTATTTTTGAAAGTAGTCGTTTCCCATTTCTTTTTCCTACCCCTTTTCTTCTTAACTGTTTCTTCTGAAGCTACGGGTACTACTTCTATTGTTTCTTTTTTTTTACGACCCCTTTTCTTAATAGTTTCTTCCATTAATTAATTTAAAGAAACCCCTTATAAAAAAGAATAAATGTTTGCTTTATATACCTTTACTTTCATAGGTCTAATTACATACGTCTTGAACAAAGCTTATAATTATTTTAACCCGTATAAGACCTTTGAAGATAAATACGAACATGATGATTACAATTTATTGTGTTATCGCATAATTTTTGAAGACGGTTCTGAAATGCTTAAATCGGAACTAACAGACGAAGAGGTGGAAGAGATGGATATCGACGAAAATAAAATTAAATATATCATAATCGAGTATATGTTTAATGGAGAATTTATGAAGTACATTACATATACAAAGGACATTCGATTTCCAATTTATCCTTTTGACATTACCCCCACAAAGTATCCATATTACCCAGAAGTAGTTATTTTAAATGGAATGGATATCACAAAATATATTCAGCCCTGGTTGGGACCATATTGTAATTTTTACACCGACCGCGAAGAACCAATTAAGCTTGAAGATGCCCTAATGGATCATCCAGATTATAAAGACATTGATTTTAACAATGGTACACTATTGATGCTTTCCAATCAAACACCTTTAAATGGTAGAAAGTGTATTACTAAACCACTTCCTTGTAAACTAATCTGGAAGAGACATGCTGCCGTAGATCCTAGAGATGAACATCTTTTGGAAAATTGAAACTAATTTTATTAATGTATTTAAAAAATAAATTTATTTAAACCTAAATAATGACAGACGAAACTGAAGAATCTGTATTATTTAGATTTAAAACTGTTCAAACAAATGCTATAAGAATTCTTTTCGAATCTCTTAAAAATATTCTTTCAGACGTAAATTTCAAGGCTGATTCCACCGGGCTTAAACTTACTACAATAGATGGAACTAATAGTGCAATAGTTAATTTATTTCTTCAAAAAGAGAAATTTGAAGAATATATCTGTAGTAAAGTAACTAATATAGGTGTAAACCTGTTATCTATTTTTAAGATTTTGAAAGGTATCAAACATGCTGATACTATATCATTTACGATATATCATAACGAAGATGGACATATGTATATACAATGTGAAAATAGCGAGAAAAAGTCAAAAATTTGTACAAAGATTAAATTGCTTGATATGGACGAAAAAATTTATAAAATACCTGATATCCGGTTTAATAGTTACATAACAATGCCAAGTTCTGATTTTCAGACTTACATTTCAGATCTTTCTAACATTTCAAACGAAATACAATTTACATATAATAAAGCCCTTAAGTTGAGGGCTGTAGGAGATTTTGCCGATCAAAGTATCATTATTAATGAAACAAATGATAATTCGGCAGCTGAAGAACAACACGGCACATATAACACCAAATATATTTTACTATTTACTAAATGTACTAATTTATGTAGTACGGTTGAAATTTATCTAAAGACAGGCTACCCTCTGACTATTTTATACAACGTGGCAAATTTAGGACAGATTAAATATTGTCTTGCTCCTAAATAAATTAAATTTCAGAATCTATAACATCATCATCATTTTGACTTATACAAAATTTACATTTATATCTATAGTAAATCTTAAGAAAGATGTCTTTAACTCTTGTAAATGAAGTCCTGATTAAATAAGAATTCTTAACTAGATTTAATACAATTTCAAGTTTTTCATGGTCTATATCGACATTGTATTTCTTAGTCAATATTTCATCAATACATAATACAATTATTTTTTCGAAATCTTTTGATTGAAAATTTTTAATGTATTTCTTGTTTTTATTCAAAAAGTCTATAACTTTAAGTACAATCTTTGCGTAATCTAAATCTTCATCTGTAAATACTTCATAAAGACCATTATGTCTCAAATGATTCAATAATTTGATATAATAGTCTTTATTTCTTGAATCAGTAATTTTTTCTTTGTTGTTCATTTACGATATATCGTATAATTTAATTTAATTTAAATTGATTTAATAATTTGATAACTTGCGCCAACTACGATGCCTGAAAAAGCGTCGGTTGCGAAAGAATATCCAAAACCCAAGGGTTCGTAATAATATTTCTCAAGATGTGGAAATAATCCGGAATATCTCATCGGTATACCTACTATTCCGGAAATTAATATTACCAAGAGTGTAGTATATAAATTTACACCGGACATCTTGAGCGTATCAAGGGATTTAATTATAATAAAGTGGGTTATTGCTCCAACAAATCCGGCTATAAGCGCAGCGGATAAAACAGTATGTTTTTCAAAATATTCTTCAAGTACGGTTATCCATTTCATATTTTCAATTCCAAAAAATTTAATTTTATCTTCTGATAAAAGTCTAAGAATTATATCCCAAAAAGCGGTTACTAGAAAAATGATTATTATATCTTGTGTTAAATTATTTTTTGCGCTCATTCTAATTTATTTATTTAAAAAAAATATATTTTATTATAAATAAAAGATGTTGACAGAAGTACCAATGCCTGTTATTATGATCGCTGTATCAATTGTTGTAATACTCGGCGTTCTATGGATGACGGGTACTTTTTCTACCAGGAAGCAGTACAGAAATAGAAACGCTTTTTCATTGGCAGGTGACATTCAGAAGAATTTAACAGCTTTAAACGCCGATCAAATTGAAAATCAAGCATCTAGCAAATTCCATTTTGATGATAGAATCACTGGTGCTGTATTAGATAACGGTGATCGCTTAGACTCCTTGTATGCCGCAAAGACTTACAGAGGTCCATATGGTATTTCTACAAGATCTGCCATTAATAAAGATGAACCAGTCGCTGTAGAAGTAAAAGATGTAGATCCGACTGCCTTAGTAGAAGTAGATTCTTCGCAGGTTAAACCGAGTCAAAATGTAGCTGTTAAAAGGGAGAATGTAGTGGCAACCGAAGATGTAGTTGTAAAGGCAAAAGATGTTAAACCAGGTGAAAGAGTTACTGTAAAGCCGGATCAGGTCAGGTCGAGAGAGCAGGTGCTTAAAAAGAGCATGGTAACCGGACAGTCTGAATTAGTATCTAAAGAAGACGTTGATATTAATGAGACGGTAATCGCAGATTCTAGTCAGTTAGATCCTGAGACAACTGTTGTAGTTAAGGCGGCCCAGGTAAAGCCCAATAAGACTGTAGTAGCACAGGGTAAGTCACTTTCTGCTGGAAAGAAAGTAACCGTTGTTGCCGAAAAAGTAAAGCCCGAAGAAGTTGTAGTAGTAAAGACATCTGATACCAAACCCATGGCCAAGGTAACTCAAGTTACTCCTGCCTCGGGTCCTTCGCAATTAGCTGTACCGGCGGCTGGTGATGGAATTGAATTAGAAGCCCCAGAGCCTATTTCAATCGGTACCGTAGAAACTAGACTAGCAGGTGATGCTAGTTTTGGAAAAGTATATTCTATGAATAAGTATCCTGCCAAAAAAGCTTATACTACTGTAAGTGCTAGACAGAGTCTATCCGAGTTTCCTGTAAGATCTACAGTTCACACATCTAGAATTTAAATTTATCTAATCATACATTCATTAAATGATTCATGAATATCTCTATTTTCAGTCTTGTAACTAATTTTAAATTTCTTGCTTCTATACAATGAAAGTCTTTTACGATGCCAATTATTAAACACGCTTATAGTGTCATTGATGTCTATGACAAGTGGTAGATTTTCATTTTTCTTACGTAAAATTCTGCCAACTGCCTGCTCGACGTTGCCCTTTGGAGAAGCAAGTATTAACGTGTCTAATTCTGGATTATCATAACCTTCTGAGGCCATCTGATATGTTGCTATTATAATTCTACAATTATTCGATTTTTTAAGAGCGTCTGTTTTCATACCTCCATAGTATAAACCGACTGAATAAGAAATTAATGAATTATAAAGTAAATCACAATGAGCTTTACGATCTGATAATACAAGAATTTTTCTATTTGATGTGTAACACTCTTTAATTAATTTCAATATGAATGTATTTCGAGAGTCTATTTCCGTAATAGAAGTGATACTAGCGGGTGAATTTACTTTTCCATTTGGTAAATATTTTATTACATTATCTGAAAATTCTGAGAAATTATAAATATGTATCTCCGGTTCTATAATAAGCAATTGTATATTTACTACCACTTTACCCAGAAACCATTCAAGTGTGTATTCCAAACGATCCGCTCTTTTTAACGTAGCCGTCAGTCCAAGATTATACTTTGCTCCTATTTTGTAAAACACACTTGAAAAAACTTTAGAACAGTAGTGATGTGTTTCATCATAAACAGCAAACGAAAAATCCTTGAATGTTTCTTCTGGATAGTCTTTCATTGAAATACTCTGTATCATTCCTATACATATACATTCGTTTGTGTTGATATTGTTGCCCTGAATTATACCAGGTGAAATATTTAAAAATTTTTCAATTTGTTCTTTCCATTGTTCCATAAGAGATTCTTTATTAACTAAAATTATTGTCTTGACCCCAAGTAGATGAGAAATGTAAAGACTGGCAAATGTTTTACCCCAACCAGTATATAAACAAGCTATACAAGAACCATTTTTAAGTAATTCTGAATGTATTTCTTCAATGGCAACTTTTTGATATTCTCTCGGCGAAACATTTATTTTAATACAACATGAATGTATTTCATTTAAAATTAACTCGCCTTCATTGGAGAAGTATCGAGGAATATACATAAATTTATTCGTAAGCTTGTACAGTGTGTAATTTACGGGAGCATAATCACCTGGGGTAAAAGGTGTAACAGTTAATTCTTTTTTAAGACCGGTTCTTGACAGATCTACACGACGACCAAAAGGCATTGGTTTTATATGTAATTTATTTTTATATTTATTTAAAGAACTGATATATACATTTTAAATGGTAAAACTTTATATCACAACAGACCGTACATTTAGGTACAATAAAAGGTGTAATGAAAAGCAAGTTTCAGAAATGAAACACATCATTAAGAAAAAAACAGATGAAGTACATTATTTTATCGAAAATAATAGGCAAATTGGAAATATTTTGTCGCGTACGAACGGGTTCAATAAGATGATTTATAATGCTTATTCTGAATTGTATAAAAAGTATACAAATTTAATCCACGATTTTGATAAACTGAGGGTCACACTCTGTAACACTGAAGCAAAACTCAAGGAAACCACGGATTTGTATGAAAATCTAGAAGACATCTACAATGAAAAAGTAGCAGAATGTGAAAGACTTAAGAAAACTGACATTTTAGAAGAAAATTTAAATTTGTAAACGTATTTAAAGAAAAGAAACATACAAGAATATGTAACTAGAGTAATTCTATGGAGGCGTAGCTCAGTCGGTTAGAGCGTCGGTCTTATGAGCCGAATGTCGCGGGTTCGAGCCCCGCCGTCTCCATAGAATTATTACATTTTTTTAATTAATTTAAGAACTTGATAGATGGATATGTGTATATACAGAATACTATATCAATGGAATGTTCTATCTGCTGCGAAAAGTTTAACAACTCAACCCATTTTAAAGTAAAATGTAACGGATGTGACACTCAAGATACAGCATGTAGAACTTGTTGTAAGACTTACATCTTGAACTCCCAGAACGATCCTATGTGTATGTTTTGTAAAACTCCTTGGGAACGGGAGTTTATGATTAAAAATTTAACAAAAACATTTGTTGATAAAGATCTTAAAAGACACAGCGAGGAACTTTTTGTTGAAAGACAGATTTCTCTCCTGCCAGATACACAGAAAGATGCTATCAAGGAAAAGAGAATGAGAGAAATTAGAAAGCAAATAGAACTTATTCAAAAAGAAAAAGACAGGCTTAAAGCACTCATCAAAGAACAAGACGAAATCTATCGCGCACATTGCCTTGAATTGAGCAGACTTCATTACGGTACATCCACAGAAGATACATCGGCTGCTAATTTTACTATTAAATGTTGTAATGAGATGTGTAATGGTTTTTTGAACACAGATTACCATTGTGAGATGTGTGAAACTAATTTTTGTAAGATGTGTATGGAAATAAAAGACATCGGACATATCTGTAACGAAGAAACTAAAGCAACCGTACAGGCTATTAAAAAACAGGCAAAACCTTGTCCAGGTTGTGGGGAGATGATATCTAAAATAGACGGGTGCGACCAAATGTGGTGTGTTAAGTGTCATATTCAGTTTTCTTGGAGAACTGGGCAACAAATGCAAGGTTATAATCACAACCCGGAATACTTTAGGTGGCTTCGCGAAACCGGGCAGGATATTCAAAGAAATCCCCTTGAGAATGGTCAAGCAGCGCAAAACGTATGCGGAGTCAACTTAGATGCTGTTTACATTACTCGCACGGTTATGAATCTTTTCCCAAATCAGTTTTTTATCCGCGACGCTTTTTGTAATATGTACAGATTTTATAGACACGTGGAATGGCTAATTGGTACATTTCAGGGGCGCGCAGAAAATTCAAACGGGAGTCTTCTTCAACTCAGGGTAAAATATCTACTGAAGGACATAGGCAGAGAACAGTGGAAATTTGAAATTCAAAAGGTAGACAAACAGAATAAAAAGAATATTATGTATGAAAATATATGGAGACTTGTATTTACAGTTTTGCAATCTACTTTTGAAAAATTTGCTGTTTACACTCGCGAACAAAAAAACCCGCAAAACTACAAGGAACTTATTGACGAGTGTATCAAATTCAAGAAATACGCGAATAATTCATTTATTAATGTATCAAACACATTTGGCTCTCAAACGTGTCCAGGAATTTCAAAAGAATGGAGGGAACTCGGCAATCTTAAGACTTATATTAAGAAAAACCCTGATAACATTTAAAAAAAAATATTTGTTAATTGTAAATGGATAGAAAACGTGTTAAAATAGGTGTCAAATCAGTTTCTAATCTGATGTCTCGATTAACCACGGGTTACGGCAAGAAAAAATCTGGTTATTACCCACCCTCTTTGGAGGGTTATGAGTACAATTCTAAGTACGACAAGTATATGAAAAAATGTAAACCTTATCAGGTGCGCAGCGAAAAGGGTAGATGCGTAGGGAGAAAACCTAAATCCGGTTCTAGAACCGGTTCTAATCTTGCTGCTAAGGCAATGAAACTTAAACACAAAGAAGGAATTTCACTTAAAGAGGCATGGAAAAGAGTAAGATTTGGTTATAATCCTCCCAATTTGGTAGATTATGAATGGAACCCGAAAACTAAACGTTATAATAAAAAATGTGGTTCGGGTAAAGTACGTAATCCTTCCACGGGTAGATGTGTATCGGATGGCACGGCAAAAAGAGGAAGAACCTCGCAACCAAAATCGCCAAAACAGGTTAAAGGTTACAGAGTAGAATTAGTTGTAAAACCTCTGGGTGCAGATGAGCGCATAGATTTAATGGGTAAAAATCGTTCCCATAATCTTAAAAAACTCGTTGAATATTATAGTATGCTGCTACCATCGTTAGAATATGAATTTACTATAGTCAACCCAAAGGTCGTTAAGAGAATAGTTGGAGATGAAGGTAGAATAGTATTCAAGTACGATCACCTAACGCCGTTTGCATCGCAACGCGATGCCTGTATCGAAAAAGCTTTATCCATCAGCGGAGATAACCCAATTACAACAGATGGCAAAGGTAGAATTTTAAATATAGAAGCAGGAAAACTATCACCATACGACTTTCCTAATGGCATTATACCAAATGAGACATTTTTATTAGAGTCCCGGGGCGCTGAAAAGAATTGGAAAGGATTATATTAAACTTTTTTGAATACAAAAGAAAAGTTTAGGAAGCTACAGATTTGTTCTTTTTCTGTTAGATTATATTTATAATTGTCGTATATTTCTGAGAAGTTTTTAATCTCAATAAGTTCAAGACCGTGACTTTTACATTTCTCTATCAAATGATCTTTATAAAGAAAGTATTCAATTGAAGCACCCCGATATTCAAAATACGTCTCTCGGGATGACTTAACAGATTTTAATTCAAATGAATACATTCCTTGATCATCTGTTCTTTTAAGACAAAGTGTGTCATTTTCAAAATGTCCATTGTTTAGACTTAAAAGACTGGATATAACATCTCCGTCTGCCGCAGTCCCGATAAAGTAACCATTCGTTTTAAGTTTTTTAGAAATAATATTTAATGTAATGTCAATGTCGTTTACGAAATAATGGAAAGAAAATTGACACGAGACTATGTCATAAATTTTATTATTGTCTTTAGAATTAACTATATTAAGTGCAAAAGGGTCTATCGCTGAAATATTCCAGAAGTAACACCTTGGCATATTAGGAAGATGTTTCATAGAACTGTATCTCTTGATAGCACCGTCAAAATCATTTTTTTCATATATACTCTTGTTATCAATGTCAAAACCTGTAATGTATTTAAGTCTCGCTTTAGACCACTTCATTAAGTCTCCGCCTCTACCAACGGCAACATCCAGGAGTGTATGTCCATTAGTTTTCCTTTGAGCTTCAAAAATGAGTTGCATCTTAATCCAGTTGTGAAATTTACGAAGCCCTTCGAGAGATTCAGTCATAATCGATTGCTGTACAATGTATTGATTATGAATGTACCTATACTTTATATTTTTTTGTAATAAAATTACTTATTTTCATCAAGGGTCATAATAGCCATTGCTGCGTAATTGTGAAGATCCATCAATGTATCTCGCAGTGTTTCATCTATTATTTCAATTTCAACACTCTTTGATGTAATCTTAGAAAATCTTTGAAGTTTGTCTCCAATTCTAACTAGAACTCCTACTGTACCATATGTAGCAAAAGCATCGCCATAATCTGAATTTTTCCTAGCAAAAAGTTCGCGGCATTCTTTTTGAATAGATTCAAGCTGCTGTACACGGTCCATTGTAAATATATATAATTTATTTCTCTAAATTATTACAAAAAATTATAATGCTTAAATAAATAAATTATAAAAGTGTATCACGGTCATGAACTGTAAGTGCGGAATCAGGGCTCTTTTCTTTGAAAAGACTAATCTCGAAGGTACGTTCAATGTATTTAAATGCGATGTTCAGGAAACTAAAAAGAAAGGAAAATGCGATTTCTATTATTCACAAAAAATTAAAGACCCCGTAAAAAGGCTTGTAGACGATACACTACAAACAATTAAAAAAGTTGTAGAAGTAGATCCAAGAGAAACTTACATAAAAGATCTGAATAAATACATGCGTCTTCTTAAAAATGCTGCGCATTTACCTAAAGAATATTCTACCGATTACATAGCAAATATTAATTACATTTTAAAAAGATTGAATATGAGATTTTATTTTGAAGATACTGAAAGTGTAGAATGTCTTGAAAAAAGAATTAAAAACAATGAATGTATAATTAGTCAACCTGATACCCCTAGAATTACATTTCCATTAAAATTGACAGAATATTCTCCTGAATTGAGAGTGCCACTGAAAACAAAACGTAAAAAGATTAAAAAGATAAAAACCAAATTAGAAATTGTAAAATTTGATTTTAATAGTTTCATAGAAAATGATGAATTTGAGAAACCTGTAGACGAAATTGAGAAACATGTAGGTAATATCGAGAAACTTGTAGATGAAATAGATAATAAGTCGGTATGCAGTGACAATTCAAGCGAAATATCCGATGTCATTGACAATGACGATAATAATACATTTGACGTAGACGACTATGATTCTGATGTAGATGAATCTTTTGATGATACCGGGGCATTTAGCGATTAAATAAAATTAATTAAATATATGCTCTTTTATAACTATGTTATCAAATATATTAGACGAAAAAAGTCAGGTTAAAATCAATGAAATAGCAAACAAATTTATTTTTCCTATAAAGTGTTATGCTATTATATTAATTGTTATTCTATTGCTAAACTCTTATTATTTGTATAAGATTTCTGAAAAATTAAACTAATTTAAAAAAATAATATATACAACCGTAAATGGCAGAACTACCTGTTACAGATCAGGAAATTGAATTTTTTAAAAAGGATGTAGGAGATTACAACGAAATTGATACAGAAATCAAAGAACTTAAGAAAAAGATGAAACCTTATCAAGATAAAATTAAGGAACTTACTCAGAAAAAGAGACAGAAGCAAGAAGAAGTTCTAAACTTTATGTCAAGTAACAATCTAGATGTGTGTCATGTAGGTGACAATTCTAAACTAGAACTTAAAAACACGACGGTCAGCAAACCAGTCACAAAAGGAGATGTATATGATAGGATATACAAGTATTTTTCTGAAGACATTGATAAGACAGAAGATATGGACTCCCAAGGAAAGGCAAAGTTTTTACACGATTACATATACATCGAGGGGCGCGAAAAAGTGCCCACCCAAAAACTAGTTTCTAAATAAATTAAAATGTGATAATGTCTTTGTAACAGTTAAGTATATCCAAGACATTAGTGTCTTCTTCATGTATTTCATATTTCTCTTTTTCTAATTGTTTTATGTAATTATTCATAGTAAGTGACTTAATTTGATTATTTTCAATTTTAAACAGACCTATATCTGAATTATACCTATCAGTCGTAAAGCTTAAAACTGTTAAGTTCAATTCAGAATTTTCACCGTCCTTATACATAACTATATAGTCTTGATACATCTTGAATTTATTAAATTCTTTAAATTTTGATATATCAAATACGTTTTCATTAGTTTTTTTTTCTTGAATTTCTCCATTTTTAAAAAAAATCAAATACGACTTCATTCTATACTAAATTATACATATTTTAATTAACATTTTTAACCTTAGATATTACAAAAATAAATTTATATAAAAAAATATTTTATAATGAATTATATTCAGTGATGGCTACGGTACCTGTTAACTGGACTATTGATATTAAAGAAAAGATCGATCAGGCTGATAATGAGAAACTATTAGAATATTTCCACGTTTTAGATAAAAAATGGTCTGTTAATAAGGAAGATGATATAATAGAAACTGCGTGTAAAAATCTCTGTATACCCGATTTAGAAGCAGTTGATACTAGTATTTTGTCGGTTGAACTGGAAAAATCTATATTCGAAACTACGCTGTTGTATTTCAAATTTAAAAAATACATATCGGATTTTGAAGACTATCAAGAAAGATGGAATAAGATTTACGAAGTAATTTTTTATTCTGAAAGGCTAATCCGTGATACTTATATACTTTTTCGTACATCCGATCCTAATAGGAATTCATTGTGTAACGAAGATCCAGATGTACTTTTTAAGTATGCTAGATTTACAGACGATTCTAAAAAAACCCCTTATCAATGTCTTCTTCTGTATCTTCTAGAGTTATTTTCAGAAGAAGGATTTACAAAGGCAGGCGGCAACTTGTATAAACCCGTAATCTACAGGAAATGTAACACGCATGCGTGGAAAAAGCAATGTACAATCAAGGATTACATCTATCACAAAACTGACCACAAAATTAACTTTAATCAGTGGAAAAATGCTACGGCTAACGGTACAAGTAATATCAACAATGCTGAAAAATACTTCAATGAATTTATCGGACCCGAGTTGCCAGCGTTAAATAAAGATCGTCACTTATTTGCTTTTAAAAACGGTAATTACATAACAAAGTATAACACTGCAGAACCAGGTGATACACCTGTGTATGTAGACGTATTCGTTCCGTATGGTGAAAGTCATCCCTATCTTAATAATTTGTCTGTAGCAGCAAAATATCACGACTATAAATTTGATAATTATGATCAATATTCAGAAGATGAGTGGTTTAACATCATAGCACATTGTCCTACATTTAAAAGCCTCCTTGATTATCAAGAATTTACCGAAGAAGTACAAAGATGGTTCTGTACTTTTATGGGTAGAATGTGTTTTAACCTTGGAGATATGGACAACTGGCAGGTTCTGTTGTATCTACTCGGGCAGGCTGGTGCCGGAAAGAGTACAATTGTAATGAAAATTATTCAAAAATTTTACGAAGAAGAAGATGTAGGCATCATCGCAAATAACATCGACGCAAAGTATGGTATCAAGCCTCATGTTAATAAGTTTATTGTACTTGCTCCGGAGATTTCCGAAAATTTTAAGATGGAGCAGACAGATTGGCAGCTTCTAGTTGAAGGAGGACGCAACACTTATTCTGAAAAGTATAAGTCGGACGAAACTATTAACTGGGAAGTTCCAATGATGATGGGTGGAAATAAAATTATGAGATATAAAAATAACTCAGAAAGTGTATCACGTAGAACAGCGGTAGTAAACTTTTGGAAAAAGGTAGTAAATACAGACACCGAAATTGATAAAAGACTAGCAAAAGAAATACCGAGTATCATGAAATTGTGTATTCGCGGGTACTATCACACACTTAAGAGACACGGTAAGAAAGGTATCTGGAACATTCTTCCGCAATACTTCAAGGAAAACAAAGAAGAGATGGAGCAAACTACTAATTCTCTTCAGCATTTCTTGAAATCTGGTAAGGTAGTGTTTAATAAGAACTATTACGTACCCCTAAAGGTATTTTCTCAGATTTTTAACGATCATTGTAGGGAAAATAATCTACCACGCGAACAGTTTACAAAGGATTATTATATGGGCATATTTACTAATAACGATATCAAGGTTGTACAACAAGGTTCCAGAGAATATCCTACTAATTCCGGAATTATTCTCAAACGTACTACATTTGTACTCGGTATTGATATTCCAGGAGACGATAATGAACTCCCCGAGGATGACCCCGAATAAATTTACATTATATTTTCACGTTAAAACATTAGTTTTAATTTATAGTTATATATTAAATGCCAAAAGAAATGTTACCTGAACTATTAGATACTAGCGGTGATTTTATATTCAAGATTGGAATTGGTTCAGTAATTGTAATTATTGTTTACTTTATATTTAATTTATTTTCCAAGCTGAGAGAAATAAATGACAAACTAGACTCTTTTTTAACAGATTTTAAACCTGTCGAGGCACAGGAATATTCGGGTGATGTAATTGAAGACATCACTGATAAAACCGAAAAGAAGGAGTCGAATGTAGATTTAACAGGTGTTGACATTACAGAAGATCTACCATCTATTGAAGAATAAACATCAGATAGGACATGTGAGTAAACTTTCATTCCTTACAAATGCGTCTATTATACATCTATACATTCTTTCATATGAAGCGATGTCATTTCCGCCCGTAATTATAACACTACCGGGTCTGAATACAATACATGACATCACTTTATTAGAATCTGGATCTTGCATTTTTATATTTACACCCGGGTATTTATTTGGGTTAAAAGAGTATGTTTTGAGATAATTTAATTTACCCTGGTCTAAAATTTTACACAAATCTGACTGTTTTATATATTTATCTATTTTAAAATCAGAATTTATCATGCATATTCTAGCGTTTGAAATATGCGCCGTTTCACTTGTGAATGCATTTAATACACTAAGTCTCTTAAAAAGTTTTCTTAAGGCATACGTCGTTGAATATGGATTAAGAACCCCTGCCAATTGAATATTTCCATTTGAGAATATTTTAGCGGAAACTTTGGGTTTATTTTGATATTTCACGGTTATGTAAATATTAGCACAGTTATAAAATTGTTTCTTGCCGTTTTCGTCATTATATACGGCTTTATACTTCTCAGTGTCTATAACACTATTAAAACAGCAACAAACGGTCATTGTAGAGATGTCCCACTTTTTAATAACATTAAATGATGTATATTTTTCATCTTCCGAGAATTTATTTTTATAGACTTGATCAAAACTTTTAAAATTGGGATTACAAATACAGTCTGTATATTGAGAACGCGGGTCGCAAATTGTACACATATTATTGTAAGGTCCGTGTTCTTTATATACTAATTTGTTTCTTTATATAGTTATTTTTTGTAATTATTGGTCTCTAAATTCATTTATAGTCTCTACTACAAAGATATAATCAATGATCAATTGTGTGTTTACTGATTTCTTACATGCTTTCAATAACAATGAAGACATTTCTTTGGAGTGATTATTTACAAGATGTGTGAAATAAAATATAAATCTTGGAAGATAAAATCTATAAGTCTCTTCTAAATTCAATTCTTTATTATTAATTTCTTTTATGATGTCATATAAGCAATATGTTAAAATGTTGAAATCTATGTCTCTAATCATATCATCTGATACTATCAATTTATTGGATGACTTGCGATGATAATAAATTATTAATCTATTTATTTCTTCGATCTTTTTATTTGACAGTTTAATTCTAGTACAGGGGTCTCTAAAGTCTGACATCTTATTTAAATAAATTACGAACGTGTCAAAATCGTAATATATGTACTTACTATTATTTTTAATACAAATCCAGGGATACCTAATTTCTTCGTGAGAAATAGGACAAATATTATTAAAATCAAGTGTTTCCCTGATTTTTTGCTGTATTACTCTAGCAGCAGAATATTTATTTAACGTGTCTAAAATAAAAGACTTGTTGTATTTTTCATTTTTAATTTTATAAATTTTACATATTTTTCTTAAACACTTCACTGTTAAAATATTTGAATATTTAATCATCTATTTAATTAATTTATCTTTTTAAATCTTTTTAATTTAATTTAAATGTGTATAAAAAAATACAATAGTAAACTACAAATGTCATCTTTTAAGATATCCAAAAAAACAGTTCATACGGATTCGAGAACCTCCATTATAAATAAACATCTTGAAACTATCAAAAAAATAGAAGACGACAAAACAAATTTAGACAAATATCGTTCAGAATTAATACTATTAAAAAAAACCAAGAAGAACTTTGAAATTAAATGTAATTGTTCAGATGTTTTTAATGTTTCTAGACAGATTGACGATTTAAAAGACAAAATTCAAAAAATTGAAAACGATACAGAATTATCCGATTATTTATTTGATTCTATAAAATTTATAAAGGAAATAGATAATAACGGTTGTACCACGGTAGAAGATACTTCTGAAGAAGGTATATTTAAATACATTTCACTTGAATCAAAAAATAATAAAGGTGAGTTGTATAAAATGTACATGGAAAAATGTTTTCCATTGGAATCGGGTTCCCGCTTAGAAAATAAACGTAATAACATTTTTAGGTGCCCAGGCTGTGACGGCAAGACAACTAACGATATCTCATCGGGGCTCTCAGTGTGTTTTAACTGTGGTCTAACAGAAAAAACAAATATTTCAAATCTTCCAGAATGGAATCATGCGGAAACACATGAATACATCAAGCCTTATAGTTACAAAAGAACAAACCACTTCAAGGAATGGATAAATCAAATACAAGGTCGAGAAGGAACTCTTATACCTAATGAGGTTATAAATTTATTAATAATTGAAATTAAGAAAGAGAGATTAAAGGACAAAACTTTAATTACATATAGTAAAATCAAAGAATTTCTGAAAAAACTTAAACTTAATAAATATTACGAACATATTCCAAATATAATACATAAAATAACGGGTAATAAACAGTTAATTATTAATAATGAACTTCAAGAAAAATTAGTTGGTATGTTTAATGATATACAAGAACCATTTGATAGAAATTGTCCGAAGAATAGAAAAAATTTTTTAAGTTATTCTTACACTTTGTATAAATTTTTTCAATTATTAAATAAGGACGAGTATCTTATTTATTTCCCTTTACTTAAAAGTAGAGAAAAATTATTTGAACAGGAAAACATATGGAAGAAGATATGTACAGATCTAAATTGGACATTTATTCCATGTATATAATTTTAATTGTGTATAAATTTAATAAAGGTCTATATTTGCTGTATTATTATTGTAAGACACCGTAGTTGTTCCTACGCAAGTTACATTAATATAAGACCTCGTACCGCCGAGTGTATTGAAGTTTATTCTAAGCCGAATACTTTTATATCTATCGAGAGGTACACTAGAACCTGATTATAAGCGGCATGAGAAGCATGAGCTCCTCTTATCCCATGGTGTTAATTAATATAAGCAAAGTATAATTATTTATATTATTTAACACATACAACATAATTTACACAATTAAATTACACAATTAAATTACACAATTTTCATTTTATTTAGTACATCGCAAGCGAAGCAGCACCACCCTTGAAGAGAGCTGTAGTCTCGCCAACGCAAGTGATATTGATGTATGGGTTAGTAACGCTGGCGGTACCCGTAAAAGCTAGAGTTAGACGAATGCTGTCGAAACGGTTAAATGGAACCGACGAACCCGAATAAGCAGAGCTTGCAAGAGGAAATACGAGGACACCTAGGCCGTCGAGAACCTCTGTCTGATCACTCTCGATGTTACGATTGACGTATAGACCAAGCGAAGAAGCGGCAGCGTAATCTAGCATCTGAGCAGGTAGAACTCCGGAGAACGAAGACGAGTTCAACTTGAGTTCAGCACTCTTAATGTATACATCCTTACCAAGGTCGCCCGAGATAATGAGGTGCGAAGCATATAGCGAGAAGTGGTCAAGATCAATGGTCTTTTGTAGAACAGTCGATACATCGGTAATCAAAGCGTTCTGGGTCATCTTAAGACGCTTTGGAAGACCTAAGGGCATCGCCTTCATCTGTTCACGTTCCTCGTTACACATAATAATGTGCTTAGAATAAAGCTTAATAGACTTTAGCGAAATTGGAGGGGGGCCAAGGGGAACATCTTCTGACACCGTGGTTCCACTATAAATCGGTCTGTAACCAATTTCAGAGAGATATGGCGAATTTACCACCTCAAAAAAAGTCGGAGTAGGAATGGACGACGGCGACACCACCTGCACGCCGCCCGAAATTTTAAGGGTTGTATCACCGCTGTTCGCAAAGTAAATCTTAATCTTAACCGATTGGTGAGGAGCAGCCGCGAGCGGATAACCACTCTCTGATATATTAGTAAAAGTCTCTAATTGAGGAGCGAGAGTTTTTGTTAATGCGGGAATAATAAATGTAACATCTACATCCTTACCTGTTCTAGTCCAATTTGCTGTCGATGCGTCGTAGACCGACGACGTTGAGGCAGTAGTTGGCCGACCTCTCCTAGAAACAGAGTTGTAAGCAGCCTCAGACATTTCGGTGTTGTATACTACGCGGACGTCATCTTTTTCTAGTGTCTGCCAAATCTGAGTACCAACCTGATATTCGATGCGTTCTATAATTTTTGTTAGAGCACCTAATTTGAACTTAAAAGATGGAGAGTCCGCGTCAAATTTCAGACCTTTAGCACCGCTCGTGGCTACTACATCAATCGTTGCTAGCGTGCCGGTACCGGTGATGGCGGTAGTGGTGGCGCCGCTGGTGGTGGTGTAGCCGGCGCCCCCTTTAATGACCCTGAACTCGTCGACGCCACCGCCGGCCGCGAGTTTGGTAACCTCTATTTGCGCCAAGTTTGTGGCGTTGCCGCCGGCGATTTGGAGCACATCACCCAAGGCGTACCCAGAGCCGGCGACGTTCACATCCGAGCCGGACGCCCCGAAGTCCGCAACCTGTCCATCTGTGAGCGCGCCGCCCGTGCTGGAGGTGCCGTTCGACCAAGTTCCAGTTGAGCGGGATGTAAAGTTATTCTCAATAGTAACTTTCATATTAAGATATAATTCTCCAAGACAGTCAATGTCATTGTTAATAGTGAAAATCTTAGAGCCGCCAAAGTTAACATTACCATTGTTACCACTGGCCGGAACCTCTAGAATGGTAGAACCGTGAAGTAGCTGGCGAGTGGTGTCATTCTTATTCCAGAAGACCGACATTACGTCGCCTTCCTGATCCTGAATCTTGTTAGTAACGGCGAG
>Ga0115572_10000082_pt1 | contig 76999 bp, 82 predicted proteins | sample COGITO_mtgs_1206_FD_88681 | JGI IMG/M metagenome (GOLD analysis project Ga0115572, IMG submission 88681) | Pelagic marine microbial communities from North Sea - COGITO_mtgs_120607 | ecosystem: Environmental > Aquatic > Marine > Epipelagic | place: Germany:Helgoland, sampling site Kabeltonne... | reverse complement strand
CAATGTCGAGATGACGGTTGAGTTGGGTAAGCCGATTGCGATGGATGAGGGTCTGCGGTTCGCGATCCGTGAGGGCGGTCGTACTGTTGGTGCTGGCCGCGTCACCAAGATCATCAAGTAACCCCTGATACGAACAGAAAGATCTGAACTATGGCTCAAAGCATTCGTATCCGCCTCAAGGCGTTCGACCACGAGATCATTGACCAGTCGACGAAGAAGATTGTCGAGACGGTCACCAGGACTGACGCCACTGTGCGCGGTCCGATCCCACTCCCAACTGACAAGCACCGGTACACGGTCATCCGTGGCCCGCACGTCGACAAGGACAGCCGGGAGCACTTCGAGATGCGCATCCACAAGCGTCTCATCGACATCGTGAACCCGAACAACAAGACGATCGACTCCCTCCAGCGCATTGAGCTGCCGGCGGGTGTCGACATCGAAATCAAGATCCAGAGCTGACGACGCTTGGGGCACGCCCCATCTGGTGTTATCTATCGGGCGGGCCTTCGGGCTCGCCCGTTGCGCGTCCAGGCCGCCATGGCTTTCGCCGTTATCCCGGCTGCTGTCGCCCTCCCTGCCGGTTTCGAATGTCCTGCTACTGGTTGTGATCCGTTTGGTATTTCCTTCAGAGCACCTGCAGCACTATCCAATGGGCCTCGCTGCTTGGAGGTGAACGAGCGTTGAACACGACGGCACGCGGTGACGCCGGGGTCGCAGTCAGGTAGAAACAAGGTATGGCCACGTTGCCTCCACCTCCTCCGGGGCAAACCCCGGTGACCTTCGCACCGCCGCAACGCCGATCGCGTCTGCGCCTCGGCACACTCCTACTAGCTGTCGGCATCGTTGCCTGGCTCGGCGGGCTCGGGGGAGCGGTGCTCGGAAATCAGGTTGCCGACTGGTGGAACAGCCCACCCGGCCGTGCGTCCGACCAGCCGATCGACGTGGCTGCGCCCCGCCCGGGCTTCGAGAACCGACTCGACGTCGCTCGGGTCGCCGAATACGTTGCCCCCTCGACGGTCACTGTTTCGGCCGATATCGGCGGCGGTGTGTCGCTCGGAACCGGTGTAATCATCTCCGACGACGGCGAAATCCTTACCAACGCCCACGTTGTCGACGGCGCCGATGAGGTGCGGGTGAGGTTGATGGGAGAGTTCGAGCCACGTCAGGTGACCGTGCTCGCTGAAGATGCGGGCAACGATCTTGCATTGCTTCGGATGTCTGGTGAGGGTTTCGAGGCGGCGACGTTCGCCGACCCTGACAGTATCCGCCTCGGCGACGACGTCATGGCGATCGGGTTTGCCCTCGGCCTCGATGGTGAACCCTCGGTGACGCTCGGCATCGTGTCGGCGCTCGACCGCAGCGTCGGTCAAGGCGACGTGTACCTGGACGGGTTGATTCAAACTGACGCCGCCATCTCGTCGGGCAATTCTGGCGGCCCGCTCGTCAATGCAGCCGGCGAAGTCGTCGGCATCAACACCGCCGTTGCCCGCGATACGGCCGTCTTCACCGCAACGAACGTCGGGTTTGCGATCTCGGCAGGTGAGGCGCTCCCAATCATTGAGTCGCTGCGGGCTCAGTCGGCCGGCGAAATTCGCGAAGAAGCGTTCCTCGGTGTCGGCTTGGAAGACCGTCGCGATGGAGGCCAGGGCGTGATCGTCACCAACGTCGAACCAGGCACGCCTGCCGATGAGATTGGTGTGGCCCTCGGCGACCTGATCGTCTCGATTGACGGCTCGGTCACCGACGGGTCGTCCGCCCTCATCGCAGCGATTCGTGACAAACAACCGGGCGACACGGTCACTGTTGCGATTGTGCGTGAGACCGAATCACTCGAGTTCGACGTCATTCTGACGGCCCGTCCCGGCTAGGACAAAGCACACAACTCGTCAATGTCGACAGCCCAACGGTCGGCTTGACGCCTCGGTTATGCCCAACCCGACGTACGGTCGGGAGATGAGCGACACACCCACCTCGGACTCGCTACTGGGAGCCAGCCGACCGTTTGGCCTCGGATACTGGCCGCTACCCATTGATGATCCTGGGGTCGCCGTGCGCCGCGAAGCGGTGCGACTCGTGTCGGACGACGGGGCCCTCGTGCGCGGGATTCTCTGGACCCCGCCCGTCGGCACTCCGTGGAAGACAGCCGTCATTCTGTCCCACCCGCGAGGCGATTTCAGTGTGCACTATGCCTGCCCACTTCTTGCTGCCGCCGGCTACGCGGTTCTTGGGTTCGGGACTCGGTACATGAACAACGACACCGACTGTCTGCACGAGTCGTGCATCCTTGATGTACAGACAGCCCACGACGAGATGGTGCGGCGTGGTGCTGAGGCCGTCGTCCTGCTCGGAAACTCGGGAGGCGGGTCGCTGATGGCGATGGCTAACGCCGCATCGGACATCGGTGACGGGTGGGTTGGTATCGCGGCGCATCCGGGCGAAGGCGTGTTCATGCTGCAGGTCATCGACCCGTCGGTCGCTGCTGAGGACGACCCGTTCTCGACCGTACCCGAACTTGACATGTACCACCCGGACAACGGATGGCGACCGTGGCCCGAACCGTGTTCGTACGACCCGGCCTGGATCAAAACGTATCGGGCGGCGCAGCGTGCTCGTGTTGCTCGCATCGACGCCATCGCACAGGCGTCGATCGCCGACTCGACCGCAGCCGCACCGTTCTTGCAGGTAATCGACAAGTCGACTGATTTGATCGGCTATCGCGAGGCCAGGCGTCGCGCCGTCTTCACGAAGTACCTGACGATCTACCGAACGCTCGCCGACCCGGCATACCTTGACCTGTCGATTGATCCCGACGACCGGGCGATGGGGTCGTTGTTCGCGTTTCCGGATCCGTTCGACGCCAACTATGGCCGTGGTGGACTGGCCCGAACCATGACGGCGCGTGGGTGGCTGAGCACGTGGTCGGGCCTGTCGAGCGGCGCGAAGCTTGCCGACACTATGCCGCATGTGACGGTGCCGACGCTATTGATCCACCCCACCGCCGACACGGAAATCCGCGTTTGGCAGGCGCAGGAGATCGTCGGTGCCGCCGGCGCCGACGACGTCACCTACATCGAGATGAAAGGAGCGCTGCACTACCTCGAAGGTGACCGCCCCGAAGCGATGCAACATGTCGTCGACTGGCTCGCCAAACGCTTTCCCTGAGAGGTCTCCGGAACGACCTCGATTGTTCGAGTAGCAGTAGTTGCCGAAGTAGGACAGCGTCCCCGTTGACGTGGCCCGGCCAATGAAGTGAACGAGACCACGACGGAATTTCTGTTTGAGAAACACCGCGGTGGGGAACACCGACGGGGCCATGCAGCCATGCGTCGCAGTGAGTATCGAGAGGAAGTAGATGGATGTGTCGTGTCGGCGAGCAGATGCGAGTCGCCGAGTGTGAATTACCCAGATCTTGGCGTCTTCGATGCCGGTGGGTGACGTGGTGGAGGCGCTGGCCCCGGCTGAATATTCTTGCTCGTAGCCTTGCGCTGATGACCGTTCCGCCTGCGAGCACCAACGGAGATTTGAGGGTGGACGAGGTCGACAATGGGTACCGGCCACTCAGCGGTTGGTTGGCGGTCGCCCTAGTCACGGGTACGTCAGCAGCGGTGCTCGTCCTCGAGATTCTGGCTGGACGAATTCTTGCGCCCTACGTGGGTGTCAGCCTGGAAACGTTCACCGGGATCATCGGCACGATTCTCGCCGGCATCGCCGTCGGCGCCTGGCTCGGTGGCGTTGCAGCGGATCACGTCAATCCTCGGCGGTTGCTTCCCCTTCTGCTTGTGCTCGGCGGCGCGCTTGCAATTGCAACCATTCCCATTGTGCGGATTCTCGGTGAGGGATCCGGAAACGGTGGGGGGATCAGGATTCTCGTCCTGACGGCGTTTGGTTTCCTGCCTTCGGCGACAGTTTTGAGCGCAGTGCCCCCGGCCGTCATCAAGCTCCAACTGCGCGACATTGCCTCGACGGGAACGACGGTCGGACGGTTGTCGGCGTGGAGCACTGCAGGCGCGCTGTTTGGAACGTTCTTCACCGGGTTCGTGCTGGTGTCGGCAGCGGCAGTGACCACGTTGATCGTGGCCGTCGGACTTGTCCTCATCGCATCAGGGACGGCGATGTGGGTTGCGACTCGGACTGTCTCGGCTGGCGAGATGCTCGGCATTGGCGGTCTCGCCGCGGTCTCGCTGGTGGGCGCAGTAGGGGTTGATTCGCCATGTGAGACCCAAACCGCCTACTACTGCCTCTCTGTGCTTGAGGACCCGGACCTCAAGTCGGGGCGAACGCTCGTGCTCGATGACCTCCGCCACAGCTACGTTGACCTTGACGATCCGACGCGACTTGAGTTTTGGTACGTCCGCCGAATCGTCGATGCCATCGAGGCCCACGCAACGAGCCCGGGGGTGCCGCTCGACGCCGTCTATCTCGGTGGAGGTGCATTCACAGTCCCGCGCTACGTGCGTGCGACTCGACCTGGAAGCATCCAGACGATTCTTGAGATCGACGGTGATCTCGTCGACGTCGTCGAGGAACGGCTCGGCTTTGATCGCCAAGACGATGTCGAGATTGTCGTTGGGGACGGTCGCCTTGCTGTCGACGAGTTAGACGACGACTCAGCATCCCTGGTCGTCGGCGATGCCTTCGGGAGTCGAGCGGTTCCATTTCACCTGGCAACCAAGGAGTTCCTCGCCGACGTGGAACGGGTGCTGCGACCCACCGGAATTTACGTTGCGAATATCATCGATGGCCCTGCCGAGAAGTTTCTTCGAGCTGAGGTGGCAACGGTCGCCGAGGTGTTTAACCACGTCGCCGTGATCCGCGGGCCGGGAATCGTGAGCGGTCGCAACGGTAATTCTGTCGTGATTGCGAGCCAGTCACCTTTAAACGAAAGGTCACTCGCACAAAGACTGGGTCGTGACGTGAGGCTGGGCGGCGCTACGAGCGACGATCCCGATCGGGTTGTCGGCGAGGTGCTCGTCGGCGATGACCTGGCTCAGTATCTCGACGGTGCTGACATCCTCACCGATGACTTCGCACCCGTCGACCAATTAATCGGCGGTTGACCGGTCAGGCTAGATGCGTATCGAGCGCAGCCAGAACCTCGCCGGGCTTCGCTTGACGGCCGTGGTCGGCCTTTGACCACACCAGCGATCCATCAACCACGACATCAAAGACGCCTCGGGTTCCGGTGACCAAAGTCAATGATTCAACTGTGTGCTGATGGGCCGTCAGAAGCTCCTGAGCCACGCGCACGGCGTGGGCGGAATAGTCTCAAGGAACGCAGTAGGTGATGGAAATGCTCACGCGCACAGCCTACGGCTGCGCACCTGTGGCGTGGCTTATCAGATGTTGCGTGAAATGCGTGTGGTTGACGTGTTGCAAGCCCGACTCGCGCTCCGTAGCATTGCGAGGCCGTGATCGGGAGGCATCCCGATCACCAAAACACAACGCAACTGACGTCCGGCCAGGCCTCCCGCATCGATTGGGAATGGCACCAGTCGGCACAACCGAGTTTCTCAGCTCCGCATGCACGCTCTCTTTCGTGCTGCGGAGCTTTTACGTGGAGAGCCCCCGGAACGCCGGCGGCTTGGACAACGAGAAGGACCGCCTCATGGCTCAACAAGCGATCGTCGGCGAGAAAGTCGGCATGACACAGAAGTGGGTTGACGACAAAGTCGTCCCCGTCACTGTCGTCAAGGTCGACCCGATGCGCATCGTTCAGATCAAGACAACCGAGCGCGATGGCTACACGGCCATCCAGGTCACCTACGGCACTAAGCAAGCAAAGAAGCTGAACCAGCCCGAGGCCGGTCACTTTGCGAAGGCCGGCGTCGAGCCCGGAAAGCGGCTCGTCGAGCTGCGTCTCGACTCTGTCGATGGGCTCGAGGTCGGCCAGGAGCTGACCGTCGAACAAATTGCGGCCGGCACTAAGGTCGACGTCACCGGCACGAGTCGGGGCAAGGGATTCGCCGGTGTCATGAAGCGGCACAACTTCGGTGGCGCCCCCGCATCGCACGGCGCGCACAAGAACCACCGCAAGCCCGGTGCTATCGGCCAGTGCGCCTTCCCAGCCCGTGTCTTCAAGGGCATGAAGATGGCTGGCCACATGGGCCATGAGCAGGTCACCACGCAAAACCTTGAAGTCGTCGAGTCCGACGCCGAGCGCAACATTCTGCTCATTAAGGGTGCCGTCCCTGGACCTGCCGGCGGTGTCGTCACAATCCGCAACGCTGTCAAGCTCGTTGGAAAGGGCGCTTGAGCATGGCCGACAACACATCACAGCTCACGCTGAAAAACACGGCGGGCAAGGATGCCGGCAAGGTTGACCTTGATGCGGCGGTGTTCGGTCTTGAACCGAACGTCCCGGTTATGCACCAAGTCGTGACCGCTCAACTCGCAGCCCGACGTGCAGGCACGCAGAGCACGAAGACCCGCTCTGAGGTCCGTGGTGGCGGTGCAAAGCCGTACCGCCAGAAAGGCACCGGCAACGCCCGTCAGGGGTCGATCCGGGCGCCGCACTTCACCGGTGGCGGTATCGCGCTCGGCCCGAAGCCCCGCAAGTATGACCAGAAGACACCGAAGAAGATGGTCAAGCTGGCTACTCGCTCGGCGCTTTCAGACCGTGCGAACGACGGAAAGATCGTCGTGGTCGATTCCTGGGACTTCGACGCTCCAAAGACCAAGTCGGCAAAGCAGGCGCTTGACGCCCTCGATGTCGCCGGCAGCGTTCTAGTCGTCGTGGCCCATGACGACACCAATGCCATGCTGAGCTTCCGCAACCTGCCGAATGTGCAGGTCATCGATGCCGGCGAACTCAACGCCTATGACGTCTTGTGCAGTGACTGGGTCGTGTTCACCAAGGCGTCGCTGCCGTCGTCTGAGGCCACTAACGAAGAGGCTCCAGTCTCCTCGAAGAACGCCGCAACCGTGGACGACACCCCAGCCGAGGGCGCTGCGTCAACAGAGAGTGAAGATTCCTGATGAAAGATCCTCGTGACATCATCATTGCGCCGATTGTCTCGGAGAAGAGCTACGAGCTCATCGAGTCCGGCGTCTACACGTTCCAAGTTCACACCTCGGCCAGCAAGCCCGAGATCCGAGACGCAGTGGAATCGATCTGGGGCGTTGAAGTCTCCAAGGTCAACACTCTGAATCGTCCCGGCAAGAAGAAGCGCACCCGTGGGACGAACCGTGTCGGTACCAAGCCCGCCACGAAGCGTGCCATCGTCACCCTGGCAGCGGGCGAAATCCCGCTGTTCGAGAACTGAGCCGGGAGAACTGAATCATGGCTATCCGTTCACGCAAACCTACGAGCCCAGGTCGTCGTTTCCAGACGAGCTCCGACTTCAGCGAGGTCACGAAAACCACGCCGGAGAAATCGCTGCTAGCGAAGAAGTCGAAAACCGGCGGTCGCAATGCATACGGTCGCAAAACCAGCCGTCACCGCGGTGGCGGCCATAAGCAGCAGTACCGGATCATCGACTTCCGCCGCAATAAGGACGACGTTGTCGCCAAGGTTGCCGCAATTGAGTACGACCCGAACCGCACCTGCCGTATTGCTCTTCTCCACTACCTCGATGGGGAGAAGGCATATATTCTCGCCCCAAGGAATCTGAACGTTGGTGATCGCATCACCTCTGGACAGGGTTCCGACATTAAGCCTGGCAACGCCATGCCGCTCCGCTACATGCCGGTTGGCACCACCGTGCACAACGTCGAACTGCGCCCTGGTGGCGGCGGTAAGATCGGGCGCTCTGCCGGCATGTCGGTTCGCCTCGTTGCGAAGGAAGGCGACTACGCCACGCTCCGTATGCCCTCGACCGAAATGCGTCGAGTGCTGCTCGATTGTCGTGCAACCGTCGGCGAAGTTGGCAACTCCGAGCACGAACTCATCAAGATCGGCAAGGCCGGCCGTAACCGCTGGAAAGGCAGGCGCCCGCAGACCCGTGGTGTGGCAATGAACCCGGTTGACCACCCGCTCGGCGGTGGCGAAGGCCGGACATCTGGTGGCCGACCGGCCGTGTCCCCATGGGGCAAGCCCGAAAGCCGCACCCGCAATAAGAAGAAGAGCTCACAGCAGCTCATCATCCGCCGTCGTCGTACCGGAAAGGGCGGACGTCGCTGAGGCGACGGACGCAGTAGAGGAAATCACTCATGGCACGTAGCCTCAAGAAGGGCCCCTTCGTTGATGAGCATCTGCTCAAGAAGATTGACGCCCAGAACTCCGCAGGCGAGCGCAAGGTCATCAAGACCTGGTCGCGTCGCAGCACCATAATCCCCGACATGGTGGGTCATACGCTCGCCGTGCACGACGGCCGCAAGCACGTCCCGGTCTACGTGACCGAGTCAATGGTCGGTCACAAGCTCGGAGAATTTAGCCCGTCGCGGACCTTTAAGTTCCACGCCGGTATGGAACGGAACGCGAGGCGCTGATGACCGGCCCCAAGCTCAACGAGAAGTCGTACGTCGCAGGCGAACGTTCCGGAACGAAGTCGACCGCCAAGTATGTGCGCAGCTCGGCCTCCAAGGCCCGTGCTGTACTCGACTTGATCCGCGGTCTCGATGTTGTCGCCGCAGACGAGGTGCTCCAGTTTACGGACCGCCACATCGCCCATGATGTGCGCAAAGTCCTGGCCTCAGCCGTCGCGAACGCCGTGAATAACGACAGTCAAGACGCCGAAGAGTTGGTCGTTATTGCGTGCTTCGCCGACGAGGGCCCGACACTTCGACGCTTTCGGCCGCGTGCCCGTGGCCGTGCAAGCCGCATTAACAAGCGCACCTGCCACATCACCGTGATCGTCGCCCGAATGAGCGATGATCGGCTTTCGATCGTGCAGGCACGACGTGAGCGCCAGGGTGGCAGCGGCGCTAGCGGTCGTCCGCAGTCGTCGGCGTCGAGCCGTCGAGCACGCGTCGAGCGCAGCCGCCAGGAAGCTGCCGACGAGGAGTCGAACATCGACGAGGTAAACGACTCTTCTGAGACCGCAGCCGAGAACGACGACACGCTGGAGTCCGGAGAGGTCGTCACCGGCGGGTGGGCCGGCTCCGCCGAACCGCTCAACGACGGCGAGATGCCCGGTGGCTACGAGATTAAGGGCAATGCGCAGTCGATGCTCTTCCACGAGCCTGGCTCGCGGTACTACGAGGCCACTAAGGCCGAAGTCTGGTTCGACTCCGTCGAATCCGCCGAAGCAGCCGGCTTCTCGAAGCCCGGTGCCAGCAAAGAACAAGCGGCAGATGCCGACAACACCGACGACGCGGCCGCTGACGAGGCGGAGGAGAGCTGATGGGTCAGAAGATCAATCCGTACGGGTTCCGACTGGGAATCACCACCGACTGGAAGTCGAGGTGGTTCTCCGAGCGCGACTACAAGCAGTACCTCACTGAGGACTGGCAGATCAGGGACCAGATCATGGAGCTCCTCGAGACGGCGGCGATCAGTCGCATCGAGATTGAGCGAACCCGTGACAAGCTCCGCGTAGACGTCCACACCGCTCGCCCGGGCATTGTGATCGGTCGCCGCGGCGCTCAAGCCGATGAGCTTCGCAAGATGATCACCGAGATCACCGGTAACCAAAAGATCCAGCTGAACATCGTCGAGATTAAGGCCCCCGAGCTCGACGCCGCGCTCATTGCGCAGGGCGTCGCCGACCAGCTAATCAACCGCATTGCATTCCGTCGTGCCATGAAGCGTGCAGTGCAGAACGCCCAGCGCGCCGGTGCCCTCGGCATCAAGGTGCAGTGCTCTGGCCGTCTTGGCGGCGCCGAGATGAGCCGCACTGAGTGGTACCGCGAAGGCCGAGTGCCCTTACACACGCTACGCGCCGACATCGACTACGGAATGCGCGAGGCCAAGACCACGGCCGGTCGTGTGGGCGTCAAGGTCTGGTTGTACAAAGGAGACATCACCCCGTACAAGAAGGCCAACGACGACAAGATCCAGCGCGAAGCAGCGATGGCGGTCGGCGAGACCTCCGGCCAAACTGCGGCAGCCGGGCCGCGCAAGGTTGTATCGTCGGGTCGCCCAGACGCTTCGACCGAGGCTCTGGCCGGCGAGACACAGCCTCTCGTTCTCGAGGCCGATCCGGAACTCGAGCAGTTGCTCACCGAAGAGGCATCGATTGATGTCCCCGTCGATGTGGCACCTGTGGCAGAAGAAGCGCCGGTCGGCGACGCACCATCGGTCGAGCCCGACGGAAAGGAGGGCTGACGTAATGTTGATGCCCCGAAAGGTCGCACACCGCAAGCACCACCGCGGCCGCACACGCGGTCTCACTAAGGGCGGATCAGGACTCAGCTTTGGCGAGTACGGCATCCAGGCGCTCGAGCCGGGTTGGCTGACCGCCCGTCAGATCGAGGCTGCTCGTATCGCCATGACCCGAGCTATTAAACGTGGCGGCAAGGTCTGGATCAATGTGTTCCCGGATAAGCCTGTCACCAAGAAGCCCGCTGAGACCCGCATGGGCTCAGGCAAGGGCAACCCTGAGTTTTGGGTCGCCGTGGTCAAGCCCGGACGGACGCTCTTCGAGCTGTCGTTTCCCGACGAAGAAACGGCGCGGATCGCTCTCAACAAGGCAATCCAGAAGCTGCCAATCAAATGTCGCATCATCACGCGTGAGGAGATCGTCTGATGGCCGGCAAGAAGAGCGACCTGGCCGAACTGTCGATGGGTGAACTCGTCGACGAGTTGAAGGCAACTAAGCAGGAGGCGCTGAACCTGCGCTTCCGTAACGCAACCGGCCAGCTGGAGAACACCGCCGAAATCGGCAAGGTTCGCAAGCAGATCGCCCGGATCAACACACTCATCCGCAGCAAAGAGATTGCTGCCGCCGAGGCAGGACAGTGATGGCAGAAGAAACCGAAACCCCCGCACGGGCTGCGCGTAAGGTGCGCGAAGGCACCGTCGTGTCCAACAAGATGGACAAGACTGCAGTCGTCGCCGTTGTGTCGCGCGCTCCGCACGCTCGCTACAACAAGATGGTGTTGCGAACGACGAAGCTGCACGCTCACGACGAAGAAAACGACGTGAACATCGGTGACAAGGTCCGGGTCATGGAGACCCGCCCCATGAGCAAGAACAAGCGCTGGCGCATCGTTGAAGTTCTGGAGCGTGCCAAGTGATCCAGCAAGAATCCCGCCTGCGTGTTGCAGATAACAGCGGGGCCAAAGAGGTGCTCTGCATCAAGGTGCTCGGTGGCACCCGCCGTCGTTACGCCTCAATCGGTGATGTCTTCGTCGCCACGGTCAAGGACGCAATGCCCGGCGCCGCCGTCAAAAAGGGCGAAGTCGTCAAGTGCGTCGTCGTCCGCACCAAGAAAGAGAAGCGCCGTCCCGACGGCAGCTACATCCGTTTCGACGAGAACGCTGCCGTTCTCATCAAGGACGACATGACCCCGCGTGGCACTCGAATCTTCGGCCCGGTCGGACGCGAACTACGCGACCGCAAGTTCATGCGCATTGTCTCGCTAGCACCGGAGGTGTTGTGATGAAACTTAAAAAGGGCGACACCGTCGAGGTGATAACGGGGAAGGACAGGGGCAAGCAGGGCGAGATCGAACACGTCTACCCGAAGTCCAACAAGCTCATCGTGCAGGGGGTCAACACTGCAGCGAAGCACTCCAAGCCGAGCCGCGCTAACGAGCAGGGCGGCATCATCGACAAGGACATGCCGATTGACGCCAGCAACGTCATGCTGGTCCACAAGGGCAACAAGGTTCGCGTCGGCTACAAGATCAATGCCGATGGCGCCAAGGTTCGCATCGCCCGCCCGTCCGGAGAAGAGATCTGATGGCTGATAGCACAACAGACGTGGCGGAAGTTCCCCGTCTCAAGACGAAGTACAACGAGCAGGTTGCGGCGAAGCTGAAAGAAGAGCTTGGCATCGACAACGTGATGCAGATCCCGAAGCTTGACAAGATCGTCATCAACATGGGGATGGGTCGCGCTGCGAGCCAGCCGTCGTTGATGGACGCAGCGATCGACGACCTCACCGTGATCGCTGGCCAGAAGCCGATCGTGACGAAAGCGTCCAAGTCGATCGCCAACTTCAAGCTCCGTGAGGGCCAGGCCATTGGGGCAAAGGTCACGTTGCGCGGCGACCGCATGTGGGAATTCCTCGACCGGCTCGTGTCGGTTGCGATCCCCCGTATCCGCGACTTTCGTGGGCTGCCTGCACACTCCTGGGACGGGCAGGGCAACTACACCTTCGGGCTAAACGAGCAGTCAATGTTCGCCGAGATCGACCCAGACAAGATCGATCACCCTCGTGGCATGGACATCACCATCGTCACCACCGCAACGAGCAACGAAGGCGGTTACGCCCTGCTCGATGCATTCGGGTTCCCCTTCAAGAAGGGCGAGGATGCGGCCAACGCGCCGCGCAAGAAGCGTCGCAAGCGTCCGATGTACGGCAAGAAGAGCAAGTGAACAGGGCCTGAGAAGAGACTGACATGGCAAAGAAAGCACTCATCAACAAGGCCAACAAGAAGCCGAAGTTCAAGGTCCGCGCCTACACGCGGTGCCGACGCTGCGGCCGCCCTCGTTCCGTTTACCGCAAGTTCGGACTGTGCAGGGTCTGCCTCCGTGAGCTCGCTCACGCCGGTGAGATCCCCGGTTTGACGAAGAGCTCGTGGTGAGCCGGAAAGGAATCACAAAATCATGCTGACTGATCCAATCGCCGACATGCTGACCCGGGTTCGAAATGCGAACACTGCGATGCATGACGAAGTGCGTATGCCCTCTTCGAAGCAGAAGGTCGCACTCGCCGACGTTCTCCAAGCGGAGGGTTACATATCCGGATTCGCCACCGCCGACGCGCCCAAGGGCCCTGGCAAGGTGCTGACCATCCAGATGAAGTACTCCGAAGATCGTGATCGCACGATCAGCGGAATCCGCCGCATCTCGACCCCCGGTCTGCGCGTGTACCGCCAGGCCAACGCGATTCCTCGCGTTCTTGGTGGTCTCGGTGTGGCCGTCCTGTCCACCTCGAACGGCCTCATGACCGACCGCGAAGCGCGTAAGCGCAAGGTGGGCGGCGAGGTCCTCTGCTACGTCTGGTGAGCAGGAAGTAGGAACGACATGTCCCGTATTGGAAATTCACCTATCACCGTTCCGGCCGGCGTCGACGTCAAGCTGACACCAGGACACATCTCGGTCAAGGGCCCCAAGGGCTCCCTTGAGCGCGTGATTCCCGGCAACGCCGGTATCGCAATCGAGCAGGACGGCGACACGATCACCGTCACGCGACCGAACGAAGAGAACAAGACCAAGGCGCTCCACGGCCTGACTCGCAGTCTGGTCAATAACATGGTGATCGGCGTAACGGAGGGTTTCCGTAAGGAACTCGAGATTCACGGCGTCGGCTACCGCGCTGAGCAGCAGGGCCCAAACAAGCTCCGCATGAACCTCGGCTATAGCCACACCATCGACGTTCAGGCCCCCGAGGGCATTGTCTTCGAAGTGCCGCAGCAGACCTCGGTCATCGTGACCGGAATCGACAACGAAATCGTCGGGCAAGTTGCCGCAAACATTCGAAGCCTCCGGAAGCCCGAGCCCTACAAGGGCAAGGGAGTCCGCTACGCCGGCGAGCGCATCATCCGCAAGGCCGGCAAAGCCGGAAAGAAGTAATCATGAGCAAAGTCGCAGCAGCCCGCCGCAACGGCCGGATTCGTCGTCACCGACGTGTCCGCAAGAAGATCCACGGAACCGCCGCCCGGCCTCGCCTTGCGGTGTTCCGTTCGAACAAGCACTTGTCGGTGCAAGTGATCGACGACGACCTGGGTACCACCCTCGCCGCCGCCTCGACCACCGAAGCCGACGTCCGTGCGGCAGGATCGACCGCATCGGTCGCCGCCGCCACCAAGGTCGGGGAGCTCGTAGCCGAGCGTTCCAAGGCCGCCGGTATCACCACGGTCGTGTTCGACCGCGGTGGATTCGCCTACCACGGTCGTATCGCTGCCGTGGCGTCTGCTGCACGTGACGCAGGACTGGAGTTCTGATGGGTTTCGGAGGAAACAACCAGGGTGGCCGTGGCGGCCGTGACGGTGGGCGTGAACGCGCTCCCGATCCGGACGGCCTGCGCGAATCGCGCGTCATCACCATCAACCGCGTGGCCAAAGTCGTTAAGGGCGGTCGCCGGTTTTCCTTCACCGCACTGGTCGTGATCGGTGATGGCAATGGTCGAGTTGGTCTCGGCTACGGCAAGGCGAAGGAGGTGCCCTTGGCCATTCAGAAGGGCACCGAAGAAGCTCGTCGCAACCTGTTCACCGTTCCCATGGCCGGTGGCACTGTCATCCATGAGGTCCTCGGACGTACCGGCGGCGGTCGTGTGATGATCAAGCCTGCAGCATCGGGTACCGGTGTCATCGCCGGTGGCGCTGCTCGCGTCATCCTCGAAGAGGCTGGAGTCCACGATGTGCTCTGCAAGTCGCTTGGGTCGGCCAACCACATCAATGTTGCCCGCGCCACCATCCAGGGTCTGAAGCAGCTACAGCGTCCCGACGATGTTGCGACGCGTCGCGGCTTGCGGCCCGACGAGTTCGTCCCGAAGGGTCTGCTCAACGCCTACGCCGAAAGCAACAAGGACCGGTTCAAAGCCCCGACGGCTGGCTCGTCGGGCGGTGCATCGGATGCTAATGAGGATGGGTCCGCCGAGGTGACCACTGCTGCCGGAACAGGAGACAGCTGATGGCTGACATCACCGTCACTCAGACCCGGTCGGCGATCGGAACCAAACCGAAGCACCGCGGCACGCTGCGCGCACTCGGCCTTGGCAAGATCGGCCAGACCAACACGCTGCCCGACCGCCCGGAGATCCGCGGCATGATCGCGCGCGTGCCCCACCTCATCGACGTGAGCGAGGACAACTGATATGAAGGTCCATGACCTTAAGCCTGCAGAGGGCTCAACCAAGAAGGCCAAGCGCGTCGGTCGAGGTACCGGCGGCAAGGGCGGTAAGACCGCCGGTCGAGGCACCAAGGGACAGCGCGCCCGCAACACAGTTGCACGCGGTTTCGAAGGCGGACAGATGCCGCTCAAGCAGCGTGTGCCGAAGCTCAAGGGCTTCAATAACCCGTTCCGCGTTGAGTACCAGGCGGTCAACCTGCACGCCCTCAACGATCTGGTCGAAAAAGTCGGTCCCGACATCACGCCGGAGATGCTCGTCGTGCACGGACTAGTGCGCAAGGGCGCCTTCGTCAAGATTCTTGCTCGTGGTGAGATTTCGGCGAAGGTCAACATCAGTGCACACGGTGCGTCTAAGGCGGCGGTCGCGGCGATCGAGGCTGCTGGCGGCTCGGTTACCATGATCACATTGCCGTTCAATGAAGAAGGCAAGGCCGGTCGCCCAGCTTCCCAGGGCAACCAATTTATGAACCGATAGTTCGGCACGACGCGTCTCGCTCCGCTTGGTACCTTGCGGGCTTACAGCGTCGTGATTCCGCAGCAATATGAACATGCGAAGGCCCGCGCCGTTGGTGCGGGCCTTCGCATGTTCATGTGACACCAGTTGCTAGGGACGATCTTCCATCTCTTCCTTGAGGAGCACGAGAGGGGAGTGATGACCGACGACAGCCTCGGGGATGGTGCGAAACAACCAAGTCTCTGCTCGGTGGCGATTCGCGCAATGACGTTTCGAAGCTCAACTAGCTGATCCTGCATTACCCTTGGCGATGAACGGGTTCCCTGACGGGTGCACCTGCCACCGACGCCCCAAATGGGGCTTTCTTGTCGCTTGGTTGCATGATTGTCTTGAGCTAGCGGTCGCTCGGGAAGGGCGCATGCTGGCTGATAGCCTCGCCGCTGGTCTGCGCTGACGCGCTCGTTCTCCTTGACCCTGTCTGAAAGTCATCAATGCTCTCCAACCTGCTGAACGTCTTCAAAATCAGCGACCTTCGAAACAAACTCCTGTTTGTTGTCTTGATGGTGGCCGTATACCGTCTGGGCGTGGCCATCCGGGTCCCCGGAGTCGACCCGATCGCGATTGAGCAGCTCCGGGCCTCTGCCGACCAGCAAGGGGCGCTGGGCTTCCTGAATCTTTTCTCCGGCGGCGCCTTTGAATCGTTCTCGATCTTTGCGCTGGGCATCATGCCCTACATCACCGCGAGCATCATCATGCAGGTCTTGGGTGTCGTCATCCCCAAGCTCGAGCAACTTCAGCAGGAGGGCGCCGTCGGACAGCGCAAGATCACGCAGTACACGCGGTACGTGACAATCGGACTGGCCACGCTGCAGGCGACCGGCCTCGTCTTCATCTTCGGGACCGGACAGGGGCAGGCATTCTTTACCTCCGGTCCACCGACGAACGTGCCCCTGCTATCCGGTGGCATCTGGCCGCGGGGGTACCTGATCATCCCGACGCTCGTCGCCGGGACTGCCGTTCTGATGTGGCTCGGTGAACTGATCTCCCAACGCGGTATCGGTAACGGCATGTCGATGATCATCTTTGCGTCCGTGGTTGCCTCACTGCCCGGCGGTTTCTGGGGAATCCTCCAGCTCAACAAGGAGTTTTGGTTCGTCGCCATGATTCTGCTCACGGTCGGCATCGTGGTGGCCGTCGTGTTTGTCGAACTTGGCCAGCGGCGAATACCGGTGCAGTTTGCCAAACGTGTGGTCGGCCGCCGGATGATGGGCGGTCAGAACACATACATCCCCCTCAAGGTGAATCAGTCCGGCGTGATCCCGATCATCTTCGCGAGTTCGATCCTGTTGCTTCCGGTGATCTTCTCCAACGTGCTCGGTGGTGCTGATCCCGACAGCTGGCGCTCGGGCGTGCAGAGCTGGATCACCGAGTACATCGTTAATCCGTCCAACCTCGTCTACATCACCATTTTCGCACTGCTGATCGTGGCATTCGCCTATTTTTACAACTCGATTGCGTTCGACCCGGTTCGCCAGGCTGATCAGCTCCGCAAGCAGGGCGGGTTCATCCCGGGAGTGCGCCCCGGACCGCAGACGGAGAAGTACCTCGCCAAAGCCGTTAACCGCATCACGTTGCCTGGTGCTGTCTTCATCGCTGTCATTGCGGTCCTGCCGTACTTGCTACTCCTGGCGGCGGGCATCAATACCTTCGGGTTCGCCGGCACGAGCGTTCTGATCTCTGTCGGCGTGGCGCTTGAATTAATGCGTCAGATCGACAGCCAGCTGACGTTGCGCAATTATGAGGGCTTCCTCAAGTAGGCCGCAGCCCATGATCCCGGGCGCCCGCCTCATCATCCTCGGGCGACAGGGTGCCGGAAAGGGGACGCAGTGCGTGCGCCTCAGCCGCCACTTCGTCGTGCCGCACATCTCCACTGGAGACATGCTGCGGTCAGCGGTGCGCGAGGGTACCCCGCTCGGTATCGAGGCGAAGAAGGTCATGGATGCCGGCGGCCTGGTGTCTGACGACATCATGATCGGGATCGTCCGTAATCGGTTGAAGGCTGCCGACGCAGACACGCGCGGCTACATCCTCGACGGGTTCCCGCGCACGATCGAGCAGGCGGACGCGCTCGACGAGATCACCTTTGAAATCGGGAAGCCGATCGATGTTGTCCTCGATCTCGACGTTCCTCGCGAGATCGTTCTGGAGCGGATCTCCTCGCGTCGTGTCTGTCGGGACTGCGGCACCAACTACACGGCGAGTGGCAACGACCCAAGCCCCTGGATCTGTGATGTGTGTGGTGGTGACGTCATGCAACGCGACGATGACACACCCGATTCGGTCAACCGTCGTCTCGACATTTACGAAGAGCAGACCTTTCCGCTAATTCGTCACTACGGCGATCAGAACCAACTCTCAGTGGTCAACGGGATCGGACACCCCGACGCAGTGTTTGAGCGGCTCGTGCAGGCCGTCGAGCAAAGTCGCGTGTGAGTAGACGGTGACTGGATCTAGCGCGTTGCCCGAAACAGGCCCAACAATGGCCACTCTTGTCTTCGACGGCTATTGAGGCTTCTGTACCCGTTCGGCCAGGTGGCTCGACAAGTTGGACCGCAGGCAGCGCGTCGATGTCGTCGCAGCACAGGCGCACGGCATCTGGGAACGGACTGGTTTGAGTCAAGCTCAGACTGACCAAGCGGTGTGGACCGTTGCAGGCGACTCCGCAGCGGGAGGGCCGCGAGGTATCGCACTGATGCTCGCTGTCGCCTGGAACTCCAGGATTCCGTTGTGGCCATTTCGACTTCCTGGCGTTTCATGGTTACTTGACCAGATCTACGGATGGTTTGCGGCGAATAGGCATCGCCTGCCAGGAGAGACCCCTTGGTGCGTCGCTCATCCTGGTGAGTGCGTTGCGTCAACGTCGCACGAGCCGAGGTGACGATTCGCTCGGTCCGTCCGCTGGGAGGAAGAGATGTGCCGTCCGTCATACTCGCAGGGGTGGAGGCACAACACAATGAGGCACCACGACGACGTGGCCGGCCACCTGACACGAAGTCGTCCGAGACGCGCGAGGCGATCTTGAGCGGTGCCCGCAATCTTTTCGGTGAGCGCGGCTACGGCTCGGTGACGAACAAGGACTTGGCCGCTGCGGCGGGGGTGACCACCGGAGCTCTCTACCACTACGTGGAGTCAAAGCTTGACCTCTATATCGAGGTCCACCGCGATATGCAGGGTCGCATTTACGGCCGCTTCCAGGAGGCGGAATTGTCGCAGGAGACCTTCATCGGCAAGCTCGAGGCGGTGCTTAACGCGGCACACGATATGAACCGCGAGGATCCGTCGTTGACCAAATTTGTCGGGGCGGTGCGCGCCGACACCCGTCGACACCCCGAAATCGGCGAATCCCTCGGCGCAGCTATGACGGATCGCGAGCGGTTTTTCCTGGGAATCGTCGAAGCGGGAATCGCGTCCGGTGAGGTGCGTCGTCAGGATGCTGCACTGCTCCAGGAATTCATTCGGCTGATCCTCGTTGGCCTCACTGACGGAGCGAGCCATTCGCTTCAGCGGCAGCGCTGCGCCATCGACAGCGTGATGGCGGTCGTACGGGGTGACCTGGTTCGTCCCGTACCGAAGTCGAGTTTGCCGGCGCAGCACGCGTGACTCACGTCGCTGGGGATTTCGCGCGTGGAGTCGCGCCGATCGACCGTTAGCATCGTTTTTCGGTCTGTTCGCAGACCGGGTCGAGTTATGCCGTTCGATCCCAATCCGCCAAAACAGTGAAAACCGAACTCATCGCTAGCAGCAGAGGCCTCTGTCGAGGCGGTGAGCACGATCAGGTGAGGAGAATCCCCTGCCCAAGCCAAAGGAAGATGCGATTGTACTCGAGGGTAAAATCCTCGAATCGCTGCCGAATGCCATGTTCAAGGTCGAACTCGACAATGGACACGAGGTACTCGCGCACATTTCCGGAAAGATGCGGATGCACTACATCCGTATCCTTCCAGGCGACAAGGTCCAGGTGGAACTAACTCCGTACGATCTCACCCGAGGTCGCATCACCTATCGGTACAAGTGAGCCGGCCCGAGAGACCGTCTCCGAAATTCGAACAACGCACGATCCGAACGAACGAGTAGAGAAGCAACCATGAAAGTACGTCCCAGCGTCAAGCCGATGTGTGACAACTGCAAGGTGATACGTCGCCATCGTCGAATCATGGTCATCTGCACAAACCCCCGCCACAAGCAGCGGCAGGGTTGAGCCCAGGAACAGCCCAGGAAGTAGCAAGGTAGACAAGCAACATGGCACGTATCGCCGGCGTCGACATCCCCCGCGAGAAGCGGTTGGAGGTCTCTCTCACCTACATCTTCGGGATCGGTCTCACGACGTCTCGGACCATCTGTCAGTCCCTAGAACTTGACCCCAACACGAAGGTGTCGAATCTGACTGAGGACGAAGTCAACAAGATCCGCGGCTACGTCGATCAGAACCTCACCATCGAAGGCGACCTACGCCGCAACGTGCAGGGCGACATTAAGCGCAAGATTGAGATCGGTTGCCTGCAGGGCGTCCGTCACCGCAAGGGTCTTCCCGTCCGCGGGCAGCGCACACACACCAACGCCCGCACCCGCAAGGGACCGAAGCGCACCGTCGCCAACAAGAAGAAGGCCGTCCGGAAGTAATCCGGGAGAAAGATCGACATGGCAAAGCAGACCCCAACCCGCCGTCCGCGTAAGCGCGACCGGAAGAACGTCACAACCGGTGTGATCCACATCAAGTCCTCGTTCAACAACACGATCGTTTCGATCACCGACCCGCAGGGCAACGTGATCGCCTGGGCGAGTTCTGGTGTCGCCGGATACAAGGGGAGCCGCAAAAGCACCCCCTTTGCCGCGCAGTTGGCGGCCGAGAAGGCCGCGCGCGCCGCTCAAGAGCACGGCTTGCGCCGCGCTGAAGTGCAGGTCAAGGGTCCCGGCTCCGGCCGTGACGCCGCCGTTCGCAGCATCCAGCAGACCGGTATCGAAGTTGTGTCGATCAAGGATGTCACCCCTGTTCCCCACAATGGTTGCCGGCCACCCAAGCGCCGGCGCGGCTGAGAAAGGACGCTGAGTCATGGCTCGTTACACCGGACCCAAACTGCGCATCTCGCGCCGTCTGTCAACCAATATCTTCGAGAATGAGAAGGGTCGCAAGATCCTTGAGCGCCGTCCGTTCCCCCCAGGAGCGCACGGTCGCACCCGTCGCCGTAACGCCGGCTCCGAGTACCTCGCCCAACTGCAGGAGAAGCAGAAGGCAAAGTACATCTATGGTGTCCTCGAGCGTCAGTTCAAGAAGACCTACAACGAAGCGGTGCGCCTCGATGGGCCCTCCGGTGAGAACCTGCTGCGGCTGCTCGAGCAGCGTCTCGACAACGTCGTCTATCGCGCCGGCTGGGCGTCGACCCGTCCCCAGGCTCGCCAGTTCGTGAACCACGGACTAATCAACGTGAATGGCAAGCGCCTCGACATAGCGAGTTACACCGCCCGAAAGGGTGACGTCGTGTCGCTGTCGCCGAAGGCTGCAAAGATGATCGTTATCCAACACAACATTGACACCCTTGACCGCTCACTCGTTGGCTGGCTCGAACAGGGCGATGGCGGCAAGGAAGTCACGGTGCGGAGCCTCCCCGAGCGCGACCACATCGACATCCCGGTACGCGAATCGCTTATCGTCGAGCTCTACTCCAAGTAGCGCTTGACGGCGGCGCCATGCCGCTGTTTATCCCGCCCTCGTTCAACCCCCTCGAATACTGTCTCGAATACGTCCCGAATACCCGGAAAGGTCCTGGCACAAATGCTCGTCATGCAGCGCCCCACCATCGAATCCATCGGTGAGGAATCGAACAACCGCCAGCAGTTTGCGGTCGGACCACTCGAGCCCGGCTTCGGCCATACGCTCGGCAACTCACTGCGCCGCACGCTTCTGTCGTCGATTCCCGGTGCTGCGGTAACCGTCGTTCGCTTCGACGAGTCGCTTCACGAGTTCGACACGATCGCGGGCGTGACCGAAGATGTCACCGACATCATCTTGAACCTGAAAGACATTGTCGTCACCTCGACGAGTGACGAGGCCGTCACTGCTCGCATTGACGTGCGGGGAGCGGCCGACGTCACAGCGGCCGACATTGAGTGCTCCTCAGACGTTGAGGTACTCAATGGTGACCTCCACATAGCAACGCTCAACACGAGGGGCCGACTTGCGGTCGATCTGACTATTGAGCAGGGTCGGGGCTATTTGTCGAGCAAGCGCGAAGACGACACTCGCACCATCGGAATGATCCCGATCGACGCGATCTTCAGCCCGATCCGTCGTGTGTCGTTCGAGGTCGAGCCGACCCGGGTCGAGCAGTCCACGAACTACGATCGCCTGGTCATCGAGATCGAGACTGACGGGTCGATTGCGCCCGCCGAAGCACTGGCATCGGCCGGCGCCACACTTCAGGCGCTCACTGAACTCGTTGCCTCGATGTCCGATGAACCGCAGGGCCTCGAGCTTGGCGAAATCGTGGATGTCGCCGTCAGCTCCCCCGACCTCGACCTGCCGATCGAAGACCTCGACCTGTCGGAGCGTCCGAACAATTGCCTCAAGCGGGCTCAGGTCAACACGGTGGGAGAATTGCTCACCAAGACCGAAGATGACCTGCTCAACATCACCAACTTCGGCCAGAAGAGCCTCGATGAAGTGAAGGCCAAGCTCGATGAGCGCGGCCTGACGCTGCGCGGCTGAGCCGCCGGACTAAGAAGGACACGAATCATGCCTACCCCACGCCGCTCCCGCCGTTTCGGTTCGTCGGCTTCGCACCAGAAGCTAATGATGGCCAACCTCACCGCGTCGCTGTTTGCAGCTGAAGGCATCTCAACCTCCGAGGCGAAGGCCAAGCACCTCCGCCCGATCGCCGAGAAGTTAATCACGAAGGCGAAGAAGGCGCAGGAGGAGGGCCCGATGCAGGTCCACCGGATCCGTCAGATCCAGAGCCAGCTCGGGGACCGTGAGATGACGTACAAGCTCGTCCATGACATCGCCCCGCGCTACATGGATCGCAATGGTGGCTACACCCGCATCCTGAAGCTCGGCACGCGCCACGGCGACAACGCCGAGATGGCACGCATCGAACTCGTCTGACCCGAGCGGCCGGTCCGCCGATGCGGGTGAGTGGCACATCTCGCTTCGCTCGTCTGCCCGGAGTGGCCTCAGCTCGTTGTGTGTGGTGAGACTTAGCTGCCATGACGACACGATCCGAACCCACGCGCAATGTTGCGCTGGTGGTCTCCTATGACGGAACCGACTTCCACGGCTTTGCGGAGTCGCCTCCCGTTGCCACGGTGATGGCCTTGCTCCGTGGAACGCTCGAACAGATCCTGCAGAGCGATCTTGCATTGACAGCGGCCGGCCGGACCGACGCAGGCGTGCACGGATGGGGTCAGGTCGTGACAGGCCGAATCCCGGCGTCTACTGATCTGGTGCGGCTTGAGCGTTCTGTCAACCGGATGTGCGCGCCTATGGTCGCAATCCGTTCGGCCGAATGGGTCGACGATGATTTCGATGCTCGTTTCTCGGCGACATCGCGGACGTATCGCTACGCCGTGTGGAACCACCCGCAGCCGAATCCGTTGTTGGCGCGCACTTGTTGGCACGTACCCGAACAGCTCGATGTCGATGCGATGAATGCCGCCGCTGCTCACTTCGTCGGTCAGCACGACTTCGCGAGTTACTGTCGGCGCCCGAAGGTGGCCGAGGGGCAATCCGACAAGTCGCTTGTAAGAATCCTGCAACGCGCCGAGTGGTTACGAGTCGATCAGGAGCCCTCGGGCTCGCTGCTGCGTTTCGAGATCGCCGCCACCAGCTTCTGTCATCAGATGGTACGCAGCATTGTCGGCACGCTCGTCGACGTCGGACGTGGTCGCCGGAAGGCGGCGTCGATTCCGGTAACGCTGGCCGCGCTCGATCGGTCGGCCGCAGGGCCAGTGGCGCCCCCGACTGGCCTCGTGCTTTGGAATGTCGGCTACGACGGCGTCCGTTGGGACGCCTGAACGTAGCGTGGTGGAGCGCACGCGAGGCGACCCGGGTTCGATGTTGGAAGATCGATCGTTTGGCAGCGGGTGTCTGCCGGGTCAGACGTTGGTATCGGCGTCAGCCGAATGACAGGGGATACGTCCATCCGTGGAAGGCCGTGCACCCGGACATGGTCAAGCGGTCGCGCTAGTACGGCTATCCGACCCCGTGCGCCACACAGCCGATCTGCGGGCCCTTACTGGCCCTGGGTATTGCCGTGTTTGAGTGCGTGGCAGCCGGGTCAATGTCGAGGGCGGCCACAGTTTTGCGGTCAATGTTGACGGAATCTAAACGACTTTGGCCGTTTAGATTCGGTCATGTCCAGCACGTTTATGCAGGAGATGGTGCATTCGGACCGCGTTGGGTCCGATCTTCGTAGATTCTGACGATACGTGCCGGGTTGGTGGCAGCCGGGGCCCGCCGTAGCATTGCGGGGTTCCCTGGAGCGGGTGTTCAACTGATGACCCATCCTCGGATGCTGCGGGTCGGCTTGTGTCGGACGCAGTCGAATCCACTGGTTGAGATCGACCACAGAGAGAGGCCCCGAAATGACGACCTACAGTCCGAAACAGAGCGAAATTCAGGCGCAGCGCGAATGGCACGTCGTTGATGCAGAGGGCCTCGTCCTCGGGCGGATGTGCACCGAAGTCGCCCGAGTGCTCAAGGGCAAGCACAAGCCGATCTACGCCCCGCATATCGACACCGGTGACCATGTGATCGTGATCAATGCCGACAAGATCGTGATGACCTCGGGCAAAGCCGAGCGCACGATGAAGTACCGCCACTCGGGATACCCCGGTGGGATTAAGTCCGAGTCGTACGCCAAGCTCCATGCCCGTAAGCCTGCCGAGGCCGTGCGCCAGTCGATTCGCGGAATGCTTCCCAAGGGCCCGCTTGGCCGCCAACAGCTGACGAAGCTGAAGGTGTACGCCGGCGGCGAACACCCACATGGCTCGCAGTCGCCGAAGCCGATGGCCATCGACCATGCGAAGGCCCGCTGAGCGGTCCGCTGACTTTACGACTGACGACAACGAGAGAACGAGAAGTACATGACTGCACCGCTCACCCAGACCACCGGCCGCCGCAAGCGTGCCGTCGCCCGCGCTTCCTTGCGCCCCGGCACCGGCCAGTTCACGATCAACGGCAAGACCCTGGAGGCCTACTTCCCGACCGACGCGTCGCAGATGGTCGTCGCGGAGCCGATGAACGTGACCGAGACCCGTGAGGCGTACGACGTGAACGCGACCATCCACGGCGGAGGTGCCAGCGGTCAGGCCGGCGCACTGCGCATGGCGATCGCACGCTCGCTCGTGGAACTTGACCCTGAGTCGCGGCACATCCTGAAGACCTCCGGCCTTCTTACGCGTGACCCGCGAAAGAAGGAGAGCAAGAAGTACGGCCTCAAGAAGGCTCGCAAGGCACCTCAGTTCACGAAGCGCTGAGCCTGCTGTTGCGATGAAGTTCGGCACCGATGGTGTTCGCGGCGTCGCACACGAGGAACTGACAACTGAGTTCGCCGTCCGTCTCGCACGGGCGGCGGCTTGCGTTCTGGGGGCAGATGGCGCCCGAACCGTGGTGATCGGCGGCGATACACGCGAGTCGACTCCGGCATTTGACGTCGCCCTCACCGAAGGATTCAACGCCGAGGGGATCGACGTGGTCCGTCTCGGTGTCGTGCCCACGCCGCTAGTTGCGTTCGAGGCCCAGCGCTCTGACGCAATGGGAGCGATGGTTTCGGCGTCGCACAATCCGTATCAGGACAACGGCATCAAGCTGTTTGCGCCCGGCGGGACCAAGCTCACCGACGACGTTGAGGCCCGGATCGAGGCGGAACTCGCTGCGCTCGACAATCCCAGGCGTCGTAGTCCGGTGGGGTCTTTACGCACAACGGAACCGGCCGTCGTAGCAGTCAACGGAAGCTCCGGCTACGTCGATCACGTGTTGAAGGTCCTTGAAGGCCGCGACCTCAACGGCCTCAAGGTTGTCCTCGATGCGGCCAATGGTGCGGCATCCGCAGTGGCTCCCGCTGCGCTGCGCCGGGCCGGTGCCGAGGTAATCGTCGTCGCCGACGCGCCCGATGGTCGCAACATCAACGACAGATGTGGTGCGACCTACCCCCAGTTCGTCGCAACGGAGGTTGTGGCGCATGGGGCGGACATCGGTATCGCGCTCGACGGTGACGCGGATCGGTTGATTGCCGTCGACCATCAGGGCAATATCGTCGACGGCGACCACGTCATAGCGATCTGTGCGCTCGATCTTCGCAGTCGAGGTTTGCTTGCGCACAACACGGTCGTGGTGACGGTGATGACCAACCTCGGTTTCAAACTGGCGATGGAGAAAGCCGGCATCCATGTTGTGGTGACCGGCGTCGGCGATCGTTACGTACTTGAGGCGCTTGCGGCGGGGCCCTACTCGCTCGGCGGGGAGCAGAGCGGCCACGTTATCTTTTCTGACCATGCGACAACCGGTGACGGGCTGCTCACAGCGCTTGCGTTGCTCGATGTCGTGCAACGGGCGGGGCGCCCGCTGGCAGAAATCGCTGCGGAGACGATGATGTCGCTCCCGCAGGTGCTCGTTAACTTGCGGATTGCCACCCGTGTCTCGGATGTAGCCGAGCTAATGGCCGACGATGTAGCTCGCGCCGAATCCGAGCTCGGAGCGTCGGGGCGCGTGCTGCTGCGGGCGAGCGGGACCGAACCGCTGATCCGCGTGATGGTTGAGGCGCCGACTGCTGAACGCGCGCAGGCGAGTGCCGATGCGCTCGCCGAAATCGCCCGCCAACGCTTCGGCTGAGGGCGGCTCGTTCAAAGCGGCGATCGGGCCGCTCCTCGGTGCGGTCTTGGGCCTGGTGGCCGGACCGTCCTTCGGTAAAATCTCCCTCGTAGTGATTTCTGAGTCGATCATCAGCGGAGAATCAATACTCCGCTGGGCTTGCTTGCCGTGTTCGCAGTCATCGCCACCATGGTTGAATTGCTCGCAGCACCCGTTCCGCTCGTCGTAACGCACGCGGCGCGGCCGCCGCATGATGAACACGCGACTCTCGCCGACGTCGTTGCGCGTTCTCGAACGGAACCGATCGGTAACCTGGCGCGGTATGTGCGGCATCATCGGCGTTCTCAGTCGACCTCCTACTCGGCCGACACCGCGCACCGAAAATCTGTTGGGCGGGCTTGACGCCGCAATCGAGTCGATCCCAGACGTTGCTGCGGTCGCAGCAGCGAGCCGCGAGGTCGACACAGCCCTGCACGGTCTTCCCGGCGTATTTGCTCTGAGCGATCAGCCGGAACTCGTTGCGGCGCTCTCGTCCCGTCTGAATCGACTCGACCGGTTCCGTTCCGAGCGAGAAGCTGAACTCGACGTCAACGCAGGCGGGTTGTCCGCCGATGCACTCGAGACCGCGAACGCCGAATTATTCGAGCTCGCCGACGTCCTGTGGGCGATCCGCAACGACCGGTTTCGCACTGCTCGCGAAGTTGAGGCGCTCGCCGGCCGCAACGCGAGCGCTGGGGCACTGGCTGCGTATCTGGTGGCCCAACAGGCATTCTCGGCAATCGATCGCCTCGAAGTTCGCGGCCGGGACTCGGCGGGCATTCATCTTTACGTCTGGGATCACGACATCGACTCCGACACGCTCTCGGCATTGATTGCCGAGCGGGGCAACGACCTCCTCTTTGAGAACGGATCAGTCGTGGCCACACAGGGCGCCGACGGTCTTCCGGTCCTATCGTTCGCGTACAAGCAGGCTGCCGAGATCGGCGAACTCGGCGACAACACAGCAGCCCTGCGATCGACGCTTGCCGCCGATGCCCTATTTCGGCGAGCGGTGTCATCGCCACAGGCCCGCACCGCCCTAATTGGACACACGCGCTGGGCGAGTGTCGGCATCATCAGCGAGCCGAACACCCACCCACTCAATTCCCAAGAGTTGGAGCGTGGCGGAAAGGCGCAGGCTGAGGCCCCGTACGTCGTGGCAGCCCTGAACGGAGACGTCGACAACCACGGCGATCTCCGTGCCGAATACGACCTTGGGATCGCCGGCCCGATCACGACCGACGCGAAGGTGATTCCGACCATCACCTCCCGTCACCTCGCCGCCGGCGTCGAGACCGTCGAAGCCTTTCGGCGGACCGTGTCGATGTTCGAAGGTTCCGTCGCAATCGGCGCGATGGCAGCGGCATCCCCATCGACCTTGCTGCTCGCGCTCCGTGGAAGCGGGCAGGGCCTGTACGTCGGCCTCGCCGACGACTGCTACATCGTCGCCAGCGAACCGTATGGCGTGGTCGAAGAGACGGCCACATACGTTCGGATGGACGGAGAAGATGGCGGTGAGATCATCGCTATCGACGCCGATGTTGCTGGTGAACTCGACGGAATCCGCCGCTACGCCTACGACGGGACATCAACTCCGGTCGAACCAGGTGATGTTGTCACAGCAGAAGTCACGACTCGCGATATCGACCGCGGTGATGCGCCACACTTTCTGCTGAAGGAGATCTCGGAGTCGCCGACGAGTTTCGCGAAGACGCTGCGCGGCAAGATCGCAACTGCGACTGATGGGTCATTGTCAGCGGTCGTCGGCGAGATGGCATTGCCCCCCGAGGTCGCAGCGAAGCTTGCCGACGGCACGATCAACCGCGTCCGGGTGATTGGCCAGGGGACTGCGGCGGTGGCCGGGCAGAGCACTGCGGCGATCCTCGACGAGTTGCTCGAGTCTGCATTGGACGTCGATGCGATTACGGCAACCGAGTTGTCCGGGTTTCACCTCCGACTTGACATGAGCGACACGCTGGCCATCGCGGTCAGTCAGTCGGGGACCACGACCGACACGAACCGCACGGTTGATCTGATCCGGTCCCGCGGTGGGCATGTGATCAGCATCGTCAACCGGCGAGGTTCGGACCTCACCGACAAGGCCGACGGGGTGATGTACACCTCCGACGGACGCGACGTCGAGATGAGTGTCGCATCGACCAAGGCGTTCTACGCGCAGGTCGCGGCCGGGGCTCTCCTGTCGTGTGCGATCGCTGAAGCAACCGGTCGAGGTGACGCTCGCCGACGTACCCAGCTCCTCACCTCGCTGCGCTCACTTCCAGACGCGATGCGTGCAACCCTCGAGCGGCGCGAATCAATCGCAGATGCGGCGCGCCGTTTCGCCCCGTTCAAGCGGTACTGGGCGGTTGTCGGCAACGGGCCGAACAAAGTGGCCGCCGAAGAGGTCCGGATCAAGCTCAGCGAGCTCTGCTACAAATCGATGGCCTGTGACTCCACGGAGGATAAGAAACACATTGATCTTTCGTCCGAGCCGCTAATTCTCGTCTGCGCCGCCGGCCTTGAAGGGTCGACCGCCGACGACGTGGCGAAGGAGGTCGCGATCTTTAAGGCGCACAAGGCGACACCGATCGTTTTCGCCACCGAGGGAGAGACGCGCTTCGACGCCGACGCCGTGATAGAGGTTCCCAAGGTCGATCCGACGCTCGGCTTCGTGTTGTCCGCCATGGCGGGGCATCTCTTCGGCTACGAGGCGGCTCTCGCCATCGACGCATCTGCTCACCCGCTGCGCGGCGTCCGTGAGCGAGTTGAGGAACTGGTAGGCGATCAGCTGTCCGGCGACGATGCCCTTGCGCGCCTGCGTCACGATCTTGTTCCGAATGCCGACCGCTTCCATGATGGGATTCGGAGCGGACTCTACGACGGGCACCTCGAGGCATCGACCGCCGTGCGGCTCTCCCAAATGCTCGGTCACGTGCTGTCCGACCAACCCGTTTCTTCCTACCAGCGCGTGTCAGGAAGGGTTGCGACGCCGTCGTCATTGATTGACGACCTCGTCGGGGCGCTCACCACGGCGATCGACGAGTTGACACGGCCGGTCGACACGATCAAGCACCAGGCGAAAACCGTGACGGTAGGAATCTCACGCAGCGATGAAGGGGTCATCGATTGTCCTCTTGTCCAAGCCCTGCTATCAGCTGGCGCTGGTCGCGACGTCCTGAGCTATCGGACGCTCAAGGTTCTTGCCGACCTTGACCCGTCGGTGGCCGCAGTTCGCGGCTTCACGAGATATGACATCGATTCCGATCGCAACACCGTTGCGATCATCGACCGCGGCGGGATTTCCCGGGACCTGCAAAGCCGTGTCGAGGGGGTTGCACCGTTGCTTGGCACCAAGCACCGGGTTGCGTCCGAACGTGATGTGCTCGTCGGTCGAGGTCGCAGCGACGGCCGAACAGTGATCTTTGTCCCGGAGGTCAAGGGCGGCGAGACGACCGGGTTAACACTGTTGCACGTGAAGTTCCACGACACTCGCCCGGCTGCGGTGATGCGTGGTGTGCTGCAGGGCTACGACCGCCGCTACGACCGCCTCGTCGACACCGTCTACGAAACCGAGGGTTCGTTCGACGAAGCGCTGCTCGGCGAGATCGCCGTCGAGCAACTGCTCGTCGGGCCGGTCGTCGAGACCGCCGAACTCTGGAGGCGTTGAACGGTGGCGATTGTCGGGATCGGAATCGATCTGGTCGACATCGAACGGTTCCGAACGTCACTCGAACGGACACCGTCGATGCGGACCCGCCTGTTCACCGAGGTCGAACTGGCCTACGTGGCACCCAAGACCGACCCGGTGCCGTCGCTTGCGGCGCGATTTGCGGCACGGGAAGCGGTGATGAAGTCGCTCGGGCTTGGCCTCGGAGCATTCGGCTTTCACGAAGTCTGGGTGGATCGGGCAGCATCAGGCGAACCGTCATTGGCGATCACTGGTCGAGCATTGGACCTCGCTGCCGAAGCCGGCGTAGAGAGGTGGCACCTCAGCCTCACGCACTCAGCGTCGACTGCTGGTGCTTACGTCATCGCAGAGTGACGCTACGGCGTATCGAACGTGGCAATTGGTCTGGCTTGGATCACGCTGCGATCATGGAAACCATGATCGACGAGTACACCGAAGCCTGGAACGAACTGACCGCTCCAGGAGGCCCGTTCGCGATGACCGAGATTGAGGTGCGTGGCGTCCCGATGCGAGTGTTCGACTCTGCGCCACCGTCGATGCGTTTCGTGTGGGAGATGGCGTCGGGACACGGCGATGCGGACTACGTCGTGTTCGAAGATGAGCGCTTCACCTACGCCCAGTCCGACGCGATCATCAAAGCGCTGGCGCAACATCTCGTCGACGACCTCGGCGTGCGCCACGGCGACCGCGTTGCGATCTCGATGCGAAACTTTCCCGAGTGGGTGTTCTCGTACTGGGCGATCGTGTCGATCGGAGCCGCCTGCGTCGGAATGAACGCCTGGTGGACGACCGATGAGATGAAGTACGGGCTGTCCGACTCTCGACCAAAGGTGCTCATCTGTGACACCGAGCGCGTCGACCGGGTCACGCCGATCCTTGACGAACTTCGACATGGTGACGAAGGTACGCCGTTGCACGTCATCACGGTGCGCCACGACGGTGAACTCCCCGCGGATGCTGCTCGTTGGGAGGACATGATCGACCCCAGCACTGCACCAGCGACCTTTCCCGAAGTTGACCTTGACCCTGACGACGATGCATGCATCTTCTACACCTCCGGGACCACGGGGTTCCCAAAGGGTGCCCAACTCACCCACCGCGGTTCGGTCCACAACTTGTTGGACCTCGCGTTCATGGCAGCGGTGTCGGCCGCAGCGGCGAAAAAGGTGGGCGCCGCCGCCGGTACACCCGATCTGAGCGACGACGAGCAGTCGGCCGGCAGCACACAAAGCGTATTCATGGCACCGACACCGCTGTTCCACGTGACCGCTAACAACTGCCTGCTTCATCCAGCGACCATCTCCGGTGCGCGGATTGTCTTCATGCACAAATGGGATGCCGGGCGAGCACTCGAGTTGATTGAACGAGAGGGCGTCACCAACTTCTCGGGAGTCCCCACGATGAGTCGCGAGATGCTGATGCACCCCGACTGGTCCACGCGCGACACCTCGACCGTCCTCGGCATGGGCGGCGGCGGCGCGCCATTACAACCCGACCTCGTCGACAAGATCGACAAGTCGTTGACGAAAGGTGCGCCGAGTACGGGGTACGGCCTCACCGAAACTCATGGCATCGTGACGGCTAACTCCGGGTCGATGTACACAGCGAAGCCGTCGTCGTGTGGTCGTGTCGTTCCCGTCCTCGACTCCAAGCTCATCAATGATGCCGGCGAGGAAGTCACCGAGCCAGGAGAACGGGGGGAACTGTGCGTGCGCGGCTCTGTTGTAATCAAGGGCTATCTCAATCGTGCCGAAGCGACCGCCGACGCGATTCGTGATGGCTGGTTCCGCACCGGCGACATTGCGACGATCGACGACGACGGGTTCGTCTTCATCGTCGATCGCGCCAAGGACATGGTGCTGCGCGGCGGCGAGAACGTCTACTGCTCCGAGGTCGAAGCGGTAATCTACGAGCATCCCGATGTCGCAGAAGCAGCAGCGTTTGGCGTCCCCGATGATCGTCTCGGCGAAGTCGTGGGTGTTGCGATCGTCCGGTCGCCTGGTTCAACGCTCGATGACGCCGGGCTCACGGAATTCCTCACAGGCAGGCTCTCGAAGTTCAAGATCCCCGAGCGGATCTGGTTCATGGACGATGCTTTGCCGCGGAATGCGAACGGAAAGTTTCTGAAGCGTGAGTTGCGCGACACCTTGATTGGCTGACGGGGCGATCAGAGAGGGTGGCGTGACTCAGCCTCCGACACTCTGGCAGACTCGACCCATGATCCCGGTGGTGACGCCCGACGAGATGCGGGCGATCGATGTTGCGGCACCGGAGCCAGTCGACGAACTCATCCGCCGGGCAGGGGCTGCGGTGGCGCGGGAAGCAATCGACATTCTCGGCGGAACCTACGGCCGCGTGGTCAATGTCATCGCAGGCCAGGGCAATAACGGTTCCGATGGTCGGGACGCAGCAGAACGACTGGCGGCGCGTGGTCTTGGAGTGCGTGTGTTTGACGCGATGGCGTGTCCGCCGGAGTTGCCCGCTGCCGACCTCGTAATCGATGCGGCCTACGGCACGGGGTATCGGCCCGACCCCGACCGACCGTGGCAGGCGCCGGGTATCGGCTCGGCTGCTGTGCTCGCTGTCGATGTCCCAAGCGGCATCGACGCGCTTACCGGGATTTGCCGAAGCGGCGTGCTGCGCGCTGACCGCACGATTTCGTTCCAGGCGCTGAAGCCCGGGTTGCTCTTCGGTCGCGGCGCCACGATGGCTGGCGACGTCGTGATCGCCGACATCGGGCTCGACATCGGCTCCATCAACTGCCACCTCGTCGAACAGCATGATGTCGAGCGTTGGTGGCCAGCTCGTTCGATCGATGCACACAAATGGCATGCCGCAGTGAAGGTGATCGCTGGGAGCCCCGGCATGCCCGGCGCTGCCGAGTTGTGCACGGCGGCAGCAGCTCGGGGCGGTAGCGGGCTGGTATCGCTCTCGGCACCAGGTTGTAGACCCCGAACCCGAAGCGAGATCGTTCAGCATGCGATTCCGGTGGGTGGCTTCTGTGCGGAGGTGCTCTCCGACATCGGACGGTTCGGTGCGATGGTGATCGGACCGGGCCTTGGCCGCGAAGATCAGACGCTCTCCGCTGTGCATGCGTGTATCGGCGAGGCTCCCGTACCGTTGGTGGTTGACGGCGACGCGCTGTTCGCTGCGTCGTGGAGCGGCAATGGCCCTGGTCCGCTGTTCAGGGATCGCGACGTTGCGACGGTTCTCACCCCGCATGACGGTGAATTCGGGCTCCTGACTGGCAGGCGTCCCGGGGACGATCGCATCGCGGCGACGCGTGCGGCCGCCGCAGAGTTCGACTCAACGTTGCTGCTCAAAGGGCCAACTACCGTGGTCGCGTCGCCCGGTGGGCGGGTGTTGCTCGTCGATCGGGGTGATCAACGGCTCGCCACCGCCGGGTCCGGAGATGTCCTTGCCGGCCTGATCGGCGCTGGCCTAGCTGCCGGGGTCGAGCCTTCGGACGCGGCGGCGGCGGCGGCATGGCTGCATGGTGCCGCTGCGGCACTGGGTCCGGATGAGGGGCTGCTGGCCGGTGACATTGTCGACCTCATTCCTCAGGCGGTCGGTGCGCTGCGATGAGCGAGCCGATCCGCTGGGCCTGGGCCGACATCGATCTCGATGCGATTGCACACAACGTTCGTGTGTTGCGTGAGCGTGTCGCACCGTCAGAACTCTGGGCCGTGGTGAAGGCAGATGGCTACGGACATGGTGCGGTGGACGTCGCCCGTGCAGCGGTCGGCGCTGGAGCCGAAGGCCTGTGTGTTGCCTTGGTTGACGAGGGAATCGAACTGCGCAAGGCAGGCATCGATGACCCGATCCTGATTCTCAGCGAACAGCCTCCGGAGGCAGCAGCGCGCATCGTCAAGTACGAGCTGACACCGACGGTGTACCGCCGCAGCTTTCTTGATGCCCTTGCTGCTGAGGGTCCGAAGGAGCTCGCCGTCCATCTCAAGATCGACACAGGGATGCAGCGGGTTGGTATCCACCCACGTGCGGCGGCGACGATGGCCGCAGAGATCGCTCAGCGTGAGCCTGCCCTGCTGCTCGCTGGCATTTTCACGCACTTAGCTGTCGCCGACGGCGACGACGCAGCATCAATCAAATTCACCGATACGCAGTTGGCGGAGTTCCGCAAGGTCTACGAACAACTGCCCGCCGTGCCGTATGTTCACGCCGCCAACTCGGCGGCGGCGCTGGCCCGTCCTGATGCGCGCTTGTCGTTTGCTCGCGCTGGTATTGCGGTGTACGGGATCTCGCCCGGGCATGGTGTGGACCACTTGTGCGCCGACCTCGTCCCGGCAATGGCGCTTCGAGCGAGGGTGTCGTTCGTCAAGAAGGTGCGGTCAGGCAGCTGTATTTCGTACGGCCTCCGCCATAGGTTCTCCGGTGACACGACGGTGGCAACCATCCCGATCGGCTACGCCGACGGGGTACCTCGTCGCCTGTCCGCCGTGGGTGGTGAGGTGCTGATCGGAGGTCGGCGCCGGCCGATCGTTGGCGTGGTGACGATGGATCAACTGATGGTCGATTGTGGAGATGACGATGTGAACGTCGGCGATGACGTCACGTTGCTCGGGTCGCAGGTTGGACCGGAAGGCCACCGTGACGAGATCCGAGCCGTCGAATGGGCGGAAGCGCTCGACACGATCGGTTACGAGATTGTCTGCGGCGTGTCGAAGCGCATCCCACGGGTTCCGCGCCGTAACATCGAACTCTGATGTCCGAGCACACTCTTGCGCTGCAGGCCAACTCGATCGCCGAGACACACGCGATCGCTGCGGCGGTGGCAGAACTTGCGCGCCCGGGTGACATCATCGTGCTCTCGGGCGAGATGGGTGCCGGCAAGACTGCTTTCGCACAGGGCTTCGGCCGGGCACTCGGCGTCACCGACCGGATCACGTCGCCCACGTACACACTCGTCCACAGCTACCCCGTCGACAGCGGCCCTCGAGCCGGCAAGGTGACCTTGCATCATGCCGATCTATATCGCCTCGAGCGGACTGCCGAGGTATCCGATCTTGCGCTGGGCGAACTCGCCGACTTTGCCGGGATCGTCTTGGTCGAATGGGGCGAAGTCGTCGATGTGTTTGGCGACCACCTCGTGATTCATCTCCAGTCGGTAATCGACGACGACAGCGACGTGCTCGCCTCTGACGGTGTGCGACGGATTGAGGTTGGAGTGGTCGGAGGGAGCTGGGCGGGCCGCTGGCAACGACTGATCGATGGGCTAGGAGCTCACCGATGCTGATCCTCGGAATCGAAACGGCTACCGAGCGGGTGAGTGTGGCGATCGGTGGGCATGAAGGTGTCATCGGTCTGCTCGAGATCACGAAAGGGCGCCGCCATGCCGAGACGCTCGTACCGGCAATCGAGTTCACGTGTCGACAGGCCGGGATCGATTTGGATGAGATCAGCGTTGTCGCAGTTGATGTCGGTCCTGGTCTGTTCACCGGGATGCGAGTAGGGCTTGCATCGGCCAAGGCGGTCGCTCAGGCGTTGCGTATCCCGATGATCGGGATCTCGTCGCTCGACCTGCTCGCATTTCCCTGCCGCCACACCGATCGCGTCGTCGTGCCGGTAATCGATGCTCGGAAAGGCGAAGTCTTTTACGCGATGTACAAGCAAGTGCCGGGCGGGATCCAACAGGTGGCGCCACCTCAGGTTGGCCCAATCGACGAGGTGGTCGCCGATCTGATGGCACGCAACGAAGAAGCGCTCTGCGTTGGCGACGGTGCTCGCCGTTACGCCGACGAGATCCTTGACGGTTTCCATTGTGAGATCGGCGGCGATGCCTACCCGTCCGCAAGCCCGCTCGTCCAACTCGCTCATGCGCGGGCGCTGCGTGAGGAATGGGTCAACCCGCGTGAGATCGAACCGGTCTACCTGCGCGCTCCTGACGCATTGATCAACTGGAAGACCCGGTCGGCCCGATGAGCGTGATCGAACGGATGCTTGGACGTGGACCCGACAAAGCGCCGGGCCCGAGTGAGCTCGTCGTTGCGCCCATGCGTAAGCGGGACTTAAAGGACGGTGTCCTGGAAACTGAACGCCATGCGTATCCCACCCCGTGGTCACAGGCGGTGTTCCACAGCGAGATCGATCAGATGCGCGACGGTTCGCGCCTATACCTGACCGCCCGCCGACCGATCGTCGGTCGCGGAAAAGGGCGAATCGTCGGCCACGCTGGTCTTTGGTTCGCGGTCGACGAAGCCCACGTCACGAATATCGCCGTGCATCCGGATGCGCGGCGCAGCGGCGTGGCAACCGCGCTGATGCTCGCACTCGCAGCTGAAGCAATGGAGCGCGCCTGCACTGCGTGGACGCTTGAGGTTCGTGTGTCGAGTACTGGCGCCCAGGAGTTGTATCGCGCGTTCGGGTTCGTACCCGCAGGCATCCGCAAGCGCTACTACGACAACGTTGAGGATGCGATCGTCATGTGGTGCCACGACATTCAAGATGTCGCCTATGCGGCACGACTTGCTGAAATCCGAGGAGCCCGATGACCGACGAGGCTTTCATCGTCGATGAGTCCACGCTTGTGCTTGGGATCGAGACCAGCTGTGACGAGACGGCGGCAGCGTTGGTGATGGGCGGAGACGACGTGGTCTCGAATGTCGTCTCGACACAGATCGATCTGCATGCCGACTTCGGAGGTGTTGTCCCCGAAATCGCGTCCCGTGCGCATCTCGATGCGCTGAATCCCGTCGTTGCCCGGGCGATCGTTGAGGGAGGAGTCGACGAGACACGGATCGACGCGATTGCGTGCACGGTCGGGCCGGGACTTGTGGGCGCGCTCCTGGTTGGCGTCTCGGCAGCTAAGTCGTTGGCGTTGGCGTGGAACAAGCCGTTCGTCGGTGTCAACCATATGGAGGCCCACCTGTACGCGGCGTCGCTCGAGGACCCGACGCTGGAATTCCCGCTCGTCGTCTTGCTCGTGTCGGGGGGTCACACGATGCTCGTCGAGATGCAGGACCACGGCAGGTATCGCATGCTTGGCCAGACAATCGACGACGCAGCGGGCGAGGCATTCGACAAAGTCGCGCGGTTTCTCGACCTGGGTTATCCCGGAGGGCCGGCGATCGACGAGGCTGCGATGTTTGGCGATCCGGATTTGATTCAGTTCCCGCGTGCGATGAGAGAGGTCGGACTCGACTTCTCGTTCTCGGGGCTCAAGACGTCGGTCGTGAATTTTGTCCGCAAGCATCCCGACGTTGGCGATGCCGATATTGCGGCATCGTTCCAGATGGCTGTTGTCGATGTTCTCGTTCACAAGGCGCGCAAAGCTGCGGCACAGGTGGGAGCCACTGGCATTGTTCTGGGCGGAGGGGTGGCGGCAAACTCGCTGCTCCGCGAGGAACTGCTGACAGCCTGCGAAGCTGATGGGATTCAGGGGTTCCTTCCGAGTCGATCCTTGTGCACGGACAACGCTGCCATGATCGCAGCAGCCGGGTGGCACCGGCTGCGCTCCGACGGGCCGACGTCGCTTAACGTGGGGGCGATCCCGAATCTAAAACTTCCGCTCATCGACTGAGGTCGATCGTGTTGGTTCGGCACCGTCCCAGCTGAACCAGAGGGTGCTGAGCTCGCTGCTCTCAGCGTGCAAGAATTCCGGCATGTCGAACGACTTCCCACCGACGCAGCCGTCCGACGGCTCGGAGACCGGGCTCGGGGACCTTGCGTCCGGACCGGGCGACGCAACGAGCTCTGTGCCGCCGGTCGACTCCACTCAGGTCATGCCGGGGATGCCCAGTCCCGCTGCTGACAACTCGGATGTGGTGCCGCCGCCGACTGGTGCGGTGCCTCCGCCCGGGGCGCCAGGCGGGCCCGGTACCCCGATTGTGCCGGCTCAGCAACTGCCGGAGCTGCCGTGGTTTAAGCGTCCTGGTGCGCTTGCTGCGGTTATGGCTGGGGTGCTGCTGGTTGGCGGCGTGATCGCGTTGCTGTTCCTGGTGGGCAGCCGGAACGACGGAGGTGGAGGCGACCTTGAATCTGAACCGGTGTCGCTCGTGATGGTGAGAAACAATGCGGCCGGTGGGCCGCTCGCTGTCACTGTTAGCGCAGTGGTCACAGCGCAGCAATCGGCCCCTGACGCGTACCTCTGGATCGTGCCTGGTGACGGTGTCGTCGGGCAGCCGGCAACCCGACAGACGGATGCGACGGGGCGCACCGAATTTCGTTGGGCCCCATCCGGTGACGCCGACGTGGCGACATGGTCGTCGACGGTCGAACTTGAGGAGTTCGTCGAGGCGGAAGGTGATTCGGTGGTGGCTGGGTTGAGTGCGACGTGCACTCTGGAACGCGACGGATTGATAAGCGCACTCGTCGTCACGGCGGAGGTACGTACTGGCGAGGTCAACGATTCGCGGGCGGGCATTGGCTCCTACACGTTCCCGAACGTGCGCTTTCAAGCCGGCGACCGAGTCGAGTGCACGCTTGGCAACCTGTTGGCGACACCGCCGGCAACGACTGTGCCGGAGACGACGACGGTCCCCGAGACAACGACGACGGTCCCCGAGACAACGACAACCACGACGACAACCACGACGGTCCCCGAGACAACGACGACGGTCCCCGAGACAACGACAACCACGACCACGACCACGACGACGACAACAACCACGACGACGATCGCCCCGGCCGACCCAACACTTGGCGAAGTGCTCGATTCGCTCGAGCTCACCGAGATCAAGAATTTGCTCGAACAAGTGGGTTTGCTCGCCGAGGTAGAAGCCTCCGATCAGCCATACACGCTGTTTGCTCCCAACAACGCAGCGATTAATACTCTTCGTGACGATCCAAATGGCCCCGACCTCACCGATGATGAAGTTGTCAAGGCCTTGCTGCAGGCCCACCTGTCGACCGGTGAATCCCTGACGCTGAACGATCTGGCTAACCTCAAGGAGGTCAGCGTCGACAACGGAGCACCACAGCAGATCGACGCAGAGGCCACGCCGCTGACTGTTGGCGATGCTGGAATCATCTTTAAGGACAACGTCGTTGTCGGTGGCATCGTGCAGGTCATCAACGCCGTATTGGAGCTACAGTAAAGGCGACCCGAGTATCGTAGATCAGCGATGACGTACTCGATCGGCCGACACAAGCTGGCAGCTCCTGTCGTCCTGGCGCCGATGGCCGGGGTGACGAATGCGCCATTTCGCGAGTTATGTCGGCGCTTCGCGCCTGGTCTGGCATACGTCAACGAGATGGTGATGGCGACTCCGGTCGTTCAGGTGAACCCGAAAACGCACCGGATGATCAATTTTGCGCCCGACGAGCATCCGCGCAGCCAGCAGCTCTACGGCAGCGACCCAGTGATCATGGGCGAAGCCGTTCGTCAACTCTGCGACGACGGCCGTATCGATCATGTCGACATCAACTTTGGCTGCCCGGCCGCAAAGGTAACCAGGCGCGGCGGTGGCGCAGCCGTTCCCGCCCGCCCCGAACTCCTCAGAGCGATCGTTCGAGCTGCGGTGGCCGCAGCCGAACCATATGGGATCCCAGTGACGACGAAGTTCCGGATGGGTCTGTTCGACGACTGGCTTACTTTCAAGCGCACCGGCGAGGTGTGCGCTGAAGAGGGAGTCACGTCGATCGCAATGCATGCTCGGACGGTCGAGCAGCACTACTCCGGGGAGGCTCGGTGGGAGGCAATCGGTGAACTGAAGGAACACATGGTCTCTCTTGGCGGGTCGATTCCCGTGCTCGGTAACGGTGATATCTGGGAGGCGGACGACGCTGTTGCGATGATGGAGCAAACCGGCTGTGACGGCGTCGTCGTCGGGCGGGGGTGCCTTGGGCGCCCGTGGTTGTTCAGCGACCTCGTCGACGCGCTCAACGGCCGTCCAGTTCCACCGAGCCGCTCGCTCGGGGCGGTCGCTGCGGTGATGGTCGACCACGCTGCGATGCTCGCCACACATCTGGGTGAGGACCACGCAATGCGCGATTTTCGCAAGCACACCGGTTGGTACATGAGCGGGTATCCGGTCGGCTCCGAAATTCGTCGACGGTTCTCGCTGATTAAGTCACTCGCGGAGCTCGATGACGTTCTGGCGGCAATGCTCGACAAGGTCGGCCCTGAGACGACTGTCGTCGCGGGCGGCGAGCGAATTAAGCGCGGTCACACCAACGGTCCGATCAAAGTGGCAATTCCTGAGGGTTGGCTCAATGGGCAGACTCGTCGGGGTCTCGATACCGACACTTCCGTGCCGGACGACGCTGACGTCATGGCACTCTCGGGCGGATGATCGGTCTTCGTCACGGAGTCTCGCTCGTGCTCGGCTCAGCATCGCCGCGCCGCCAGGAACTGCTCGCTCGTGCCGACATTGAGTTCCATGTCCGACCGGCAGAAATCGACGAAACACCTCGCGACTACGAGAAACCAACCGAGTACGTCCGCCGGCTCTCTCTCGAGAAGTCGGCTGCGGTAATTCAGGGCAAAGAGATCGTCATCGCCGCAGACACGACAGTCGAAGTCGACGGTCGTTTGCTGGAGAAACCCGTCGACGACGTCGACGCTGTAGCGATGCTGCGGATGTTGTCGGACCGGGCCCACCAAGTTCACACGGGTGTCTCCATCCGGAGCGATTCGGTCGTGCGGAGCTTCGTTGTCTCTACCACCGTCGTGTTTGTCGAGCTGACGTCGCAGACCATTGAGTGGTACGTCGGAACAGGCGAGGCGAGCGACAAGGCGGGGGCGTACGGGATCCAGGGGGCTGCCGCAGCGTTCGTCGAACGCGTCGACGGGAGCGTCACCAACGTGATCGGACTTCCAATGGCCGAGACCCTCGCAACGCTCCGCGTGGTCGCGACCTCCTGATCCTCCCGGTGCCGGTAGTGGCACCGGCGGTAGCAGATTGCCGTTGGCACTCTCGATTGCCGGTTGCCAATCCTGGATCCAGGCCCTAGCCTTAGCGGTCGCTTCGGGAGAGTGCCAAGTGCCCCCCCGAGCTTGTTTCAACCGCAACACTGTGACTTGCCAATGGAGGCATGAACCCATGAATTTGAAGCCACTCGATGACCGCATCGTGGTCCGGCCCGCAGAACCTGAGACGCAGACTGCTTCCGGCCTCGTCATCCCAGACACCGCCAAAGAAAAGCCTCAGCAAGGTGAAGTTCTCGCCGTCGGGCCAGGCAAGCGCTCGGACAGCACCGGTGAACTGATTGAAGTCGGGATCAACATCGGCGACACCGTCCTCTACTCAAAGTACGGCGGCACCGAAGTCAGCTCGGGTGGCGAGGATCTGCTCGTGCTCAACAGCCGTGACGTGCTCGCCATCGTCGGCTGAACACCAATCGCATCGCATTCATTCGTAGATCGCTAGGAGAAAAAAGATAATGGCAAAGATTCTGAAATTCGACGACGAGGCCCGCCGGGGACTCGAAGCCGGTGTCAACAAGCTCGCTGACGCCGTCAAGGTCACCATCGGCCCGAAGGGCCGCAATGTGGTCCTGGACAAGAAGTTCGGCGCGCCGACCATCACCAACGACGGTGTGTCGATCGCCAAGGAGATCGAGCTTGACGACCCCTTCGAGAACATGGGCGCTCAGCTCGTGAAGGAAGTCGCGACCAAGACCGACGACATCGCGGGCGACGGCACCACCACCGCCACCGTGCTCGCACAGGCCATGGTCAGCGCCGGGATGCGCAACGTGGCTGCCGGTGCCAACCCGATGTCGATCAAGAAGGGCATCGAGGCTGCCGTGGCCGCAGCCGTCGTCTCGATCGGTGAGCAGTCGAAGGACGTAGACGACAAGAGCGACATCGCTTCGGTTGCCACGATCTCGGCCGCTGACGCGTCGATCGGCGAGGTCATCGCTGATGCGATCGACAAGGTCGGCAAGGACGGTGTCGTCACCGTTGAGGAGTCGAACACCTTCGGCACCGAACTGGACTTCACCGAGGGCATGCAGTTCGACAAGGGCTACCTGTCCCCCTACTTCGTGACCGACGCAGAGCGCCAAGAAGTTGTCCTCGACGACGCCTACATTCTGCTCCACAGCGCGAAGATCTCGACGGTCCAGACGATGCTTCCGACGCTTGAAGCCGTCATGCAGACCGGCAAGCCGCTCGTGATTATCGCCGAGGACATCGACGGTGAGGCACTCGCCACTCTCGTGGTGAACAAGATCCGCGGCACGTTCAATGCTGCGGCTGTCAAAGCCCCTGGCTTCGGTGACCGTCGTAAGGCGATGCTGCAGGACATGGCAGTCCTCACGGGCGGTCAGGTCATCAGCGAAGAAGTCGGCCTCAAGCTCGACAACGTGACCCTTGACCTGCTCGGCACCGCCAAGCGGGTCGTGATCACCAAGGACAACACGACCATCGTCGACGGTGGCGGCACGTCCGATGACATCGACGGGCGGGTCAACCAGATCAAGGCCGAGATCGAGAACACCGATTCTGACTGGGATCGCGAGAAGCTCCAGGAGCGTCTCGCGAAGCTGGCCGGCGGCGTTGCGTTGATCAAGGTCGGCGCAGCCACCGAGGTTGAACTCAAGGAGAAGAAGCACCGCATCGAAGATGCAGTGTCATCAGTTCGTGCGGCCATCGAAGAGGGCGTCGTCGCTGGTGGCGGCACCGCCCTCATCCGCGCCCGAGGCGCCGTGCAGAGTGTCGTTGACTCGCTCGAAGGTGACGAGAAGACCGGTGCCAAGACCGTCTGGGAGGCGCTCACAGCGCCCGGCCGCAATATCGCGAACAACGCGGGCCTCGAAGGCTCGGTCGTAGTGCGTGAAGTTGAGGCTGCCACAGGCTCGAACGGCATGAACGCCGCAACCGGCGAGATGGCAGACCTAATCGCTGCTGGCATTATCGACCCGGCCAAGGTCACCCGTGCGGGTCTGCAGAACGCGGCGTCAATCGCTGCGATGCTGCTGACCACTGAGGTCCTCGTTGCAGACGAGCCCGAAGAAGACGCAGGCATGGGTGGCGGCATGCCTGGCGGCGGCATGGGTGGTATGGGCGGCATGATGTGAGACTCGGCCGGGGCGCTGCTCCGGCCTGACCGACTCTCTCGTTCCTACGACTGGTCGGCACTCATCATTTCCGACACGAGCGGACCGGCATTCGCCGGTCCGCTCGTTCGCGTTTTCGCTGAGCGCCGGGCGAACGCTGCGCCAGCTGTCAGTGATAGTTCGAGATCAGTCGATCCTCACCGAGCCGCGAGGCGGAGCTCAGTTAGTCCGCGGATCACGAATGTGGGGTGATACCGGGGCTCCTCGGCGAGCGTGAGGTCGGGGAATCGATCCACAATGCCCGCGACTGAGGTGGCAAGCTCGAGCCGTGCCAGCGGAGCACCGACGCAGAAGTGGATTCCGCCACCGAATCCGATGTGGGCGGCGTCGTTGCGGCCGATGTCGAAACGGTCGGGATCGTCGAAGCGGCGCGGATCCCGTTGCGCTGCGCCGAAGAGCATCGCAACTTCTTGGCCGACGCCGATTTCCTGTCCGGCGATCTCCACCCCGTCGTCGAGAACCCACCTCTCGAACATCTGCAGCGGTGAGTCCCAACGAAGAAGCTCCTCGACCGCAGCCATCGCCGTCACCTCTCCGTTTGTCAGTCGTCGCCATTGGTCCCGATGATGCATCAGCGCTCGAAAGCCGTTTCCAAGCGTGTTCACCGTTGCCTCGTGCCCGGCTTCGAGCAGGACCATCGTTGTCGACACGATCTCCGCTTCGGTCAGCGTGTCGCCTTCGTCCTCGACGCGGGCGAGCTCGGAAACAAGCAGGCCATCGGGTTGCCGGCGCTTATCCTTGATCAGCGATCGGGTGTACGCGATGAACTCCGCAGCAGCCTGGTTCGCAGCGATTTTCGTCTCGTCGTCGGCCTCCAGCTCGTACATCTTGACGATCGCGTGCGACCAGTCGAGGAGCGCCTGAGCATCGGCTTTTGGCACGCCCAACATTGAACAGATCACACCTACAGAGAACGGTTGGGCAAAATCAGCCAACAGGTCGAACGTATCCAGCTCGGCGCAGCGGTCGAGTAAAGCTTCAGCTGATTTGGCAATGGGGCCGCCGAGACCGGCAACCGCCCGCGGTGTGAAGACCTTCTGCACGAGACGACGCAAACGGGTGTGGTCGGGTGGTTCGAGGGCCAGCACGGACCATTCCTCATGCTCGTTGAAATCTGCCCAGCGCGGGTCGGGTTCGGGGCGACCGAGTTCGGCATGAGTGAACCGGTGGGTGTAGGCGCGTCCGAGTCGGCGATCACGCAGCGTTGCTGCGACGTCGTCGAATCGAGTCAGCATCCACTGTTGGCTTGCGTTGTTCCAGAAGATCGGTGTCGTCTCGCGCAATTCGGCGAGCACCGGGTACGGGTCTGCGATGAACGCCGGATCCGACGGGTTGAAGTGAGCGAACCGTTCAGTAGTGGGAGGCACTTCGGAGACGTTACTGACCGGTCCGGTGGGGTACCGCGAAGCTCGGTACCCTCGACGTCGTGGATCAACTCGGACATGGAGCGATGCGCCCGTTCTGGATGCACCAAGTAGTCGAATACATCATCGGCGCAGTGTTCATCTCGGCAGGCTTCGGGAGTCCGACTCCGGCGGTACCGGCGGTCCTGGGTGCCATCGTGATGCTCAATGCAGCAATTGCTATCGGCCCTGCGTCTGCGTTCCGGATCGTCCACCGACGTGTTCACCGTATTCTTGACCTCATCGTGATCGGACTCGTCGCCGTTGCTGTGGTTCAGCCGTGGATCGAGATCGAAAGCAACGGGCGGATCCTGATCGGCCTGCTGGGGATCGTCCTCGCTTTCGTATGGTGGAACACTGATTTCGCGACGAAGAACGAGCGCAAACAGCGGCGCAGTCAGACGTCGACACCTGACGCAGAGCAGGTCGGCCGCTCTGCGGGCCGTTCGGCTGCGGAGACCTACCTCGCTGCAAAGCGACTGAAGAAGACGGCGATCGACGACCGTCGCAGCAGCCCGTCGGCCGACGACGACTCGTGATTGACCCCGCTTCGATCAGGCGGCCGGGTGGAAGGCAGGTCATCCCGCGCCCGCACCACACCGTCGAGGAGTATGACCCGCCGTGGGACCCCAAGGTTCGTTGGAATGTCGACGAACTCGTCACTCCGGTCGCATCCGAGTCGGCGCCACCCCTGCCGACGTTTCCCGACGCTCGCCAATCGGCCGTTCTGGTCGTCTTGTCGGAAGGACCGACCGGCGCCGAGGTGCTACTGACACGGCGTTCGATGCAGATGAGGAGTCATCGTGGTGAGATCAGCTTCCCGGGCGGGCGGTGTGATCCTGGCGAGACGCCGGTTGAAACAGCGCTGCGTGAAGCCGAGGAAGAAGTTGGACTCGACGTTGGCAGACCGCAAGTTGTCGGGGAGTTGGAGCACCTCTCGACGATCGTGTCGAAGAGCTACATCGTGCCTGTTGTCGCAACGCTGGACGAGCGGATCGAGCTTGAGCCACGCACGGGCGAAGCTGACCGGGTGATGTGGACACCAGTCGCTGAATTGACGCGTCCAGGCACGTACCATCGAGAACGTTGGGGGATCCCGCCACTTGACCGGCCGCTGCACTTCTTCTATCTCGACGACGAGACAGTGTGGGGAGCAACCGCCCGGATGTTGGTCGACCTGTTGACGTTGCCGCGTCAACCGGGCTCGGTTGCGGCCGGTAGCGGACGGTATCGGTGACGACATTTACGGTGCGGCCATGACAAAACTCCGCAACTGACGGCGTGCGACATCAGCGCTAAAGCGCCCCGCGTGTCGTGGATCCAGCCATGCGTTCTCGTGGGGACGCGTCGCCCCCGCTCAGGCCACCCCGGTGGTGGGCGGCTGTCGTAGGACTCCTGGTGGATGCCGGTGCCGTGCTCAGGGTCGTCAACCCGCTCCTCTTCCAACGGATCTTGAACAACGCGCTCGTACGACCCGATGGGCTCAACTTGGGTCTGTTGTTGGTGCTCGTCTTATTCATGATCGCTGTCGCGCTGGTCTCTGGGATGCGCGGTGTCATTCAGGCGATCCAAACGAAAGCGCTCGGACAACTTGTGCTGCTCCCGCTTTGTGAGCAGTGCGCTCGATACCTGGAGTGCGTCGATCACTAAAACGGTCGCCGACGACGGCGACGTTGCGGTCAGGCTCCCCAACCACCGGAGAAGTCGAAAAACTGGCCGGTCTGGAATCGGTTGGTTCCATCAAGGAGGACAGCCGTCACGTTTGCTAACTCGTCCATCGTGCCGAGTCGGCGCATCGGTGTCTGGGCCTCGATTCGTTTGCGTCGTTCGGGATCGTCGGCGCCCGAGGCCGCGATGAAGCCGGGGAAGTCCATAAAGTTCGTCCCGACGGCGTTGACTTGGACGCCGTCTCGGGCGTGTTCCAGACCGACTGCTCGAACGATGCCGTTCGCGCCGGCTCGCGTGCCGCCATAGATCGAAGTCATGGGCTCGGGCCGACCACCGGTGGAAGAAGTGAACACGACGATCTGGCCCGCGCCGGCGCCGACCATTGGCGGAATGGCTGCCTGGAGCGCGTGGAACACCATGTCAAGATTGCTGCGTTTTATCTGTTCCCATTGCTTCAATGTCATCTCAAGGAACTTGCCGACGACAATCACGCCTGTGACGTAGCAGGCGGAATCGAGCCGCCCGAATCGATCGAGCGCCTGAGCGACCAACGCGGCGTTCCCTTCGGCGCTCGTGAGGTCGATGTCACTTACCGTCTGGACCGTCGCGCCGAGGGCCTCGAGTGGCGGCACCTGCTCCTCAAATGACCGCTCGACAGCGACCATGCTGTCATCACCTGCAGCACCTTGCAGCACGAGGTCATAGCCGCGTTCGGCCATCGTGCGTGCCAACGCCGGACCTACGTAGCCGGTGGCCATTGTGATGAGTGCAACAGGACGCGCGGAGCCAGCCATATACGCATCGTCGCATGTTCGTCGGCGTCACGCGCCAACCAGCCTCAGGGGAGAGCGCGGAGGTTGTCCCACATGGCGCGGACATGGGCAGGTGTGGTGGTTCGCGCCCCTATCGAGATTCGCATCACGGACCGCCCGTCGAGCTCCGTGCGGGTGAAGTGGCCCGCTTCGCTGGCGTTGGCCGACGCGATGAGTGCGTCGGTCGCAGCGTCGCCGTCCGCAAGCGCAAGACAGATCAAGCTAAGAGGGTGTGGAGCAACGACCTTGAAGCGGTCGTCGGCGGCTACCCACGCTGCCAATTCTTGGGTCATCGCAACATGACTGCGGATCATCCGCTGGAATGCGTCGATGCCCTCGCAACGGATCGCGAACCACAGCTTCAGGGCTCGGAAACGCCGCCCGAGCGGGACCTGCCAGTCCCGGTAGTCGATCGCGGCACCAGAGTCAGCGGCGGTGGAGCGCAGATATTCGGGGAGAATGCTGAGAGCACCGAGGAGCGAAGAACGATCGTTGGTCCAGAAGGTGCTGCAGTCAAAGTTAACGCCCATCCATTTGTGGGGGTTGGTGCAGTATGAGTCGGCGAACTCAATGCCGTCGTTCACCCACTGGAACTCCGACGCGAGGGCGGCGATGCCAGCCCACGCCCCATCGACATGGAGCCAGACGTCGGCCTTTCGACAGATTGACCCGATCAGCGCGGTTGGGTCGAATGCGCCCGACGAAGTTGTGCCGTGATTGGAAGCAACAAAGAAGGGAACGAGTCCGACTGCACGGTCGGCAGCGATCATCTTCTCGAGCTCATCGGAGCGCATCGCAAACTTGTCGTCGTGCGGCACGATGCGGAAACGATCGGTTCCGACCCCAGCGATGCGTAGCCCCTTTTCGATGCTCGAGTGGGAATGTGCAGTTGCGTACGCGACCAATTTCGTCGTGTTGCCGTCGGCATTGACGGCACCTGAGGTCGCGCGGAATCGTGCTGCGAGGATCGCGACCAGCGTCGCCTCGCTCGCAGAGCCTTGGATCACGCCGCCGCCGGTCTCGCTGGTCGAGCGAAATTGAGCGGGCAGGCCGAGCAACTCCTGCATCCAGTCGAGCATCAGGGCCTCGAGCTCGGTGCATGCCGGCGATGTCACCCAGCTCATGCCCTGGACACCGAGTCCAGCCGACAGCAACTCGCCAAGGATTGACGGAGCAGAGTTGTTGGCCGGGAAGTACGCGAACCACTTCGGGTGCTGCCAATTGGTGACACCCGGCATGATCACTCGGTCAACGTCAGCCATTACAGCCTCAAAGGTCTCGGGTGAGGTCGGCGGATGCTCTGGCAATGCAGCCCGTACGTCGCCCAGCTTGACGGTTGCTTGGACCGGGCGATCGCCGACGCCGACGATGTAATCAGCAATCCAGTCGATCAGTTCGTGTCCGTTTTGGCGGAACTCGTCGGGCGTCACGCGTGCGGCCCGTCGGAATCTGACGTCCGGTCGTAGCCTGGCGGTACGCTGCGGTTGCGTCGGACACCGACCGAGATTCGCCAGAAGATTACTGCCATCCCTGCAGCCAGAGCGATGAAGACGACTGTCTGCCGCCATCCGCCGCGCTCCTCGCTGCCGCAGCCCGGACGTTCGACCAAACCAACGCAGTCACTCAGGTTGCTGTCCTCGGGGTAAAAGTCGCTGACGGTGACCGGAGGTGTTGGCTCAATTGGCGTGGCGAAGGCAAATGAATGCGGAGATGCCATGGTGATCGAGCCGAGGAGCACGATCAGGAGCGTGGCACCAGCGGCGGTAAGTGCGGTCCTGATGCGGACCGTGCCTCTACGATGCATGCCTTGAGTCAAGCGCAGACCTCCTTCGATCACACCGCTGTTCAGGCCGATCACGAAACCGTGCTCGTGGTCGACTTCGGTGCCCAGTACGCGCAGCTGATTGCTCGGCGTGTGCGCGAGCTTCACGTGTTCTCCGAAATCGTTCCGAATCGAATCTCTGCTGCCGAAGTCGCTAAGCGGGCGCCTGCGGCGATCATCCTGTCGGGCGGTCCAGCAAGTGTGCACGTTGAAGGCGCGCCGCAGCTTGATGCGGCGATCTTCAACCTAGGAATCCCGATCTTCGGTATCTGCTACGGCGCCCAACTGATTGCTCAGCAGCTCGGTGGCGTGGTCGGACGCGGGATGGCGGGGGAGTACGGGCGGACACAGCTCAAGCGTTTCGGTGATTCACTGATTCTCCCCGATGACGCCCCGGAGTACCACGAATGCTGGATGAGCCATTTCGATGGCATCATCGAAGTGCCCGACGGGTTTGTGGCAACGGCTAGCTCGCCAGGCGCGCCGGTCGCGGTGCTGGAGAACGATGAGCGCAAGATCTACGGGGTCCAGTTCCACCCCGAAGTCGTCCATTCGCCGTTCGGCATGGCGGCGATGGCGCGATTCGTCCATGAGCGTGCCGGCATCGGCGCAGACTGGGCAATGTCGTCGGTGATCGACAGACAGGTCGCCGAAATCCGCGAACGGGTCGGCGATGCACGAGTGATCTGTGGCCTGTCCGGAGGCGTCGATTCATCGGTCGCTGCGGCACTCGTTCACAAGGCGGTCGGTGCGCAGCTCACGTGCATCTACGTCGACACTGGGCTGATGCGTAAAGGCGAGTCGGAGCAGGTAGTCGAGACCTTCCGTCGTAACCTCGGGATTGAGCTTATTCACGCGGATGAGGGGACGTCTTTCTTTGAGGCGCTTGCCGGCCTCACGGAGCCCGAAGCGAAACGCAAGGCGATCGGGGAGCGATTCATTCGCGTGTTCGAGAAGCACACTGGCGGTCTCACCGAAGCGAAGTTCTTGGTGCAGGGAACCCTGTACCCAGACCTGATCGAGTCCGGAGGCACCGACGGCACTGCGTCGGTAATCAAGAGTCATCACAACGTTGGCGGGCTCCCCGACGACATGGAACTTGAACTGATTGAGCCACTCCGAGATCTCTTCAAGGACGAGGTCCGGGCGCTGGGCACCGAACTCGGATTGCCTGATGAGATGGTCTGGCGCCAGCCTTTCCCGGGTCCTGGCCTTGGTGTTCGGATCATCGGTGAGGTCACAGCGGAGCGGGTTGCCGTGCTCCAGGAGGCTGATGCAATCGTGCGCCACGAACTTCACGCAGCCGGTCTGGAACGGGCGATCTGGCAGTCGTACGCCGCGCTCCTCGCCGATGTCCGCTCGGTTGGGGTGATGGGCGACGAGCGCACCTATGGACATCCGGTGGTAATCCGTGCTGTGACCAGTGACGATGCAATGACCGCAGACTGGGCCCGGGTGCCGTACGAGACGCTTGAGATCATGAGTCAGCGGATCATCAACGAAGTCGACGGTGTGAATCGAGTGGTCTATGACATCACCTCCAAGCCACCCGGCACCATTGAGTGGGAATGAGCGCTTGGGCCTGACGCGTCATCGAGTTTTCGAGCTACGGCTGCTTTTCCTGTGAAACCACGCGATTTGGGACGATTGCGACGAACTCGATTCGAAATATGAATTTCTACGTCGTTTCGCAACACCTTCGTCATATTCGGTAGAGTTGGCGACCGTGAAGCGGCTGATGCGTGTTGCCCCGATTGCGCTCATGGTGGCGCTCGTCGTTCCGGCGATGAACCCGCACGTTGCCACAGCGAGCCCGGTTGACCAGCAGCGCGCACGCGTCGAGAGCATCGTCGATGAACTCGAACGACTCGAAGAGCAGGCGAACGACATCGCCGCCGACTACGTCGAGGCAATCGATGCGAAGGCGGCACTCGATGTGGAGATCGTCGAGCTCGAGGCGGACATTGTGGTGAAAGAAGCAGAGCTCACCGAGCTGCGTGCGGACCTCGGCGACATGGCCGTTCGTTCGTTTGTCGGTTCTGGCACCACCCCGCTCGGCCCGCTGTTCGAAGACACGGGCGACATCAACGACGTGCTGCAGCGTGACCAGCTTGCTCGTGTTGCGCTCAGTGCCGGTGATATCAGCACCGACGAACTCGACGCCTTCGTCAGCGACCTTGAGGACGATCGTGAGGAGCTTGACGGCAAAGTTGCCGAAGCCGAAACCCTCGCCGCGTCGCTCGTCAACGCACAAGAGGACACCGAGCGGCTGACCGGCCAGTACGAGCAAGCCCGGATCGACGCAGAAGCTGAGCTGGGTCAGCTGATCGCTCAGGAACAAGCCCGACGGGCTGCCGAGTCGGCTGCTCGCGTTCAAGCCGAGTTCGCAGCAGCACAAAACCAGGCGAGCAACAACTCCAATTCAGGTGGTAACTCGAACTCGGGTGGTGGCGTCAGCGATTCTGGCACTACGAACTCGGGTGGGGGTAGTAACAACTCCGGTGGCGGCAGCAGCATCCCAGCATCGGCCGCCCCGCCCCCGAGCTCGCGGGCCGGCGTTGCCGTAAACGCTGCGCTGGGCCAGCAGGGCGTCCCCTATCGCTACGCAACCTCAAGTCCCGGCGTGGCGTTCGACTGCTCGGGTCTCACGAAGTATGCGTGGGCCCAGGCAGGCGTCTACCTGCCGCATCAATCGCGTGCGCAGTACGCGTCAATCCCGCATGTCGCGAAGGGATCGGCCCAACCGGGCGATCTGATCTTCTATTACAGCCCGATCAGCCATGTCGGCGTGTACCTCGGTGGGGGCCAGTTTGTGCACGCTCCCAACACCGGCAGTGTCGTGAAAGTTGCCGGCGTCAACTGGGGCAAAGTTTCCGGCGTCGGCCGCCCCGGCTGACGCCTCGCCCGAACCGAGGTAGGTCTGTCGCACCGTCTACGTTCGAGCCGATGAGCGCTACGTCACCGATTCGCACCGACCGGGTTACTGCGTGGCTCGACGAACACGTTGACGGGATCAGTGGGCCATACGACTTCAAGTTGATCACGGGTGGCCGATCCAACCTCACCTACCGGGTGACAAGTGGGGAGGGTGATGTATTTGTTCTGCGTCGACCGCCGACGGGCAAAGTGCTCGCCTCAGCGCACGACATGGTGCGCGAGCACACGATCATCTCAGCGGTCGGGCAAACCGACGTTCCTGTGCCGCGGACCATGGGCGTGTGCACCGACGACGACGTGAACGGTGTGCCTTTTTATGTGATGAGCTATGTCGATGGCGCAGTGCTCGACAGCGCTGACAAGGCGGCACCCATGGGTCTCGATCAGCGACGCCGCGCTGGTGAGCATCTGATCGACGTCTTGGCGGACCTGCACGCAGTTGACGTCGATGCCGTCGGCTTGGGTGATCTGGCGAAGCGGGACGGGTACGTCGAGCGGCAGGTGCGTCGGTGGACCACGCAGTGGGAAAAGTCGAAAACACGCGAGTTGCCGGCGATTGACGAGGTTGCACGCCGCCTCGCCGGCGACCTGCCGACACAGCACAGCGTTTCGATCGCCCACGGCGACTACCGGTTCGGTAACTGCTTGGTCGACACCGCCGCTGGTTGCGTCACGGGTGTTCTCGACTGGGAACTCTGCACCCTTGGCGATCCACTGGCTGACGTCGGCTACCTCGGCGTCTACTGGTCGGACCCAGGCCACGAGCAGGCCCGCCCGAATGACCCGACGGGAATCGACGGTTTTCCAACCTACGCCGATCTCCTTGAGCGGTATGCGTTGCGCACCGGTCGGGATCTCTCGAACATCGGGTACTACGTGGCGTTCTCGTCGTGGCGCCTTGCAGTTATCTCAGAGGGCGTGTACGCCCGCTTTCTGCATGGAGCCATGGGCGACCAAGAGATCGACACTGAGACGATGAGCGGCTTCAAACTTGGCACCGAGCGCCTCGCTTCCGAAGCACTCGATGCTCTATCGCGTTGAGGCTAAGCCTGCGAGACTGGTCGAATGAGCGAACATGACGTGCTGGACGGCTGGGAGCGCGGGGAGTTCACCTCCGCAGGGATCACCCACGCGACGTACCGGAAAGGAAGCGGACCGGGTGTCGTCGTGATCCATGAGATTCCGGGGATCACTCCGAAAGTCGCCCAGTTCGCCGACGAAGTCGTCGCACGCGGCTTCACCGTGCTGATGCCCGATCTTGTCGGAACACCGCGCAGGCCGTCGAGTAGGACCTACATGGCAACATCGATGGCGAAGGTGTGCGTTGCACGCGAATTCACCACGTTTGCCCTGAATCAAACGTCGCCGGTAATTTCGTGGCTCCGCGCGCTTGCCCGAAACCTCCATGAGGAAGTCGGGGGACCCGGTGTCGGAGCCGTGGGGATGTGCTTCTCAGGAGGGTTTGCGCTCGGGATGATGGTCGATGAGATCATGCTTGCGCCCGTGCTGTCTCAACCGTCGATGCCGTTCTCGATCAGCAAGAGCCGTGGTGCTGACCTCAACCTGTCGCCGGATGACGAGGCGGCAGTGATTCAACGTGCGGCCGACGGGTGTCAGGTGCTCGGGCTTCGATTCACTGGCGACAAGCTGGTCGGCTCGAGGTTTGCGACGTTGCGCGAAAAGCTTGGGGACGCGTTCATCGCAATAGAACTCCCAAGTAACGCGAGGTCGGACCACTCGGTTCTCACCGAGCAGCGAGACGATGCAAGCGTCGAACGCGTCCTCGACTTCTTCGCTGAGAAGCTCCAGTCCTAGATGCCTTTGGCGTCTACGCGGAGGCGCCTTCGGCAAGGATACGTGCCGCCTTGTAGTCGGCCTTGCCATTCGGAGCACGGGGGATAGTCGGAACGAACACCACCGACTTCGGTGCCTTGAAGCCGGCGAGGTCGTTCTTGACCGCAGAGATCACGGTTGCCTCGTCGATGGTGATGCCCTCGGCAGTCGACGCAACAGCTGTGACCGCCTGGCCGAACTTCTCGTTATCGATACCGACAACCAGACAGTCGAGGATGCCATCGACGCGCTTTACCGCTTCCTCGACCTCTTCGGGAAATACCTTCTCGCCGCCAGTGTTGATCACCTGGTTGCCACGACCAAGCAAAACGAGGGTGCCGTCCTCCGCCACCATTGCAAGGTCACCGGGGAAGGAATATCTGACTCCGTCGATCACCCGGAATGTTCGTGCCGACTTCTCTTCGTCTTTGTAGTAGCCGATCGGCACGTTGCCGCCGGCGGCAACCATGCCGACCTCGTCGGAGCCTGGGGTGACCTCGCGGTCGTCATCGGTGAATACCTTGGTGGTGGGCATCTGCGTGAACTTTGCCGTGTCCATCGACACGCCCTTCATGGTGATCTGAGTCCCCATCGACCCCTCCGACGAACCCATGGCATCGACAAGAACGGCCTGCTCGATCCGTTCGAGCATCTGTTGCTTGACCTCGGTGGTCCACATCACTCCCGACGACGTGAACAGACCCACCGAAGCGAGGTTGTACGCGCCGCCACTTGGCTTCCCTTCGTCAATCGCCCGGACTAGCGGCTTTGCAAAGCTGTCGCCGACGATCGTGAGCGAGGTCACTTTGTGGTCCTCAATCTTCTGAAGCACTTCGTGGGCGTCAAGACTGCGGCTTGTGAGGGTCACAATTTCACCGCCTGCGCACATTGGAATGAACCAGCCGAGCCAACACCCGGTGCCGTGCATGAGCGGAGCACACGGGATCGACACCATTCGCGGGCCGTTCTCGACCGCAGTTTTGACCATCTGCGCCACTTGAGAAGCATCAGCCGGCGGCTCGAGGCCGATCATGGGAAAGCCCTGCATGATGAACCCTTCAGCAAGCCCGCCGATCTGGTACATCACGCCTTTCGGCATTCCGGTAGTACCGCCGGTGTACAACATGTAGAGGTCGTCTTCGCTGCGCTCAATGCGTTCCATCGGGGCATGGTCGGCGATCACCTGCTCGTAGGCAATCTCGCCTGGCACTGCATCACCAGGGCCGTCGTCGACGACGATCATCAGCTTCAGCTTCGGCAACCGGTCGACAACACGCGCAACGCGATCGGCAAGCGATCGGTGGAACACGATTGCTTCGGAATCGGAGTTATCGAGGAGATACCAGAGTTCTTCGTCGAGGTATCGGTAGTTGACATTGATAGCAACGCCGCGCATCTTGAACGCGGCGTAGTGCGACTCCATGTATTCGTTGGAGTTGTACATGTACAACGCAACCTTCGACTCGGGGCCTAGGCCTGCGTCGGTGAACGCCTGGGCAATACGCGCAGCGCGGTCGTCGAACTCGGCCCACGTGCGCGAGTCGTCGGCATGCGTGATGGCAATTTGATCGGGGATCGCGTCAGCGATCGATTCCCACACGGTGGCGAAATGCATCTCCATGAGCATGATCGTAGGGCACGAGGTTGTGCCGATCGTCATGCAGCCGGTCGCATGGGCGCCGGATACCGCAAGAGCGCGTCTTCCTTGCTCAAACAAAAACTGCCCAGAGCCGGACTCTTGGCAAGGGAATGAAGTCTTGGCAGCACATCAGAACCCTCGACGGGGATTTTGAGCGCAATTTCGGCAGATCCGCCATGACGTGTCCGAGGGCTGTACGGGCTCCTGATCCGTCCCCAACCTAACGCAAAGCAGTTCCGCAGCGGCCCGCAGCTGCGGACTCAGTGGGGTCCGCCGTCGATCTCGATGGTTGCTCCGGTTGTATACGAGGATGCATCGGTGGCGAGGTAGAGCGCAGCGCCGACGATCTCGTCAGGTTCGCCGCCTCGGCCGAGCGCATACCCCGTGTGGGCCGCCGACTCGAACTGGTTCATGTCCCACGCTTTGGAGATGTCGGTGAGGAACGGTCCGGGAACGATGCAGTTGACACGAACCGTTGGACCGAACGTTCGAGCGAGGCCGTATGTCAGGTTGTTCACGCCTGCTTTGGCTGCGCCGTACACGATCTCTTGAGCGGTCGGTCGAGTCGAGGCAATTGATGACACGAAGATGATTGAGCCGCCACCGGAATCGACCATTCGGGCGCCGATGTTCGCGGAGAGACGGAATGGACCTTTGAGGTTGACTCCGACGACCTTGTCGAACAGCGATTCGCTGATCGCGTCGACGCTCGAATACAGCGGGGACATCCCGGCGTTATTGACGAGCACATCGCAACGTCCAAATCGGTCGTACACCGTGTCCGCCAAGTTGTCGGCGGCCTCCCAGTCGGCGGCGTGGTATGCGATCGGTAGGGCGGTTCGCCCGAGCGCTTTGACCTCGCCAGCCACAGCCTCACAGTTCTCGATCTTGCGACTGGCGATCACTACATCGGCACCCTGCTCGGCGAACGCCAATACCATCTGGCGTCCCAAGCCCCGAGAGCCTCCGGTCACTACGGCGACCTTGCCGGTCATGTTGAACTTGCTGATCGTGCTCATCGGCCGATTGTCACCGGGCCAGAGCTTCGCCGCCGAATCGGTCGTTTAGCGGATACTGCTTAACGCTGGTTCCTCACGACGAAGGATGCGGGCAAAGTTGCGCCAGTGCTTCGCAAGGATCAGGGCGCTGAGGCCGCCGACTGCGGCGAACTCCCACGCAGGTCGTCCGAGGACCGCGAGGCCAACCGGAACGAGGGCGACGGCCACGAGCGAGCCAACTGCGGCCTTGCCCGTGATCCGGGACACGATCCACCACAGAGCGACTGCGAATGGGGCGAGGACCGGGTGGAGCGCAAGCAACACACCGGACCCCGTTGCGACACCTTTCCCACCATGGAACTTTCGGAACACCGGAAACATGTGACCCAAAATCACTGCGGCGCCGCACACATACGCAAGCGGTCGTCCGTCGGTCACGATCATGAGTGGGATGACGGTGGCAGCGACACCTTTGAGGGCGTCGAGCACGTAAACCCAGATGCCCTTGCGCCATCCGAGTGCACGGGTGACGTTTGAGGCCCCAGGGTTTCCTGACCCGAACGTTGCAATGTCGATTCCGTTTGCTCGAGCGATGAGCGTCGCGCTGGGGAAGGTGCCGAGAAGGTAGGCGACGACGATCAGAACCATGGGCACGGCGTGGATCCTTGCAGGTGTGTGGACCGATGCGGACAATCGCAAGCGGCTTTTCTGGGCACGCGCTGTTGATCAGCGGGCGCTGATCTTGACCGGCACGCGCGCCAGCCTCGAGTGGTCCATCATCGGTTTCGGCGGCGTGACGTCGTCCGATGAAGCGGAGAGCATGGCTGCCTCCCCGTAACCATCGACGCACTCGGGGTCGGGACCATCGAGTGGAATGCCAACGAAGAATTTTGCGGCCATGCAGCCACCCTGACAGGCGTCGTAGCTCCCACAGGACGCACAGGCTCCAGCCGATTGGGGCTCGCGGAGTTCGGTGAAGAGTTCGCTGTGCTTCCAGATTGAACTGAAGCCGCCGGTGTCTCGGACCGATCCGGCCTTGAACTCGTCGTGAATCACGAATGGGCAGGCGTACACGTCACCGATTGGGTCGATCAGGCACACCACGCGACCAGCACCGCACATGTTCAGGCCGGGAAGAGCCTCATCGCCAAGCGCGTTGAGATGGAAGAACGAATCACCGGTGAGCACGTTGTCGCCGTGTGCGAGCAGCCAGTCGTAGATCTGGCGTTGCTGCGGCTGCGTGGGATGAAGGTCGTGCCATGAGTCGGCGCCGCGACCCGATGGGCGCAGGCGCGTGATCCGCAGTTGGGCGCCGAAGCTGTCGGCCAGTGCCTTGAACTCGTCGAGCTGGTCGACGTTGTGCCGAGTGACGACCACCGAGATCTTGAATTCGCCGAACCCTGCGTCACGGAGGCGCTCCATTGCCTGAATCGCCGTTGCATACGATCCGCTGCCCCGAACGGCGTCGTTGGTGACTGCGTCGGTGCCGTCGAGGCTGATCTGTATGTCGAGGTAATCCATTGCCGCAAGCCGTCTTGCTTTGTCGGCGTCGATGAAGGCACCATTGGTCGAGAACTTCACCCCGATGCCCTTGTTGATCGAGTGCTCCACAAGCTCGAAGAAGTCGCGACGAATCATTGGCTCGCCGCCGCCGATGTTGATGTAAAAGACCTGGAGGTCGTGCAACTCGTCAAGGACTGCTTTGGCTTCGTCGGTACTGAGCTCGCGAGGGTCGCGGCGTCCGGACGACGATAGACAGTGGACGCACTCAAGGTTGCACGCGTAAGTAAGTTCCCACGTGAGGCAGATGGGGGCATCGAGGCCACCTTTGAGCTGCTCGACGAGCGTCGGTGCGTTAGTTGCTGCGCTCATGGAGCATCTCCGATTCGTAGAGAGAGGTGAGGGCTTTGTCGAACGATGGCCAGCGCCGCTTGTCAATTTTGCATGCGGCCAGTGCGTCGGCGACGGTGGCGTGGTCGGCGAGCGACCGCACGACGCGCACCACGTCCGGGTGTTTCAGGAAGACGAGCTTGCGCGTGTCGTAGTGGTAGGCCAGCGCGCCGAACGGCTCGTGCCGGAGCGCTACCTGTGGGTGCAGATCAAGCGAGGAGTCGAGCACGACGCTGGCGTCAGTAGACGCCGCACATTCCATCGATGGAGATCTCCTCGACGAGCAGCTCTTCCTCGACAAGCTCGTCGGTCTCGTCGTGCACTTCGATGGCCTCAATTTCGTCCATTACGCAAGAGTACCCGGCTCCAACGACCGACGAGCAAGCCGTCGCACTACACCCTGCGTCGCGCCACGGAAGACGGGTCAGGAGCGGAACGTTTGCCAGGCGGCGAGCGATGCGGTCAGCTCGTCGAGGGAGTGAACCATCTCGTTCAACGAGCACTCGATCATCAGATTGACAACTTCGTTGTCGAATCGTCGCCGCCAGTCGGTGTGCAAGCCGACTATGTGCTTGTTGGTTGCAAATGCATACCCGAGTTCCCAGGCGGTGCCGTCGTCGGTCGTCACTCCGTTGAGGCTGGCGACGACAATCTCGCACCGGTCAATACCGTTTTTGTCGTTCGCGAAGATCTCCTTGACGTTGTCGACCGTCTTGACCGGGTTGTCGCGATGCGGCAGAAACGTCGCGAACCCCGACATTGCAATTGTCTGCTCAACGCGTTCGATCCACCACCGCTCGCCGTCGTCGAACAGCGGCCCCGCAACGTAGACGAGTGGTGGTCCGGCGATTGAAGACATCGGCCACACCGTAGGCGAGCGCGCCATTACTGTCTCGACGATGCGAGTGACCGAGATCTGGCGATCCCCCGTTAAATCGATGGGAGGTGAGACGCTGCTCTCAGCAGAGGTCACGGAGTTCGGGATCGCAGGCGACCGAGGTTGGTCGATTTATGACCATGCGACCGGGACCACACTCACGGCGCGCCGCACGCCGGAACTGCTCTTTGCGTCGGCTCGGTTCGACGCTGATGATCTGGTCATCGTGTTGCCCGACGGATCAGAGTTCGGCGCGGACGGGAGTGCCCGACTCTCTGCATGGCTGAGCCGCGACGTTGAACTCCGCTCGACAGATGAGCACAACGCCGACACAGGTGGCGTCTACGAGGTTCCGCTTGACGCCGAAAACGACGCGAAATGGGTGAGCTGGACTGGGCCGGGTGGCGCATTTCACGACTCAGCGAAGACACGCCTCTCGCTCGTCTCGACGGCGACTCTGGGCAACTGGGACCGTCGACGATTTCGGACGAACGTCATCGTCGACGCGCCCGGTGAAGACGATTTCGTCGGTCAGCGAGTCTCGATTGGTGACCTGACGCTCAACGTAACGAAACAGGTTGATCGATGCGTGATGGTGTCGCGCCCGCAGCCAGGGCTGGATCGTGATCTTCAGGTGTTGAAGACGATCACTGCTGAACGAGCGACATTCCTCGCAGTCGGTTGCGTTATCGCTGAGCCCGGTGTGATCGCGCTAGGAGATGAGGTCAGAGTGCAGCAATGATTGCAACGTCAACCTCGCGTCCGTGGCGACGCCAACGTTGAGCGGCGACCCGCTGCTGCCTGTATTACGCACCACCCTGCGAGGGCAGTTGCGATGCCCACGGCGGTGACTGTGGCACCTGATTCGGCGGTGAGGGACCAGGCGAGAACGACTGCGAACGAGAGCGTGACGATGACGATCGCCACTAGTGCGACGACAAGCATTCCTGCGACTAGGCGTCCAAGCCCGCGGCTCGAGGCGAACGGGTTGTCGCACGCGTGGACGGCGATGGGGACGAGCATCGACTAGGCAGGTGCTCCGCCGGCTTCGGCCCGCAAGCCAGCGATACCGACTGCGATCCCAGCCGGCAGGTAGCGCTATTCGCCTGCGACCTCTACTGCAACGATCGATCCAACGGCTGCCAGCGGCGATGCCTCGTTAATGACAGACCGGACCTCGGCGCGCACGATCACCTCCGCTTTAAGTCCGCAGCCCATCTCGACGCCGACGGCTGCTCCATCGTTTGCGATGTTGCTGCCCGTCATGAACAGCACCGAGGGTTGCAGGGCAACGCCGACGAGCACGTCCGACGTAACCCCGATCCGCACCGGCCTAGCTCGGGCCGCATCGCGACGCCGGCATGGGCCGACGACCCCGATGACAACAGCGCTCGTCGAGTTGTCACTGCAAAGACCCGAGCAACCGCTGACGGCCAGACTGCGTGAACGGTTGCATGTCCGACCGCAAGAAGTGGTGCCGACCCCCATCGTTGGGAGCAAGTCCGTAGGGTCGTGCAGGATGAGCGGACGGTGCAGCAGACGACCAACCCTGATGATGACGATCGCGGTGGCGGTGGCATTGGTTTCCTGTTCCAGCGAGAACGACGTCACCAGCGACTCGGGAGTCGAGACCGAGGGGTCGGAGATGCCTGCCCTGACCGAGCCGACCGAATTGAGTTCGACGCCGGTGACCTCGCCAACCTCAGCCGGCCTGCCCTCGTTGACAGCGCCGGATTCAGACACCGTGACCGGGACACTCGACAACGGGCTTCGCTATCTCATTCGTGACAACGACAATCCCGGTGGGAAGGCCGAGCTGCGACTTGCCGTCAATGCGGGATCCGTGCTCGAAGACGAGCTTCAGCTCGGTGGCGCCCATTACCTGGAGCACATGCTGTTCAACGGCACCGAGCGGTTCCCGAAGAATGAGCTCATCGACGTCCTGCGTAGTTTCGGCGCAGGGTTCGGCGCAGACATCAATGCGAGTACGAGCTACGACGAGACGGTTTACGAACTGACTGTTCCGAACGATGATGACGTCGTCGAAACTGGACTTGACATCCTCGAGGACTGGCTGTCGTTCGCAACCATCAGCCCTGACGACGTCGAGGCAGAACGCGGCATCGTGCTTGACGAGTGGCGCTCTCGTAGCCAGACGTCGACCGGGCGGGTGCTCGATGAGTTCGCGGAGTTTCATCTCGCCGGCAGCGCGTACGACGGTCGGAGCCCGATCGGAGGCCAGGAGGCCATCGAGTCGGTTACGGCCGAAGATCTCCGCCGCTTCTACGATGATTGGTATCGACCGGAGTTGGCCTCGGTAATCGTGGTGGGGGAGATCGATCCCGAGCAGGTGGAAAAATGGATTGTCGATCGCTTCGCTGATGCCACATCACGTGGCCAGAGCCCCGCTCGAACTGACGTGCTCGTCGAGTCGGCGACGACGACTCAGGTCGAGGTGGTCGGGGATCCGGAGTTGGCGGAGGGGTTCGTCCGGATCGCCCTACCGCTACCGAGCAGGCGAGCCATTCCCGAATCAATCGAGGTTGATGAGCAGGATTCGATCCTGGAAGGCCTTGCGTTCCAGATGATTGCGACACGCCTTGACAATGAAGCACTCCGCGGAGATGCCCCATTCGAACGTGCCGGTCTGTCATCCGCGTCGTGGGTGCGAGGCCTGGATGCACCGGAGATCGCTGTCGATGCCGGTGGCGATGGCATCGACGAATCTGTTCAGGCCATTGCCAACGAGTTCGAACGCGTCGAGCGATTCGGTTTCACGCAATCGGAGTTCGATCGCGCTGTCGGCGCGCGTCGAAGCGCAGCTGAGCAGAGTTTTGAGAGCAGCGGTTCGCGACAGGACGTCTCGTACGCCGACGAGTATGTCCGGCACGTGCTCGAAGATGAGTGGTACGTCCCTGCCGAGCAGGAGTTCGCTTTCGTTAGTGCGGTTCTCGACGCAGCCACACCTGCCTCAGTCGCCGATGTGTTCGTTGAGCGCCTCGCCACCGCCGGTGTGCATGCGTTCATCGCCGTGCCCGAGGCTGAGTTCGAGATGGTTGGCTCGACCGAGGAGCTCATCGCTGCAATCGACGGAGCGGCGGGTCGCGATTTGGCGCCACCTGTCGCGGAGGCGGAGACCGCTGATGCGCTGATGGCCCGACCAAACCCGGTTAGGGAGTTGTCCGCCGTGCCGCTTGTGACTGATCCGTTCACAGAGGCGCTCGATCCGGTCGTCCTTGAATTTCCGAATGGAGCGAAGGTATCGCTCAATACGACGTCCATCGTCGAGCGCGAGGTGTTCTTCGAGGCGCGGAGCCCAGGTGGGCTCGACGCAGTTGCCGATGCCGACATCCCTGACGCCGAAGCTCTCGGAGAGGTCATTGGCGATAGTGGTGTCGGCGACTTTGACCGCGTAGCGCTCGATGCGTTTCTTGATGACAAGGCCGTCTCGTTCTCGCCATCGGTCGACCCGTTCACCGATGGCATGTTCGGCACTGCAGCTACCGACGACCTTGAGGTGTTGTTCCAGCTGATCCATCTCATGATGACCACGCCTCGCGCAGACGGGGTGGCAGTTGATCGATACGTCGACGGTCGGCTTCCGTTCGCCGAGGATCCATCTATCGATGCGGGATACGCCGAGTTCGATGCGTTACTCAACGCCCGGTACGACGACCCGCGCTTCCTGCTCCCGACACCGGCAACGTTGGCGACAGTTAATGCAGATGGCATCGAGCGCATCGCTGCTGAGCGATTTGGTGACGTCGGCGACTGGTCGTTCTCGTTCAGTGGCGACTACGACATCAATGACGCCGTCGAGCTGGCGCGAGCGTACGTTGGCTCGCTGCCCGCGGCAGGCACGAGTGAGCCACTGACTTTCGATGAGCCGCCGCCGCCCGCTGGAGTGGTCGTCGTAGAGACGGAGGCCGGCCAGGGGGACGCCGCGAACGTGTCATTCCTGTATACGGCATCGGCTTCGTCGGCACGACGCGACGACGTGCTTGCCCGCACTGTGCGCGAGGTAATCGGTAACCGCCTCACCGACTTTATTCGCGAGGAACTCGGCGATTCGTACTCGCCCTTTGCGGCAGTCGACATCGGTGGCGGCGAAACGCCGGCGGTCGAGACGTACATCTCGGTTTCGACCGCTCCCGACCTCGCAGAAGAGGTGTCGGACGCAGTGCTTGAGCAGTTGGGGTTGCTTCGCGCCGCCGGCCCGTCGGCGCAGGAGTTCGCGAATGCCATCGCAACGGTCGCTGAGCAGCTTGATTTCATCAACAATGCCCAGATCAACGGTGAGGTCCTCGCAGTGCTTGTCGATCCGGGTGGCAACGCGTCGTTCGACGATTTCACAAATCAGCCGCGGCTGATCGCAACGATCACCGCCGACGACGTGCAGTCCGCCATTGCAGCGTGGACGTCATCGACCGATTACATCGAGGTCCGCGTGACGCCTGTCGACTGACGGTCCGTTTAGTGGCGGGCGTTGACGGTGCGTTGCGACACCCTGACTAGTTCGCCGCCACGAATCTCGTAGCTAACGACGTGATCCACGGAATGTTGGCCGCTGCGGGCCCTACCGCTCACGACGTCAATCCCGGTGCCGTCGACGACGGGCAACAGCGCAACAGCGCGGAATCCTTCGTCAGTTCCTGGCGATGAGCGTTTGTCTTCACGGAGCAGTAGATGCGACTCCCAGATCCAGGTGTCGTCGACGCTGACGAACCGACATTTGTGGCTCGCCTTCGACTTTGACACCATTCCGCCCGGGCACACGACGACGTTGCCCTCGATCCACGGCAGTACGGCGAGCCCGTCACGGCCGAAGGCGGTCTCGAACGCCGAGGCAATGATCGCGTCCTCGTCGCCGCCGCCGATCGCACGTTCGATCTGGACTCGGCGCACGACTTCGGCGACGTTGTGTAACTCGAGGTCAGTCATGTCGCAGATCATCGCGAGCAAGGCGTCGGCGAACAGGTCGTCGGATCCCATGCTGCCAGTGTGCCAGAGGGGTACTTCGGGGTGCCAAGCGCCCTGAGGACCTCTCGTCTCATAGGTCTGCCAGATCATGTCGCCAACCGTCACGATCCGTTTGAGTTCCAACCGAACATGAGCGGAACCGGGCCCGGTGTTTGTGCCTGCGTGAAAGATGGCGGTCGTATCGCGCCTACTGTCTGCAGTATGCAGACCAAGGCCGCAATTCTCTGGGAAACGAACACGCCGTGGAGCGTCGAGGACATAGAGCTCGACGATCCGAAAGAAGGCGAGGTTCGCGTCAAGCTCGCTGCCTCAGGCATGTGTCACTCCGATGAACACCTGGTCACCGGTGATCTGCCCTTCGAACTACCGATGATCGGTGGACACGAAGGTGCCGGTGTCGTCACCAAGGTCGGGCCGGGCGTCAGCTGGCTTGAGGAGGGTGACCATGTCGTGTTTGGGTTCATTCCGTCTTGTGGCCGCTGTCCGAGCTGTTCGACCGGTCATCAAAACCTCTGCGACCTCGGCGCGATCATGGGTGCCGGGCTGCAGGCGTCAGACATGACATCGCGTCACCATCGTGCTGATGACGATCTCAAGCTGATGTGCATGCTTGGCACGTTTGCCCACGACACCGTCGTCAATGAAGCGAGTTGCATCAAGATCGAGAAGGACGTGCCGCTCGATCGCGCATGCCTGCTCGGCTGTGGCGTAGTTACGGGCTGGGGTTCGTCGGTGTACGCCGCCGAGGTGTCACCGGGGGATGTCGTGGCAGTTGTTGGGGTCGGTGGCATCGGCGCCAACGCGATCCAGGGCGCCAAACTCGCCGGCGCCAAGCAGATCTGGGCGATCGACCCGGTCGAGTCGAAGCGTGAGAAGGCAATGGAGTTCGGCGCCACCCACACAGCTGCTTCGATGACGGAGGCGATGGAGCCGCTTGGAGCAGCTTCGTGGGGCACGATGGCCAACAAGGTCATTCTGACCATGGGCGTTGGCTCAGGCGAGTTGATGGCCGAGGCATTGGGACTGGCTGCCAAGCGTGGACGCGTCGTCGTCACCAACATCCACCCGGCGATGGAAATGTCGGCCAACATGAGCCTGCTCGACCTCACGCTCATGGAGAAACAGATCGTCGGTTCCCTGTTCGGTTCGGGCAATCCTCGGGCCGACATCCCGAAGCTGCTCGGCCTCTATCGAGAGGGCCAACTCGACCTCGATGGCCTCGTGACTAAGACGTACACACTCGATCAGGTCAACGACGGCTACGACGACATGCGCGCTGGCAAAAATATCCGTGGCGTGATGGTCTACGACTGAGCGACCCCGGCAGGAACCGCATCGCTTCACACAACTGCGCGGGCCCTGAGCGACATGATGCCTTTTCTTGTGGTGGTCGATGTTGGCCCAGCGATCGCTGGACCAAGACGTTCGCCGATGGCTCACGCCAACACCTATTCCGATCTCGGCGCCGCGGAAACCGGGCACTAGGTTGCGCGCAGGAAACGACTGGTACGAATGAGACCGAGGGAGTCAGTGTGAAGACGAGAGCAGCGGTGTTGCATGGCTTAAACCAGGACTGGGATGTGGTCGACATTGAGGTCGACGACCCTAAGACGGGCGAGGTCGTCGTCGAGTGGATGGCTGCTGGGCTGTGCCACAGCGACGAGCACATGATCACCGGCGACATGGTGCCGCCTGAGGAAGCCTGGGAGGAACTCGGCATCGAGAGCATGTGGCCGATGATCGGTGGTCACGAGGGTGCCGGAGTGATCGCTGCGGTCGGCCCCGGGGTCTCCGGTGTTGACGTCGGAGACCACGTTTCGGCATCGTTCGTCCCGTCGTGTGGCCGCTGCCGCTACTGCTCAACTGGCCGACAAAACCTGTGTGACGCTAGCGGCGGCACCTTTCGCAAAGGCATGATCACCGACGAGACGAGCCGTCATCGTCTCGATGACGGCACTGACCTGAACATGTTGGCCAAGCTCGGCACATTTGCTCACCACACGTGCGTCGCCGACTCCCAAGTCGTCAAAGTCGAGAAGGACCTGCCACTTGAGGTCGTCGCCCTGGTCTCGTGCGGTGTGGCAACCGGGTTCGGATCTGCAACTGAACGGGGCAACGTGCAGGCCGGCGACACCGTCGTCGTGGTCGGAACCGGAGGCATCGGAATGAACGCAGTGCAGGGTGCCAAGGTCGCCGGGGCGCGCCACGTCATTGCGATCGACCCGGTTGAGTTCAAGCGCGAGAAGGCGATGGAGTTCGGCGCAACGCATGCGTTTGCGTCAATGGAGGAGGCGTTCGCACAGGTTCAGGAGATGACCTGGGGTCACATGGCCGACAAGGTGATCATGACGCCGGGGGTGCTGTACGGCGACATGATGCAGCTCGGGACCGGACTCGCAGGAAAGGGCGGCACGATCGTTGTCACCGGTATCGCACCAATCACGCAGACCGAGTCGTCGGTCAACCTGTTCGAGCTTGCGATGTGGAACAAGGAAATCAAGGGGACGATCTTCGGTTCTCTCAATCCGCGAGCCGACATCCCGCGCCTGCTCGGGATGTACCGGGAGGGCCAACTCAAGCTTGACGAATTGATCACGAAGACCTACTCACTTGACGACATCAATGAGGGATACAGAGCCATGCGCGAGGGCGAGAACATCCGCGGGGTCGTTCTGCATGGGTGACGTGCAGTCCGCGCCGGCGGGCAGTGAACTCTACGAACTCGTCGATCACCTGTCGGCGTCGGTTGTCGGACGCGTACGCGAGATTGAGCTGACCGTGGCAGCTATCGCGTCCGACCGTCACATCGTGATCGAAGGCCCGCCCGGCACCGGAAAGTCGACGCTTCTGCGTGCTGTCGCTCGTGAACTGGGGATCGGCTTTGAGTTCGTTGAGGGAAATGCCGAGCTGACCCCAGCGCGCGTGGTCGGACACTTCGATCCGGCCCGCGTACTCAGCGATGGGTACGACCCGGAGATTTTTGTCCCAGGTCCACTGGCGTCGGCGCTGCGCAACGGCTCGCTGCTGTATATCGAAGAGCTCAACCGTGTGCCCGAAGAAACGCTGAACGTGTTGATCACTGTGATGAGCGAGCGTGAGATCACCGTGCCCCGACTAGGCCGCCTCGAAGCCGCTCCCGGGTTCCTGCTCGTCGCAGCGATGAACCCGTTCGATGCTGTTGGCACCGCCAGAATTTCCGGGGCGGTTTACGACCGGATGTGCCGTATCGCAGTCGGGTATCAGTCGACAGCCGACGAGACAACGATCGTGCGCCGCGCCGTCTTGTCCGGAGCCGCCGCTGTCGACGACGACTCCTGGGTCGAGCTTGCCGTCGAACTGGTGCGCTCAACTCGCTCACACGCCGACATCCGAGTGGGATCGTCGGTGCGCGGTGCGATCGACATGGTCTTCGTTGCGAACTCCCTGGCCGAACTCCGCAAGCTCCCCATATTGTCGCCGAAGGTAGCGCTTGATGCCGCACTCGTCGCGCTGTCTGGCCGCGTCCGCGTGCGTGAAGGTACGACCAGGTCGCCTGAGGACATCATCACCGAGCTGTGGGAGTCGGTGTTCAATCGCTCGACAAGCGATGACGGAGGCGATCCTGAGGGAAAAGCGACCGCCCCGATCGGGGCCACGACCTTGAACTGAAGTCACCCCCTGCTAAGGAGGGTGACGAAGCTGACGACGAGGTCGCAACAGCTCGGAAGAAGACAACGTCGCGCCGTGAACTCGGTCAGCAACCTCAATTCGATGACATCTCACCTGAAGTGGGCGAGATTGACGAGGCCGCTGTCGAACAGGCGATGCAGGACGATCCCGACGAGATGCTCGCGATGCTCGCCGACTTGACGGGTGCGACCGATCAGCGATTGCGTGAACTTGCGCGACGCCTGGCGGGCCGTCTATTCCTTGACGTCGCCAAGCGCGGTCCGGCCCTCTCTCGTGGGACGGGCAAGTTGACGACCCAGCGCTACCGACCCGATGGTGGTGACCTTGATCTGGACGCAAGCTTTGACGCCGTATTGACAGCGCGCAGCCGGGGGAGTGCCGTCGATCCTGATGACTTGCGAGTGCGTTCTTGGTCGACTCCTGCAACGGCGATCTGTTTGCTGGTCGACCGCAGCGGATCAATGGCTGGAAAATCCCTAGCGACTAACGCCGTCGCGGCATCAGCCGTCGCGTGGCGGGCACCAGACGACTACTCCGTCCTGTCGTTCGGCAAGGACGTTGTCGCAGCGAAGTCTCAGGACACGGGAAAGTCGAACGAAGCGGTCGTTGATGCAGTGCTCGCGCTTCGCGGGTTCGGCACGACCGACGTCGCGGGTGCGCTAAGGGCGGCAGGAGACCAGCTGTCCCGGTCGTCGGCTGAGCGTAAAATCACCGTGCTGCTTTCCGATTGTCGGGCGACGGTCGATGGTGATGCCATCGGTGCGGCCGTTGGGCTGGACGAACTCGTGATCGTGGCCCCGGACGCGGACAGCGAGGAAGCAGAGTTGCTGGCCCGTATGACCGGTGCCCGCCTCACCACGGTCGCTGGGCCGTCGGACACAGCCGAAGCGCTCACCCGCGTGCTTGACACCTGACCGAGCAGGTCAGGTGCAGGAAATGTTTGAGTCGGGCACAGCGCCGTAGACGATGTCGACGGTCTCGACCACCGGAAGCGTGTCGAGCGGCACGAGTTCGGTGGTCGGAACGCTGTCGGCGGTCGTAGTCGGCGTATCAGGGTCGACGACGGGCACCGTGGTTCGAGGGGCAGCAACGTCGTCGGACTCTGTCTCGAGATCAATGATCTGTTCGGGCCGATCGGCCAGCGTTACTTCGCCGCGGAACAACTTCAGGACAGCTTGCATGTTGCTGCCACCGAGCCGCGGTTCGAGGACCGAGTTGCCCTGGATGGTCGTACCCTGGGCTTCGATCTGATAGGTCGTGATGTCGGCGAGGTCGGTGGCCTGCAGGACGCCTGCGTACTGTTGAATCTGGTCGAGCGTCAGCTCGTTGTCGGTGACGATGTAGTCCTTACCTACGTCGAAGAGCGTGCGGACGACCGATGGTGAGAAGACGTTGGACAGCAGTTCGTCACCGACACGACGGATGAAGTCCTGTTGGCGGGAGATGCGGCCCAGGTCGGATGTCCCATCCCGCTCCCAGCGACCGTCCTCGTTCAGGAACTCGATTTTTCTCGAGCGGACGTAGGCGAGGGCATGTTCGCCGCTGAACGTGAAGCATCCAGCCTCATCGACGATCAGCCCGGTGGCGCCGTCGCGAACTGGTGTCTCGAACGGAACTGCGACACCACCGACCGCATCGACGAGTTCCTTGAAGGCGCAGAAGTCGATTTGCATGAAGTGATCGGTCTCAATTCCGAAATTTTGCCGGATTGTGTTGATCAGCCGCTGTGGGTTATCACGTTCGTAAGCCTCGTTAATCCGGCCTTTGCTTGACCGACCGTCGATCTTCAGCCACAGATCCCGTGGGAACGACAGAACGGCAACCTGGCTGGTCGCTGGGTTGACGCGCCACATCATGATCGTGTCGCTGCGCTCGCCGGCACCCTCGCGATCGCCGAAGGCCGGAGCGAACCGTGACTCGGGGTCAAGGCAGGCGTTGTTGTCGGCGCCGGTGATCAGGATGTTGCGAGCATCGGGTTCGGCGGCCGGAAAGGTCTCGACTGGGATGGCCGGATTGGGCTCTGACATATCTGCTCCATCGTCTCCACCGGACGAACTGGAGCCCTCCGACGACTCGGCTGCGATGACGCTGGTTGTTTGATCGAGTGCCACTAGTTGACGGTCCTCGAGCTGTTGCTGGGTGACCCAGACGAGACCAGCTGCGAGGAAACTACCCGCCGCAGTACAGGCAACACCGGCGATCAGGAGTCGCTGCGGCCAGGTGCGTCGAAGCGGTGGCCGCTTGTCGTCGTGCGTGTGTTCAGCTGTCATGACCGACGGGAACGATAGCCAGTCCAAGCCCACCTCATTCGGCGTGCGGACGATCTCGCACGATCATCGCCACCTATGGTTCAGGGGAGGACGACGACCTTGGTGCCGTTCCAAGCCCAGTTCCACATCCACTTGGCATCGTCGAGCCCTTGGCGGACGCAGCCGGCCGACAGTGGCGTGCCGAGTTGCGAGACCGACTGCAGCGGAACCCCGTACTGCTTGGGGATCTCGTGAAAGCCGATGTTGCCGCCTCCGCAACCTTTCGCGAATCGGATCATGTAGCCCCATTTGATACTGGGCTTCTGAATGGAGTTGGTGTAACGCGAGCGGGAGTAGACGCGGTACTCACCGACGCGCGGGTCGCACCACGTCAGTTTGCCCGACACCAGGTGGGTCTTGAGCACGGTGCCGTTGCTGTCAACTGCCCAGACGCGCTGAAGCGACTTTGAGTAGACGGCGCGACGACCCGAGCCGGAGTTGGTCGGAAGCACCCAGGACGGCACCGTCGTGGTGGTCGACGGAGGTGGAGGTGTTTTGGTCTGAAAAGTCGTACCCGGCCGTGAGCCGGTCGCAAGCGGATCCCGGTCCGCTGGGCGCTCAAATATGGAGGCCGCTGTTGTCGTCGGAATCGTGGTCGGGTTGCTCGACGTCGACGTTGAGTCGTCGGGCTCCAGGGTTTCGTCGCCTGGAACCGACGTCGTTTCGCCGGGGTCCGAGTCGGACGGTAGGGCAGCGGCAATGGTGCCCACTGACAGTGCAGACGACATGGCGACGACCACTGCCCCGATCTGCAGCTGAAGGTTCCCAACACGGCCATGCATCATTGGAAAGTTAGCGGCAATCGTTACTGATCGTTACCGGACCGCAAACTACATAAGGGTAATCTGATGGTCAGAGAGCGGCGAGATGGTCAGTCGTGGACAGGTGCGATCGTGACGTCGCAGTGCAAGTTTGCGGTGTCAGTTGCTGCGATTGAGATATCGGCAACCGTTCCGGCGGCGGCGAGGTCGCTGAGCCCGGCCCCCAGGGCCGCATGCATCAATGCCGGTGCAGAGATACTGACGGTCTTTACGTCGGCGCGCTGACTCACCTTGGCTTCCGACTTAGCGCGCCTAATAAGAGTCAGGGCCTCAATTGTCGGATCGATCAACGTTGCGTCTCCGCCGAGCGCCGATGGGGTTGGCCATTTGGCAGCATGGATACTCGTGTCGTGCCACCAGCTCCACGCCTCTTCCGTTGCGAACGGGAGGAACGGGGCGAGGAGCCGCTGGATCGACGACAGTGCCTCGCGTAGCGCGCAGCGCGCAGAGGCAGCTGCTTCCGGCCCTGTCGCCTCGTAGGCGCGGTTCTTTACCAGTTCCACGTAGTTGTCGCAGAACCACCAGAAGAACGACTCGGTTCGTTCGAGGCCACGTGCGTAATCGAACGCGTCGAATCCAGTTGTCGCCTCGGCGATCACCTCGTCGACCTTCGCCAGCATCGACTTGTCGATCGGCTCCGTCACGATCTCGACGACGGGCGCGTTCATGTCGACGTCACCGAAGGACAGCACAAACTTGCTGACATTGAGCAGCTTGTTAGCGAGCTTGCGCCCGACTTTCATCTGATCTTCCGAGTACGCCGTGTCGACCCCAGGGCGTCCTGATGCCGACCAGTACCGGACCGCATCGGTGCCGTACTGGTCGAACAGGTCCATCGGTGTGACGACGTTGCCCTTTGACTTCGACATCTTTTTGCGGTCGGGGTCGAGAATCCAGCCCGAAAGCGCCGCGTGGGTCCACGGTGCAACATTGAACTCATGGTGGCTTCGGGTGATGGTCGAGAACAGCCAGGTGCGGATGATGTCGTGGCCCTGGGGCCGCATGTCGTACGGGAAGACTCGATCAAACAGGCCATCGTCCTCTTCCCAGTGGCCGGCGATCAGTGGTGTGAGCGACGACGTGGCCCACGTATCGAAGATGTCGGGATCGCCCGTGAAGCCGCCGGGTGTGTCTCGCTGGCCGGCGGTGTAGCCGTCGGGCACATCGGTCGACGGGTCGATCGGCAGGACATCTTCGTTTGGAATCAACGGTTCGTCGTACTGCGGCTCACCTGTGGCGTCAAGGGAGTACCAGATCGGTACCGGCACTCCGAAGAACCGCTGGCGACTGATCAGCCAGTCCCCGTTTAGGCCTTCGACCCAGTTCTCGTAGCGGTGACGCATGTGGTCAGGATGGAAGGTGACCTGGTCTCCACGCTCGACGAGGGCGGTCCGTAATTCAGTGTCGCGGCCGCCGTTGCGGATGTACCACTGACGCGAGGTGACGATTTCGAGTGGGCGATCGCCGCGCTCGTAGAACTTGACCGGATGTTGCAGTGGCCGGGGCTCACCAATGAGCAGGCCCTGCTCGGTCAACTGATCGACGACGGCGCGCTGCGCCTGGTTGGGGTACTTGCCGGCAATCAGCGCATATGCATCGGGGTCGACATCGTCCGGTGCGTCGGCCAGCAAGCGGCCGTCGCGGCCGATGATCACACGCATGCCGAGATGCAACTCGCGCCACCAGGTGACGTCGGTGGTGTCGCCGAACGTGCAGATCATGGCGATGCCAGTGCCCTTGTCCGGCTGGGCTAGCTCGTGTGCCCGAATTTCGACTTCTTGGCCGTAGAGCGGCACAATCACCTTGCTGCCGAAGTGCTTCGTGAAGCGATCGTCGTCGGGGTGTGCGACGAGTGCGACGCATGCAGCGAGGAGTTCGGGACGAGTCGTGTCGATCTCAATCTGGCCAGATCCATCGGCCTTCTGGAACGGGATTTTGTGGTATGCGCCCGGCCGTTCGCGGTCTTCCATCTCGGCTTGAGCAACCGCCGTTCGGAAGTCGATGTCCCACAACGTTGGCGCTTCCTGGCTGTACGCCTCGCCGCGTTCGACATTACGCAGGAAGGCTCGCTGGCTGGCGCACCGCGAGCGCTTGTCAATAGTCGCATAGTGCTGGGTCCAGTCGACGCTCAGCCCGAGTCGCCGATAGAGCGCCTCGAACACCTTTTCGTCCATCTCGACGAGTTCGTCGCAGAGTTCGAGAAAGTTGGGCCGAGAGATCGGGACGGCCTGATGTTTTTTGGGCGGATCGCCTCGGAACGGTGGTTCGAAGTGCTGCTCGTACTGCTCGTGCGGATCGCAGCGCACGCCGAAGAAGTTCTGGACTCGTCGCTCAGTCGGCAGACCGTTGTCGTCCCAGCCCATCGGGTAAAAGACCTGCTTGCCGCGCATCCGCTGGTAGCGGGCGATCAAGTCGGTATGGGTGTAGCTGAACACGTGCCCCATGTGCAGTGAACCGCTGACTGTCGGCGGCGGGGTATCGATCGAAAACACGTCGGCTCGAACCGCCGACGTATCGAATCGGTAGGTGCCATCGGCGTCCCACTGGGCTGCCCAGTGGTCTTCGATGCCGTCGAGTGTCGGCCGGTCCGGAACGTTCGCCATATCGCACGCGAGGCTACCGACCGCGTTGCGCGCAGAGCCCGATTCGTTCGTGTTGCGATTCCGGCTGTCCCGACCCACAAATCTTAGAGGCAAGAGATCTAGGGTCACCTCTGAGCAGTTTCAGTGCGACCGTGAAAGGGTCTGAGAAGCATCGGAGTTTGACTGCAGGATCCGAGTGAGAGGTGTGGTTGGACCCAGTAGCGGAGAGTCCGGCGTGTGGAGCACCACGATGGACGCTCCGCTACCGGGGCAAAAATGGAGCCAAACACACCTCAGATACGAGACAGAAGTCGTTGCCCTGAGGACGGCGGCCTCTGTGTTTTGGTGACTTGGTTCTACACGGCGCCGGCACACACGCTCACAGAGACGCTTCGTGGTAGATGCCTTGGTTAATGCTGGTGCAGTTCTCACAGACTTCTTTCGTATCTTTCGTAACCCCGTAGCCCCGCCCGGCGTGACACCCGGGCAGGGGGTCGCACCCCCTCCTTGCTCGCTTCCGCCGGCAACACAAACGCCTGGGGCAGGACTCGTACACTTCAGGCCGTGCTGCACTTGTATGACACTGCGACTCGTTCCGTGCGTGAACTAGCCCTGCGAGAGCCGGGCAAGGTCAGCATCTACCTGTGTGGGCCGACCGTGTACGGACCGGCACATCTGGGACACGGCCGGGCGACGCTCACCTACGACATCCTCCGTCGCTATCTCGAGTGGACCGGGCTTGACGTCCGCCTCGTGTCGAACGTGACTGACATTGAGGACAAGATCATCGAGCGAGCGACTCGTGAGGATCGCCCGTGGGATGAGATCACCACAGAGTGTGAAGCGATGTGGTTTCGTGCGATGGATGGGATCGGTGTTCAAAGGCCGACCGACATCCCGCATGCGACGGAGTACGTGAAGCAGATGATCGAGCTGATTGGTGCGCTAATCGAGCGCGACGCTGCGTACGTCACCGACGACGGGGTTTACATGGACGTCGAGTCGGTGGATGACTACGGGGCGCTTGCGTTTCAGTCGTTGGAGGACATGCGAGCCGGAGGCGGCGACCGCATGGTGGTCGGAGCGGCTCAGAAGCGACACCCCGCCGACTTCGTACTCTGGAAGTTCACGCATTGCGAGCCAACGGCGAGCGACCCGTCGTGGCCTTCGCCGTGGGGAGCGGGTCGACCAGGCTGGCACAGCGAATGTGTCGTGATGAGTCTCGACCTTCTGGGCGAGGGCTTCGATCTGCACTGTGGGGGTCAGGACCTGCGCTTCCCGCATCATGAAAACGAGCGGGCCCAGGCGGTTGCACTCGGGAAGACGTTCGCGCACCATTGGATGCACAACGGGTTTGTGGTCGATGCCGAGGGCGAGAAGATGTCGAAGTCGATTGGCAACGTGTCGAACCTGCTTGACCTAATCGAGCATTACGACCCAAGGGCCTACCGGCTCGTGCTGCTGCAGTCGCACTACCGCAGCCCGGTCAAGATGGGCCAGGCCGGGATCGACCAGGCCGTTGCTTCGCTCGCAGGGCTTGATGCTTTCGCCTCGCGCGCCGCTGCTGTCGCCATCGGTGATTCGGACCCCGCCGTCATCGCTGCGTTTCGCGCTGCGATGGAGGACGATCTCGACACACCCAAGGCGATGGCGCTCGTGTTCGATACGGTGCGCGCAGCTAACTCGGCGATCGATGCCGGTGAAGCAGCGGCGGGCTCGCTCGTTGGTGCAGTGATGGAGATCTGCTCGGCGTTCGGTCTCGAACTCTCGGCTGGTGGCAGCGATGCTTCTGACGACGTGCTGGCCAAGGCCTCCGCTCTCGACCAGGCGCGTGCTGACCGGGATTATGTGGCAGCGGATGCAATCCGCAGTGAACTCCAGGCTGATGGCTGGAACGTCGAGACCACCAAGGACGGCACGACCGTACGTCGCTGACCGTGACCCGGTTGCGTGAGTTAGCTGCTCGAACTGCGTCTGAGTACGACGTCGAGGACAGCCCGAAACGGCCGGGAACTACCAACGGGTAGACACCTGTGTTACTGACGGGTAACTTGGGGAGATGAGTGATTTTTCGATGGCCCTCAACGAAGACCAGCTGACCCTTCAGAAGTGGGTCCACGGCTTCGCTGAAGAAGTGGTCCGACCCGCCGCAGAGGAATGGGATGAGAGAGAGGAGTTCCCGTTTCCGATCGTGGAGCAGGCCCGCGAAATCGGCCTGTATGGCTGGGAGTTTATGGCTGAGTCGATGTTCAACGACCCGACTGGCCTCTCGATGCCGATCGCGATCGAGGAGTTGTTCTGGGGCGATGCAGGTATCGGCATGGCAATTATGGGATCTGGCCTCGCGGCCGCCGGCATCGCTTCGTCGGCCACGCCCGAGCAACTGATGGAGTGGGTGCCGCAGTGCTACGCAAATGAGAAGGGTGAGCTTGCGCTCGGTGCATTTGCCGCCTCCGAACCCGACGCCGGATCCGACGTCGGCGGCTACCGCACCTCGGCCGTGTACGACCAGAAGAATGACGAGTGGGTGCTCAACGGCACTAAGGCGTGGATCACCAACGGTGGCATCGCCGATATCCATGTGGTGGTTGCGGTGGTGGACCCTGAGCTCGGCTCGAAAGGCCATGCCAGCTTCGTCGTGCCGCCCGGGACCAAGGGGTTGTCGCAGGGTCAGAAGTACAAGAAGCACGGCATCCGTGCGTCGCACACCGCCGAAGTCGTGCTCGATGACGTGCGCGTGCCTGGCCATTGTCTGCTCGGCGGTAAGGAGAAGCTCGATGAGCGCATCGCACGGGTGAAGCGCGGCGAGAAGGGCAATGCGCAGGCTGCGATGCAGACCTTCGAGGCCACCCGTCCGGCGGTCGGCGCGCAGGCACTTGGTGTAGCGCGAGCTGCGTTCGAATACTCGCTTGAGTACGCGAAGGAGCGCGAGGCATTCGGTCGCAAGATCATCATGAACCAGTCGATCGCCTTCATGCTGGCCGACATGGCGACCGAGATCGATGCCAGCCGCGGCCTTATTTATAAGGCGGCATGGCTTGGCAAGAACGGTACGTTCCAGAACGCAGAAGGCTCGATGGCCAAGCTCAAGGCGGCCCGCACAGCTACCTGGGTAACCGAACGTGCAATCCAGATCCTTGGCGGTTACGGCTACACCCGCGAGTACCCGGTCGAGCGCTGGCACCGTGACGCAAAGATTCACGACATCTTCGAAGGCACCGAGCAAATCCAACAGCTCGTAATCTCTCGCGCCATCTCCGGCCTGCGCATTGAATGACCTCTGAGCTGGGGTGATGCAGCGTTGACAGTCTGTCCTTGCGGACTTGTGAGCTGCGTTGCTGCGACACCTGATGTCGAGTTTGTGGTCCAAAAAGGGGGGGTTTGTGGTCCAAACTGCCTGTGAACAGTTTCTGACGGTCGTCGCGGCGTCACCGGGTTGCTGAAATCACTCACACCGCTGACCGTAACGGCGGGGTGTGACACGCCGCCGTCGTCGTTGAATTATCAGCCTGACCAGTCGATTGCGAATGGTGTGATCACGAAAGTGAGTGCGACGGGAACGGTGTGTGTTCCGGAATCGGCAGGCTCATGTGGTGCTTGACGTGTTCGGTGTGTTCTCCGACTAAACCAAACAAACAACAGCAAGCTCACAGCCAGCATCGCGAGACAACGAGAATCACATACAGCCACACGGTTTTTGAGACCCCCTGGTGGGGTTTGAGAAAAAAGATTCGCCCATACGGGGTTTGGGTTCAGTGATGTAGGTGGCTGCATAAGTCGCACGACGAAGCGT
>Ga0115572_10000076_pt1 | contig 81702 bp, 78 predicted proteins | sample COGITO_mtgs_1206_FD_88681 | JGI IMG/M metagenome (GOLD analysis project Ga0115572, IMG submission 88681) | Pelagic marine microbial communities from North Sea - COGITO_mtgs_120607 | ecosystem: Environmental > Aquatic > Marine > Epipelagic | place: Germany:Helgoland, sampling site Kabeltonne... | reverse complement strand
CGCGTCACCAAGATCATCAAGTAACCATTCGAATCCGCCATCGGCCGGCTCGGGTGCGCCCGGACCCGCCGATGGCTGTCATCCACCTTTCGGGGTGGCGAACACGAAAGAGAGGCCGACATGGCTAAGAGTGACAAGCGGGTCAAAGTGATCCTCGAGTGCACCGACTGCAAGCGGCGCAACTACATCACGATGAAGTCCAAGGTAAACGACCGCGAGCGCTTGGAAATGCAGAAGTACTGCAGCAACGAGCGCAAGCACACCTTGCACAAGGAGACTCGCTGACATAAGCCGTGGTCCGACGCCCGCACCCCGGGCGGCGGTGAGGCGCTGGTACCCTGGCGGCTCGACCTCTCCACAGAGGGCAGTAGCTCAGCTGGCTAGAGCATCGGTCTCCAAAACCGACGGTCGTGGGTTCGAATCCCTCCTGCCCTGCATGGTTCCCCCCAGGAACCGATTGAAACCATTCCCATCCGACGATCGAGAAATCGCAGCATTCACCGTGTCACTGGACGACCTCAACCGCGAGCAAAAGCGCCAAATGAAGAAGATGGGCGCGCTCGATGATCAGGGCCGACCACAAAAGGCACCCCGCGCACAGCCGAAGAAGAAGCAAGATCGGGTCGGCCCCCGGCAATACCTAAAAGAAGTGCGCGACGAGATGCGCAAGGTCGCGTGGCCGAAGCAGCCCGAGGTCGTTCGCTATTCGATCGTCGTGCTCATCACCGTAATCGTCTACACCGCCCTCGTTGGCGGACTCGACTATCTGTTCGGCTCGATTGCCGAATGGTTCTACTCATCGTGAGCGATATGACCGACAATAACGACTCCAAACTCGACAACCTTGACGCACAGCTTCAGGCTGTGTCAGCCGATGCTGCCGCGACCGAAGCTTCGCTCGAATCAGCGACTGACGAACTGGCCGCAGAGGTCTCCGGGGAGCCAGCGCCAGCATCGCCCGCCGATCTGCTGCCAACCGGTGACGCCGATCTCCCTTCTGAGTCCGATGCGCACGGAGTGCCGGCCAGCGTCAACGAGATCTCGTCCGATGAAGCTGCGGTGCTGTTGCCGACTGGCGATGCGGGCGACGACGCGTCAGATGACGATCCGACGTCTCAAGCCGACACTGCGGCCGACGAGGTGAACTCAGACGATGCGGATGCAGCAGACGCCGATACCGACGACGTAGCGCCCGCAGTGGTCGACGATCCGAACAGACGGCCTGGAAAATGGTTCGTCGTGCACACCCAGAGCGGCTACGAGAAAAAAGTCACTGCGAACCTCAATGCGCGTATTCAGTCGATGAACATGGAAGACAAGATCTACGAGATTGTCATCCCCATGGAAGAAGTCGATGAGTACAAAAACGGCAAAAAGCAGACCGTGATGAAGAAGGTTTTCCCGGGGTACCTGCTCGTCCGGTGCCAGATGGATGATGAGTCGTGGTACTGCGTGCGCAACACACCAGGAATCACCGGCTTCGTGGGTCAGCAGCAGAAGGGTCAAAAGCCCACCCCGTTGTCACGGCGCGAAGTGAAGACCTTCCTCACACCGAAGACCGAGGGGGTCGAGTCCGCACCACGACGCAAGGCGAAGCTTGACTACGAAGAGGGCGAGAGCGTCCGAGTGAAGGAAGGACCGTTCGCCGACTTCACCGGTGAAGTCGCCGAGATCAATGCCGATCACATGAAGCTGAAGGTCCTCGTCAACATCTTCGGCCGCGAGACGCTGGTCGAGATGGACTTCAGCCAGGTCGCCAAGCTCTGAGGGCCGTCCGGTCCCGCAGCGGTGACATCACCCACCCCTAACTGACGCGAACACGAAGAGAGAACTCAAATGGCCAAGAAAAAAGTCATGGCAGTCGTCAAGATCCAAATTGAAGCCGGTAAGGCGAGCCCTGCCCCGCCGGTCGGTACGGCCCTCGGTCCGCACGGCATAGCGATCATGGACTTCGTCAAGGCGTACAACGCCCAGACCGAAAGCCAAGCCGGCACCGTAATCCCGACCGAGATCACAGTCTTTGAAGATCGGACGTTCTCGTTCATCCTTAAGACGCCACCAACATCGACGCTGATCCGCGAGAAGGCCGGCCTCGAAAAGGCAGCTAACAATCCGGGGAGTGAGACAGCCGGCGCGATCACGGAGGCTCAGGTAGCGGAGATCGCCGAGATCAAGCTGCCCGACCTCAACGCTGTCGATCTCGAGGGCGCCAAGCTCCAGGTTCGCGGTACCGCTCGTTCGATGGGCATCGAAGTCGTCTGATCGGCTGTCTCGGGGCTGACCCGAGACCTGACTCCAAATTCAAATACCAACGTCTCGATCGGACCAACCTCGGCCGGCGGACGAACTACTACCTGAGGGAGACACCACAATGTCCGGCAAGAAGTTTGCAGATGCGCTGAAAAAGTTCGATCGGGAATTCATGTACGCCCCGAAAGAGGCGGTGACGCACGCCAAGAACACCGCTACCGCTGCGTTCGACGAGTCGATCGACGTCGTCATCCGCCTCGGCGTTGACCCCCGCAAGGCCGATCAGATGGTCCGCGGCACCGTCGCCCTCCCCGCTGGCACCGGCAAGAACGTGCGGATCGCCGTCTTCGCCGCTGGTGAAGCAGCCGAGGCCGCGCGCGAGGCGGGTGCCGATTTTGTGGGTGCCGACGATCTATTCGAACAGGTCGACGGCGGCATGATGGATTTCGACCTTGTCATTGCAGCCCCCGACATGATGCCTCTCGTGGGTCGCCTCGGCCGGGCCCTCGGCCCGCGTGGGTTGATGCCGAACCCGAAGACTGGCACGGTGACCCCTGATGTCGGCAAGGCCGTCGAAGAATTTAAGGGCGGCAAGGTTGAATACCGAACCGACCGCTACGCCAACGTGCAGGTGCCGATCGGCAAGGCAAGTTTTAGTGAGGACCAACTCGCCGAGAACTTCTGGGCCGTGATCGACGAACTCAACCGTGCGAAGCCTGCGTCGGCAAAGGGTCGTTACATCAAGAAGGTCACCGCATCGGCGACCATGGGTCCCGGCGTGCGGATCGACATCTCCCGCCTCAAAAAGGACGTCGACTGACCAGCGTTCTCATTGCAAAGTCCCGGCCCACCGTGATGGCAGCCGTCACGAATCGTCGAAACTTTGTAGTGCTCAGGAGGTACGGCTGCGGCTGACTCGGGCTGCGGCTCCAGCCGTTCCTACGATGCTCGGATGGACGCGTCGATCACCCAGCTTTTAAACCTGTCAGGTAAGACCGCCGTTGTGACCGGTGCCGCTACCGGTATCGGCGAGGGAATCGCAAGGACGCTCTCAGGTGCCGGCGCTCGGATCATCGTCGCTGACATCGACATCGAGGGGGCGCAACGGGTCGCCGCTGAACTCGCCGGTGACGCCGTCGATCTTGACGTGAGTGACCCAGATGCTTGCGCCCAGATACTCAGCACGATCGGCGATCGGATCGACATCCTCGTCAACAACGCTGGGTCGTATCACGAGGCGGGCAGCATCCTCGACCAAAGTGTCGAGTCGTGGCGCCGTTCGATCGAGCTCAACCTTGCAAGTCTTTTCAACTGCTCCAAACCCGTTGCCGCTCGGATGGTTGAACAAGGTGGAGGTGGAGCGATTGTCAACATCGCCTCGGTCGACGGACTGTTGCCGTGCCTTGGAACTGGCTACGACTCGGCAAAGGCTGGGGCGATCCACTTCTCTAAGAGCCTGGCTGTCGACCTTGCTCCCCACGGGATTCGCGTTAACGCCATCAGTCCCGGTGTGGTTCCGGTGCCCACGCTCGACAAGATGCACGCCGGCGAGATCGACCCGTTGTGGCCACTCAACCCATCGGAGAGCGGGCTGATGGGACCGCTCATGAAACAACGATCGTCGAACGTTCCTCTCGGCCGAAAGGGGACACCCGACGACATCGGTCAAACAGCCCTCTATCTTGTCAGTGACCTTTCGAGCTACGTCACCGGTCAGAACATCGCTGTCGATGGTGGATGGACGCTGATATGAGCGGCGTTGACAAACAAAGCATGGCCCTGCAGCTGCTGCTCGACGAACGCGACATCATCGCCCTGGCAGCGCGGTACTGCCGGGCGCTCGACACGAAGGACTGGTCGCAGCTGGACGAGGTCTTCCTCCCTGATGCCACCGCCGTTCTCGGGGCTCCGAACCAACTCGTCGGCCGGGACGCAATTGTTGACCGGATCCGCACTGCGCTTGACTACCTTGACGACAGTCAGCACTTGGTGGGCAACCACGAGGTCACCATCGACGGGAACACGGGTACCCAGCGTTGCTACCTCCAGGCCCAGCACGTTCGAGCGGTTGCCGACGGAAGCCCGAACTACATGATCGCCGGACGCTATGAGGACCGTGTCCAAAAGACGCCGGAGGGCTGGAGAATTGCCCACCGCACGCTCACCGTCATGTGGTCCGAGGGAAACCTCGCCGTTGTCCGCCCCTGATCAAGCTTGGACGCTTGTGGCGCCCCGGGAATGCATCTGGGTCAGCTAGCGATGTCGGTCTGCTTCCAGCCGTTCCAATAGGTAACTGACTCAGCGGGTTTGCGAGTCGCCGGTTTGAAGTCGTCGCCGGTGTAATAGGCGGTCGGGATGCAAGCGAGTTGGGTGACGGTGTCGGGAATACCGAGAGCGTCACCCACTTCTCTTTCGTAGGGCAGGTGCAGCGTCGTCCAAACCGTGCCGAGCCCGCGCGAGCGTGCGGCGAGGCAGTAGCTCCACACCGAGGGAATGACCGACCCCCACCATCCCGCTTGCGAACCGCCTTTGTCGCCGGCATCCTCAGGCGAGCCAAGCGCGCAGGGGATTGCTAGAATCGGCACGTCGGCCAGCACCTCGGCGAGGTGGGTACTCGAGTCGATGATTGGGTTCGATGCGGCACCGTTGCCGGCCTTCTCGACAGCGAGCTTCTGTGCGGCAATGTACGGTGCGTATGACCGTCGGTACGAATCTGCGATGACTGCCTTGCGCTCCGGATCGTCGACGATGACCCACCGCCACTTTTGGTAGTTGCCGCCTGCCGGACCCTGAGTGGAAATGCGCACGCAGTCGAGGATCAACTCGCGGGGCACCGGTCGAGCGAGGTCAAGCCGCTTCCTGACCGCCCTCGTGGTGGTCAAGAGATGGTCGGTCTGCGTCAGGTTGAAATTCATCCCACGTGTCTACGTGGGCGGACTCGTTCATGTCGAATGGGACGGGCCGGTGGGACCGGTTGGCGAGTCGGCTGCGGGGAACGGTCGGGTGGGAGCAGCTGAACGACCGTTCGGTAACGTCTCGGCCGATGAGCGAGATCTCCAATCCCACTCCGACGGTCGAGCAGCTGTGCGCAATCGAGGCGTGTCGCGAGGCGGCGCGCCGCTACTCCTACGGGCTCGATCGACTGGACGGCAACGTCATGAAGTCGGCATATTGGCCGGAGGCGATAGACGAGCACGGCCGCTACAACGGCAATGCATGGGAGTTCTGTGACTATTGCGTGAAGAGTCATGACAAGTGGACCTGGACGATGCACTCGATCTACAACCACCGTGTCGAGATCGACACCGACGGTATCAATGGGCGCGGGGAGGCGTATTGCGTCACACATCTGTTCGAAGAGGAGAGCCGGATGCTCGCAACGTGGTACGGGCGGTATCAGGACACCTACGAGTGTCGTGATGGTGAATGGCGGATCGCCCATCGCATCTGTGTGCACCACAGCAACACCAGCGAGCATGTTCCCGACACGATGGGAATCGACGCAAGTTTGTTCCGGCAAGCAAGCTTCGACCGGCCGGCCGGCGGCCGACGAGTGGGTCCCTGATGCCCGCATTCGCGAAACATCGAGCTGCCGAGGATCCGACCGGGTTCGCACTAGTCGACGCAACACGTGAGTACACCTGGAGCGAGGTCGATCAGGCGCTCAATCGCTGTGCCAGCCGGCTGTTGGACGCAGGCCAGAGCGGTGCGCTTGGCGACGCACATCGAGTCGCCGTGTTCGCCGAGAACGCAGCCGAAACAGCGCTCGCACACCTCGGTGGTCTGCTCGCCGGTGCCTCGACGGTGCCGGTCAATTTTCATCTCACCGCCTCTGAGGCGGCATACATTCTGAGTGACTCACAGAGCCGGATCTTGTTCGTCGGCCCGGAGACCGTCGAACGGGGGCTCGCTGCCGCGGCCGAGGCCTGCATTGACACCGTGGTCGGCTGGGGATGCGACGGCGTCGACGGCGTGAGCGACTGGACGGAGTGGCTGGCCGGCGGATCGACCGACGATCCTCCCGACTCCGTCATCCCGCGTCCCAATCTGCTCTATACGTCGGGCACGACGGGCCTCCCGAAGGGAACCGAGTTACCGCCCACAATGTTCGCCGGTGGGGTCGACATGGCGGAGCACCTCCAACGACTTGGCGAGGGTGGGTTTGCCGGCTTCGGTACCCACCTCGTGGTCGGGCCGATGTACCACACCGGTCCGCTGTCGGGAATGCGGCTTCTGTGTGCAGGCGTGTCATCGGTGATCTTGCACAAGTTTGACGCCGAGGCAACGCTTGCTGCCATTGCCAAGTACCGGACCGAGACAACGGTGATGGTGCCGACGCACTTCGTGCGGCTGCTGGCGTTACCCGACGCCGTGAAGGAGAAGTACGAAGTCAGCTCGATGCGGCTTATCGCGCACACGGGGGCGAAGTGTCCGATCGACGTCAAGGCTGCGATGATCGAGTGGTTCGGGCCGGTGTTTCGCGACTCCTACGGTGCGACCGAGGTCGGCACGGTGTGTTCGATTGGGAGTGATGAATGGCTGGAGCACCGGGGGTCGGTCGGCCGCTCGATCCCGCCGTTCCAGGCGGTTGTGCTTGACGAAGACTTGAACGAACTCCCTGCTGGCACTGAGGGACGATTGTTCTTCCGTGACGTCACCGGGCGCGGGATCGTCTACCCGAACGATCCGGAGAAAACGGCTGCGTCGAATCCCGAGCTAGGCCTGTTCACGCTGGGTGAAATCGGCTACATGGACGACGACGACTACGTCTTCATCACCGATCGCTTCAATGACATGGTGGTGTCAGGTGGGGTCAACATCTATCCCGCCGAGGCAGAGCTGCTGTTGATCGACCACCCCGACATCGCCGATGTCGGCTGTATCGGGGTTCCGCATCCGGAGATGGGTGAGATGCTCATCGGGTTGATGATGCCCGAAGACGTCGAGTCGCCGCTCGACGTCGGCGACGTGTCGGTGTGGCTGCGTGAGCGACTGAGCCACTACAAGTGCCCACGCGAATACCACCTCGTCACCGATCTCGGGCGATCGACGATGGGGAAGATCAACAAGCGCAAGCTGCGCGATGCGTGGCTCGCTGGCGACCTCACGCCGCTTGCGCAATGATCATGAGCCGGCGGTCGCCACGCCGGGCCACAGCAATAGCGTGAGATCGTCGGCGACCGTGTCGAGGTCGCAGTACGCATCGCGCAGCCACATCAAGGTGACGACCTGGAACGCGCCGACGATGGCGTAGGCCCAGGTCCTCGCCGCGATTGGGTCGCGGCCAGCGGCGGAGCGCGCCGTCGCGAACAGTTCGATGAGTTGGGCGGCCGACCGGTCGATGAGCCCGCGAATCACGTCGGTGTCCTGGCTGCCGCCGTTGACGAACAGGAAGAGATTGCGGTCGGCATCGACGGCCGACAGGTAGCCTCGGACCGCGCCCTCGAACTGAGCGCGGGGGTCGGTTGCGTTGACGCGCCTTTCCTCGACGGCGATGTTGATGCGATCGACGAGTACCTCAGAGAGTGCAAAGGTGAGCGCCCGGCGGTCGCCCACAGCGCGGTAAAGGATCGGCTTAGTCACGGTCGCTGCTGCGGCGATTTCGGCCATCGTCGCGTCCGGTCCTTCGGAGCGGATGACGTGGGCGGCCGCTGCGAGCAGTTGCGCGCGGTCGACGACGACGCCGCCGCCGACGGGCCGGCCGGGCCGTCGACGCGTCCGGGGACTGGTCGCACTCAAACGTTTGCTCACGACGCGCGACGGTACCGCGCGGCGAACTCATTTGTTACTCCGAGTAAATTCGGAGCGGAGCGCAATGTTACGGTCGTCACATGACTCTCACGGATGACACAGCGGTGAACCTGACCGATGTTCCCTGGCATCTCCGGAACAACTGGGCGCCCGTGCTTGACGAGCGAACTGACCGTGACCTCCGCGTCGAGGGCGCGATTCCACCAGAACTTACCGGCACCTACGTGCGGACCGGGCCAAATCCGGCGTCTGGGAAGTCCGACCACTGGTTTTTTGGCGACGGAATGCTTCATGGTGTCCGTCTCGCCGACGGGAAAGCCGAGTGGTACCGGAACCGATTCGTCCAGACGCCGAACATCTCCGACCCAATCGACAATGTGATGTCGACGATGGGCGATCTCACGCGCGGTACCGCAAACACTCACGTGCTCCCATTCAAAGGTGAGCTGCTGTGCCTCGAGGAGGGGCATTGGCCTTGGCGTGCCGACACCGAACTCAACACGCTGGGCGTGCAGAACTTTGGGGGAGCACTCACGTGTTCGATGACTGCACACCCCAAGATCTGCCCCGTCACCGGTGAGCTGATCGCGTTCAGCTACATGAGCCCCGAGCCGCCTTACCTGAACTACATCCGAGTGAGCGCGGCGGGTCAGGTGCAGCAGATTGAAGGCATCGACATCCCGAACATGGTGATGATGCACGACTTCAATGTCACCCGGAATCATGTCGTGTTCATGGACCTGCCGGTCTGTTTCAACCTCGGCGCGTTGGAGACTGGGGTGCCGTTCCAGTTCAACCGTGACGCCGGTGCCCGACTCGGCGTGATGCCGCGCAACGGCACGAACGCCGACGTGCGCTGGTTCGAGATCGAGCCGTGTTACGTGTTCCATCCCGTCAATGCCCACGAGGAGGGCAACACGATCGTGCTTCACGTGTCGCGACAGCCAGAAGCGTTCGGTTCGAGCAACGACGACTACGCCGAGGTCGGCCGGCTTTGGAAGTGGACGATCGATCTCGACGCCGGGACCGTGACCGAGATTCAGGTCGACGATCGGCCGGGTGACTTTGGCCGCGTCGATGACCGTATGGTCGGCCTTGACGCAAGGTACGGCTACCTGATGGCGATGGCTGGAGAGGGCAACGTCGAGGAGCCAGTCTTCGGTTCGGCGCTGTGGAAGTATGACCTAAAGAGCGGCGCCTGCGTCGAGCATCAACTTGGTGATGGGGTCCGTGGTGCCGAGCCGGTGTTCGCCCCGGCGTCGCGTGCTGCAGGTGAGGATGAAGGCTGGGTCATCAGCTTGGCCCACGACACGAACTCCGATGAATCTCGACTCGTCATCGTCGATGCCCAAGACTTCTCGGCCCCACCTGTTGCTACGGTCCACTTGCCTCGTCGCGTTCCATATGGCGCGCACGGAAGCTGGGTCCCCGACTTTGCAGTGGTCTGAGCAGCGCACACGACAGGAAATTGGCAACAAGGAGAATGATGCCGGCACAAAGACGTGTGAGAATGGGCTCTACAAGTTTCTCAGTGATCGACGAGCGATCGTAATCGTGCGCAGTCACCACCAGATCTCGAACGGCAGGCGGGCCGCATGAGTGACTACGCATTCTTCCTTCTGCTCGGTTCGGCCGCCGGAGCGATCATCGCCGCGTTCGGGCTTGGACTGCTCATCACGCATGAGGGTTCGGGAGTCGTTAACTTCGCCTACGGAGCGATGGCGACGTGGTCAGGGTACGTCTATGCCGATCTCCGCCAGGGCGCGTATCCGTTCCCGATTCCCGGGTTGCCGGCGCGCTATCACTTCGGTGACGACGTGGGGTTCCGGTGGGCAATGTTGTTGTCGCTGCTCACCGCCGTCATCCTCGGACTCGTCGCGTTCTTTGCGGTGTTTCGACCGTTGTTGCGCGCGCCTGCGCTCGCGAAGGTCGTGGCGAGCATTGGCCTGGTGATTGTGTTCATCTCGCTGATCGAGCAACGGTTTCCCGATAACTCCTCGCTTCGCGTTAACGCAATTCTGCCGCGAGAGCCGGTGACTTTCGCCGACGGTGTCACGGTGCCCCGCGATGGGCTCTGGCTGGCCGGCATCGTTCTGCTGATCGCAGCTGTCGTGTGGGGGTTCTCACGGTTCACTCGTTGGGGTCTGGCCATCCGTGCGGCGGCTGAGAACGAAAAGGGCGCTGTGTTGCTCGGTTACTCGCCGGTAGTCCTCGCCGCGGGGAGCTTCGTCGTTGCGTCGGTGATCGGTGGGCTCATCGTCATCCTGGCATCCCCAATGATCCAGTTGTCATCGACGGTATTCACGTTCGCGTTCCTCGTCCCTGCGCTTGGCGCCGCACTTATCGGCCGATTCCGCTACATCTGGCCGGTCGTGTTCACTGGCCTGGCAATCGGACTTGTGCAGTCGTCGTTCACGAAGATGCAGGTCGACTTCAGTTGGTTCCCGCAGTACGGCGCTCGTGAAGGTTTGCCGTTCCTGGTGATCATTATCGCAATGGTTGTGATGGGTGAGGGGCTCCCGGATCGCGGGTCGGTTGACACCTGGAAGTTGCCGGCGGTGCCGGTGGCGAAGGTGACGGCGCTCAACGTGTCGGTTCCGGTCGTGATTGCGGTCGGCGGGTTGATGGTGCTTGGTCCACTCTGGCGGGGGGCGATTATGACCACGGTGGTGGCGATGGTACTAGCACTTTCGCTGGTGGTCCTGACCGGCTTCGGTGGGCAGACGTCGCTCGCGCAGATGGCGTTCGCCGGCGTGGGCGGATTTGCGCTTTCAAAGATTGCTATGAACTGGGGTGTGCCGTTCCCAATTGCTCCGTTGCTTGCCGCCACGATCGCGATGGGCTTCGGGGTGGTGGTCGGGTTGCCGGCACTCCGGGTGCGTGGCACCAACCTTGCGATTATTACCCTCGCTGGCGGCGTTGCGATCAATGAGTTCGTGTTCAAGAACCCGAAATACGTGGGTGATGCGTCGACGGGAGGTGCTCAGGTTCCGAATCCGAAGCTCGGGAACTGGGACCTCGGGCTGATTCTTGGTGATCAGGCGTCCCGACCGATCTTCGGTGCTGTCTTGGTAGTCGTCGCCGTTGGGGTTGCGCTGGCGGTTGCCAACCTGCGGCGAAGTGGGTCTGGTCGCCGGATGATCGCAACGCGCTCAAACGAGCGGGCTGCGGCTGCGTTGGGGATCAGCGTTTTCCGAACCAAGATTCAGGTGTTCGCAGTGTCGTCCTTCGTGGCGGGGCTCGCTGGATGCATGATCGCCTATCGATTCGGGAGCGTGTCAGATGCGTCATTCGGAACGATCGCCTCGTTGACTGCTCTCGCAGTTGCCTACCTCGGAGGGATCACGTGCGTGAGCGGCGCCGTGACCGCCGGAATCACTGCGACCTCAGGTGTCGCATTTTATGGTATTTCTCAGGCGACAGGCAGTCTTGGTCAGTGGGAGGCACTGATCGGCGGTGTCCTGCTCATTCTGACCGCGATTCTCAATCCTGAAGGCATCGCAGGCGGAATCCGGGCGAAGGCTGCTGAGAGCCGAGCGGTCAAGGCACAGTCGAAGAATGGCGCCACCAGCAGTGCCGCGGCCCCCGCGCACTAGCCTGAATGACATGTCGAGCAAGCACTACCACCGTTACCTCCGAGCCGTCCCGCTGTTCGCGGATGTGGATGACCACGATCTCGACGTAATTGGGGCTGCGGTCACCGAGCTCTCATTCGGCGAAGGGGAGGTGCTCATGCGCGCCGGGAGCAACGCCCGTGAGATGGTGATTGTGCTCGACGGTGCGTTGTCGGTGATGCTCGGTGACATGGAAATCGCGACGATCGAATCTGGCGGGTTTGCCGGTGAGATGGGCCTGCTCACCCATCGTCCCCGGAACGCAACGGTTGTGGCCAAGTCGCCGACTCGTGTGCTGCACATCGATAGCCGGTCGTTCGAGAATGTGCTCGACGAGGCACCGCAGATCGCTGTCAAGATGCTTCCGATCGTTGCCCAGCGCGTGGTTGACAACAACGCCCGCCACACCGACTGACGTCAGGGTCGCTGGTCAGCGGAGAACGTAAGGGTCGAGCAGCGGCTCGACCCTCAGTTCGGCGGGGATGTTGTCGGGTCCGATAATCCGGTCGATTTCCTCGTGGAGGTGCCAGATTCTGCGTTCCTGGTAGTTGATCGGGATTCCGGTGAGCGCCGGAGACTCCATCGACCGCTGCATCGGGGCCATGTTCATCTCGTCTTCGGCCATGATCTGGTTGTACACGGCGCGGCGGTCCTGCCACTCCGTCGACAGCTCGTCGGGGAACTGGTCGTCGCCCTCTGGCGGCAACGCGTAGTAGATCCAGTCGAGGCGGGTGGTGCCTTTGTCGACGGGCCAGAAGATGTTGATGGGAAAGCCGATCCGCCCCAATGGAATGATTGTATTCGGGAAGATGCTCACGGCGGTGCTGGTGCAGTCGACCATGCCGGGCACGCCGTCGATCGTGCGCATTCCGTGCTGGTTGAGGGGCTTCCAGTCGTCCCAGCTCGACAAGCCAGAGCGTTCCAGGTTCTGCCGTGAGTAGGGCGTGATCATCCGGCTGTGCCCGTGAGGGTAGAGCCCCATTGCTGCGCCCCGATTGTCGAGCACGCTCACGCCGTCGTGTGAGTGGATGTGGCGGAAGTGGTACACCTCGAGGAATGCCTCGGCGGTCACTTTCCAGTTGCACGGCACGATGCGTGATTCCCGGTAGACCTCGCGGAGGTCTTCCGCTCGGAAGGGTGCAAGCATCTCGGCCATCGGGCCGATCCAGTCGGCCAGCGGGATCGCGTCAACATCGCGGTTGACAAAGACGAAACCGCCGAACGTGTCACACTTCGCCCGTGGGAGGCATCGTTCGTGCCAGTCGAGATCGACGAAGTCACGTTCGTCGGGGACTGATATAAGCGACCCTCTGTCGATTTCGTAGGTCCAGGAGTGATACTGACAACGCAATCGCCGGGCCGAACCGCGGTCGTCACGGACCACCGGGGCCCCGCGGTGTTGGCAGGTGTTGTAAAAGCATCGGATGACGCCATCGGTCCCGCGCACGACCAAAAGGGGCACGCCGAGGTCGTCGAAGGTCATGTAGTCCCCGGGTTCGGGTATGTCTTCCACGCGTCCGGCGATTACCCAAGTCTTGGTCCAGAGGTGGTCCTGCTCGAGATCATGGAACTGTTGGCCAGTGTGGCGGTCGGTTGGAATGTCATGGAACGCCGGAAACCCCTCGGGTGGCGCCGTCCGCTCGAACTCGTAGGACATATCCAATCGGATTCGTTCGATGAGTTGCTCGTCCATGGGTGCTCCGTTCGAGTTCGCTATCGATGCGTCGGAGTGCAGTCACTCCACGTCTCGCCGATTACCAACAACCCGTTAAGTTTCTCTCATCGGCGGCGCTTGCCACGAACGCAACCGGTCGCGGTCGCGGGAAAGCACGTCGGACAACACCCGCCGAAGAGCCGCAAGGGGGCCGCCGTTATGACCGATCAGATCGACACGTGGATCACCGATACTGAGATCAGTACTCGTTTTCCGTACTACACACGGGCCAACGCCGATGAGGTCGGCCCCGAACCGTTCAGTCCACTCGGATGGAGCCTCGGGTGGGCCAAGGGCTGCATCCCGGGTGTTGCGAACGGGTTCGTCGCGTTCGGCGTCGTTGAGCCCGAGGAGTTCGCCGTCGATCCTCCCGAAGTGTTCGGGAACTGGGGCGGCTACTTCTACAACCAGCTATCTCTGCCACGAGTAATGGGTGTCCGAATGCCCGGAGCGACTCCGGAGGCAATCGACCTCGCCTACTTCGGCGATCATCCGGGGGTGCCGCCATACACCCCGCACCCTGACGACAACAACGAGGCACAGAGCGTCAAGCTCGCCGAAACGATGGGCTGGGTGATGTCGACGGCCAGCTTCCCTGCACAGGAGGAGGCCTCCCGCGTGGCGATGCAGTTCGTGACCGATCGACCGGACCTCACAATGCTGTCGAATGCCGAGCTGATTGCCCGCGCCCGAAACCTGGCTGGGCCGGTCCTCGAGGAAGCCTGGACTGCGTACTGTCAGTCGGCGCTGGGAGCGTCGCTCGGCCCCGGCGCCGTCCAAGCGATCTGCGAGGCAATCGGTCGTGGCCCAGATGCGGTGAAGGTGATGACCGCAGTCGGCGGGATCGAGTCGGCTGATGCCGGCGTAGCGATGTGGAACCTTTCCCGTACAGTCAGGAACTCTGCGTCGCTGATGGCCGAGTTCGATGCGGGTGTCGACGGTCTCCTTGCCCGTCTGCGGGCGTCAGACGATCCCGATGCAGCTGCGTTCGTCGAGGAATGGGCCGCCGCCATTGCAGTACACGGTCACCGCGGTCCGAACGAGTGGGACCTTCGGGCGCACTCGTGGACCACGCTGCCATCGATGCCGCTCGGAATGTTGGAACGGATGCGGCATCAGGGCGACGCCAAGTCACCATCCGACGCCCACGCTCGTGGGGTGGCCGAGCGTGAACGACTCACGATCGAACTGCTCGAGATGCTTGAGGGCGATACCGAGGCGCACGGTGGGCTCCAAGCCGGTATCGCATCGGCGGCTGCGTTCTATGGCTTTCGTGAGATGGGCAAGAACTCCTGCATTCGCCTGATCCACGAGGCAAAACTCGCCTTGATGGAGATTGGTTATCGGATGGTCGCCGACGGTGTCCTCGATGACTCGCAGCAGATCTTCATGCTGCTCGATGACGAGGTCGACGGTTTCCTCGCCGACCCGTCGTCGATGACGGCGACGATCCGCGATCGAGACGCGACGTTCGCCACGCTCCAAACGCTTGAGCCGCCCTACATAATCAAGCTCGAGGAGGGCGTGGCGCCGATCTCGACCTGGCCAAGACGCGGTGGGGGAGAAAAGGCTGCGCCGGTTGCCACTGGCGATGTGCTGCAGGGGGCCATGGGTTCGCCCGGGGTCGTCACCGGTATTGCCCGAGTAATCCTCGATCCGTCCGACCCTGGTGCGATCGGTCCGGGCGACATCATGGTGGCACCAACCACCGACCCATCGTGGGTCCCGTTGTTCCTGGCGGCCGAAGGCGTCGTCGTCGATGTCGGCGCAGTGGCGAGTCATGCGGCGATCATGTGTCGTGAACTCGGGATTCCGTGTGCGGTGTCGGTGGTCGCCGCGACCAAACGAATTCCTGACGGTGCGACCATCGAGATCGATGGGTCGACCGGTTCCGTAACCGTTGTGGAGGTTCCGTGATGAGCATGTTGGATCGATTTGCGCTCAACGGCGGCGTGGCCGTTGTCACCGGTGCCGGCCGCGGGATCGGTGAAGGTATTGCGCTCGGTCTCGCTGAAGCAGGCTGCGATGTCGTGTTGACGGCGCGGCGCGAGAACGAGATCGAGGCGGTGGCCGAGCAGGTCCGGGCACTCGGTCGTCGGGCGCTTGCCGTGCCTGGCGACATCACCAACGGCGAATTCGTTGATCAACTCGCCGACCGCTCCAAACAGGAGATGGGCAAGGTTACGCTTTGGGTGAGCAACGCTGGAGGTGCAGACGACCGCACTCCGCGACACCTTGCCGATATGCCCGACCGGCAGTGGGATTATCAGATGGACCTCAACCTGCGCGCCGTGTTCACCGGTGCGCGCGCTGCGGCTCGGGTAGTTGAGGATGGCGGCTCGATTATCAACATCTCGTCAGGCGCAGCGCTCAAGCCGTCGCCGAACAATGGGCCGTACGCCGTCGCGAAGGCGGGTGTCGACAGTCTGACTCGCACGATGTCGACCGAACTTGCGCCACGTGGCATCCGAGTCAACGGTGTCGCTCCGGGCCCGGTTCCGACCGAGGTCTTTATGGAGTTCTTCGGGGCGTCGGAGGAGGACATTCCGAAGCTCGGCAAAAAGCTCGGGATCCCGCTTGGCCGCCTGGGTATGCCCGAGGACGTTGCGAACGCAGTGGTGTTCCTTGCTTCGGAGGCGTCATCGTGGGTGACCGGCCAGACACTGCTGGTCAACGGCGGCAACCGCTGACGCAGGTGACGGTGTGACTGGACTAACTCCGACCGAGATTGATGCGTTCCTCGCCGAGCCTCGCGATGCGGTGCTCAGTGTGGTGCTTGCGTCGGGACGGGCGATGGGGACCCCGATCTGGTTTCGTTGGGTCGACGGCGCGGCACGGTTTCAGAGTCCGACGACGTCAGCCAAGACGTCGGCGCTTCGGGCGACCGGCCGGGCAAGTCTGTGTGTCCATGAGCAGCCGCTTCCGGTGGCACGGTACGTCACGATCGAGGGTTCGGTGCGGGAAGTCGACTTCGATCTTGATGCCGACATCGGTGCGGCCGCGCACCACTATCTCGGTGACGGTGCGGGCGCGTTCCTTGGCGGAATCCGAGCGGCGCTTGACAGCGGTCGCCACTGGGCGAGTTTCGAACTCACACCGACGTTCATCGAAGGTAATGTCCAGACCCTCGGCTGAACACAGCCAGTCGCAGTCATCCATCAACCGTGGATGCAAATCGATTCTTGGGCCCGGGGTGTGTGACCGAAGGCGGCATCAAGCTGCGGTTTCGGTCACACATCTTTAAGAATGGGATCGGTCCAGGGTGAGTGATGGATTGAGACGGGCATCAAGCGTTGCCGGCCCACCACTGCTCGAAGTGGGGGAGCACAGCTCGATCGACGAGTTCGACAATCAGCCCGGTGGGCGGCTGAAGGTAGGCGAACACGCCGTAGCCGCCGCCGTCCGCCGGGCTCTTCTGAGCCCCGAGGAGTGACCATCCGCTTGCGATTAAAATCTCGGCCTCCGCGGTGACGTCGTCGGCCCACACGCCGACGTGATGGGCGCCGGTGCATCCGCGCCCGTCCCAGAATGTGTCAGGCGGACCCTCGAGCAGCTCGATGTGCTGGGGTCCCTCGGCCGAGTACGTGAATTTCAGGTGAACCTCCTGGACTCCGTGTTTGGGAGACCACAGTGTCTGCGCCGGGTTGTCCCGCGGCGCCGCCCAGGTGACACCCATGCTCGAGCCGAGTTCGTCCATCGCCGATATGAGATCCGGCACTCGGATCCCGACATGGAACAGGTCCTGGTAGTTGATCACGTTTCGTTCTCCGATCGAGTGGCTACGCAGCCGGGGAGTCAAGAGCAGCGGGGTTGCCGAGCAGGTCGGCAATCGACTTGCAGAACTCGGCGGCGGGAGCGCCGTCGAACGCTCGGTGGTCCCAGGTGAGGCTGAGCGTCAGCCGCTTCGTCGTGGTGACGCTGCCGTCATCGCTGAGCACTAGATCATTGCGTAGGCGCCCGACGCCAAGGATCGCTGAGTTCGGCGGGTTGATCACCGGGGTGAACCCGTCGACGCCAAACATCCCGAGTGTGCTCACAGAGAAGGTGCCGCCCTCGAGATCGGGGAGCGCCAGCGACCCGGAGCGTGCAGCCTCGGCGAGACGAGACGACTCCGTTCCCAGGGAGGCAAGGTCGCGGCCTGCTGTGTCGCGGATCACCGGAACGATGAGCCCACCATCAAGGGCGACGGCCATGCCGACGTGGACCTCGGGGAGTAGAGCGACGCCGTCCTCCGTGATCTGGGAGTTGACGCCTGGATGCTGAACCAGGGCCCGAGCCGCGGCAGCGATTACGTAGTCCGTGTAGCTCGGTGCCCGCCCCTCGGTTTTTCGCCGATCCCGATCGGCGACGACGGCGTCGAGGTCGGCGTCCATGAAGAGCGTCAGCTGCGCCATCTCACTCAGCGACTCGTGCATTCGCTTGGCGATGGTGCCGCGCATGCCGCTGAGCTTGGTGACCGAGGTCGGTTCCTGCATTGCCGGCGCTAGCACTGGTGACGGGGCCTCGATCGCCGCGGGCGTCGGCATCGCGTCGGTGCCTGGCGAAGCGCCGATCAAGGCGCGGACGTACTGGGCGACTCCGTCTCGCGTGACTCGACCGTCCGTTGGGTCCGCAGGAATCGACACGAGCTCAACGCCGAGCAGATCGGCGAGTTGACGTGCCGCCGCGGTCGCCGCCACGGGTCTGCCTCCTTCTGCGAGACGTGGTGCCGGCGCGACCGCAGGTGTGGCCGACACACCCTCGAGGTCGGCGTTGACGATCCGTCCGCCGGGTCCGGTGCCCCGGACGGAGCGGAGGTCGATACCTCGTTCGTTCGCGAGTCGCTTGGCCATTGGCGAGGCAATGATGCGTCCACCCCCTGCAACCGGAGCTGCAGCCTGCGGTGCCACCGCTGCGGGGGCCCCGGCCGCAGCAGCGGGTTGCTCCGCTTCCGCAGCCTGCGGTGCCGCCGCTGCGGGCGCCTTCTCGCCATCGGCCAGGAACCAGCCGATCCGTTCACCGCAGGCGAAGGTGTCGCCGACCTGACCCTCGACGTGAAGTCGACCCGAGGAGGCGGCCTCGACGTCGGTCTCAGTCTTGTCGGTCTCGATGCGAAGTACAGCGGTGCCGCTCTCGACGTCGTCGCCGTCGGCCACGAGCCACTCGGCGATCGTGCCCTCCTCCATTGTGAGTCCGAGCTTCGGCATGAGGAACTCAGTCGCCATGGATGTCCTTTCGTGGGGCGATGTCCGCGGCGCGGACGTCGAAACGTTTGTTGAGCGCCGCCAAATGCAGCGTGCGTTCGACATCGATCAGGTGTGGTCCGGACCGTTCGACCGACGCCGTCACCGTGGTGCGGGCGGACACCGGCGTGCTCCGTTCACCGTCGTAGGCCAGCACGCCTCCGCCGACGAGTTCGACATGCTGGCCCTCGGCGAGTGGTTCGACCGATGCGACCTCGAGCGTCGAGAACGTGCCCGGCGAGAGTGGGACCCGAATCCTTCGACCGCCCGGGCCGAGACGGAGCAGGACGCCGCCCGGTCCGTTCCGTTCGATCGGGTGGACCCGCCCTGCGATGCTTGCGAGACCAGTGCTCGCAGGGCTGGCGATGCATGCGACCACCCACTGGATCGTGGCGGGGTCGGAAACCGCGCGGGCGCCGACGAACGCGGTGTCGACGAGTGCTGCCTCGACGAGCGCGTCCTCGTGGAGCACGGTGTCACGGTTCGGGTCATCAATTCTGATTGACACGCGTTTGGCGGCGGCGGTGACCGAAGTTCCCTCGACCGCCCCACTCGCAACGAGGCTCGCGGCCACCCCGGCAGTGGTGCCGTCGACGGCGGTCGGGAACACGTTGTTGGTGCCGGTCGAAATAGCGATGAGTGGTGCCTCGGGCCACCCGGTCGCGACATCGCGGCACGTGCCGTCGCCACCGAGCGCAACCACCGCACCGGCTTCGGCCTTCCACATTGAGCGAGCGGCAGCGTTCGTGTCCAGGAAGGAACCGGTCTGAGGGCTCTCGAGGAATTCGATCGGGCCATCGAGGCCCTCGGCCGCCCGTTCGGCAAGGTGGTGGGTGTCGGTGCTCATCAGTATCCGTTCTGCGCCCTGCTCGATGGCGCCGGCGGCGACACGCCGCAGGATGCTGATCTTTACCGCATCAGAGGTCTGACCCGCTGCGGAGACTAGGCGACGGATGTCCTTCCCGGCATGGGGATTGACAATGATGCCGACCGTTGCGGTGCCAGTCGTGAGCGGTGCGCCCGTCGACGTCGCAACGGTCGCCATCGCGTCAGGCCCCCGGGCGGGCGACAATGTCGCGGATCGCCTGCTCGATGTCGTTCGCTGACGGCAGGTAGTGCGCCTCGAGCGCCGGGCTGAATGGCACCGGGGAGAACGGTGCCGCAAGTCGCCCGACGGGTGCATCGAGGTGGTCGAACGCCTCCTCCTGGATCTGGGCGGCAACTTCAGCACCGAGCCCGCCGAACCGCACCGCTTCGTGTACGACGATCACGCGATTGGTCTTGCGAACCGACTCGATGATGGTTGCGGTATCGAGCGGTTGGAGTGTCCGCGGATCGATCACCTCGACGTCGATGCCTTCGGCGGCGAGTTTCTTGGCGACATCGAACGCCTCATTGACCATACGTCCCCAGCCGACAACCGTGACGTCGCTGCCTTCGCGCAACGTCGCCGCCTGTCCGAGCGGGATCATGTACGGCTCCTCGGGAACCTCGCCCTGCATGCCCAGCAGTCGCTTGTGCTTGACCATGATCGTTGGGTTGTTCTCACGGATGCATGCCGTCATCAATCCCTTCATGTCGTAGGGATTCGACGGCATGATGACCTTGAGGCCAGGGATGTGACAGATCAAAGCCTCGAGCGATTGACTGTGCTGCGCTGCGGCCGACAGGCCACCGCCACCACCGGTCGTGATGGTCAGCGGGACCGTTGCCGAACCACCGAACATGTATTTCATCTTCGCGGCCTGGTTGACGATCTGGTCGAACGCAACGCAGATGAAGTCCATGAACATGATGTCGACGATCGGTCGGAGGCCGGTCGCTGCCGCGCCCACACCGAGGCCGATGATCGCCTGTTCGCTGATCGGTGTGTCGACCACGCGTTCCTCACCGAACTCAGCTTGGAGCCCTGCGTAGCTCTGGAACACACCGCCGAATGCGCCGATGTCTTCGCCGGCACAGAAGACGGTCTCGTCATCGGCCATCTCCTGGCGGACGGCCTCATTGAAGGCCTGGACGTAGCTGATCTTGCGGCTCACGAAGCTGCTCCTTCGGTACTCATTGTGTAGACGTCGACAAGGAGTTGTTCGGGGTCGGGAGCGGGACTGTCATCAGCGAACTGAATGGCGTCGGCGATATCGGCGCGGAGCTCAGCCCACACCGTGTTGAAGTCGTCACGAGTCGCGTTTCCAGCCTCGACCATCCGGTCCTCGAACGTGAAGATCGGGTCGCGCTCCTTCCACTCGGAGACCTCATCGTCTGTGCGATACTTGAGTCCGAGGTTCTGGACGCCGTGGTGGTTGTAGAAGCGGTAGGTCTTAGCTTCGATCAGCGATGGGCCCTCGCCGCGCAGCGCGCGGGCCTTGGCCTCGACGGCTGCTTCGTGCACAGCGACGACGTCCATGCCGTCGACGATCACGCCGGGCATCCCGTAGCCGGCAGCTCGGTCGACGATGTCGGTAATCGCCATCGTCTGGTCGCGAGGTGTGAACTCGCCATATTCGTTGTTCTCGCAGATGAACAGCACGGGCAGCTTGAGGGCGCAAGCCATGTTCGCGGCTTCGTGGAAGGCTCCGATGTTGGTCGAGCCGTCACCGAAGAACGCGGCTGACACGTTGCCGTTGCCCTTGAGCTTGTTACCAAAGCCGGCTCCGACGGCAATCGGCGCGCCTGCGCCGACGATGCCGTTGGCGCCCAACATGCCGACGTCAAGGTTCGAGATGTGCATCGAACCGCCCTTGCCCTTGTTGTATCCGGTCGACTTGGCCATCAGTTCGGCCATCATCGGACGGAACTCGCCGCCTTTGGCGACAAGATGACCGTGCCCGCGATGCGTAGACGTGATCTGGTCGCCGTCGGAGAGCGTGGCGCATACGCCGGCGGCCACGGCTTCTTGTCCTACGTAAAGGTGGAGGAAGCCCGGCAGCTTGGCAGCCTCAGCGAGTTGGCCGGCAGCTTCTTCGAAGAGACGGATCCGCACCATGCGGCGGTGCATGTCCATCAGCACCTCGGTCGAGAGTTCCATGTGTGTCCTGTTCTGTCGAGCGTTGCGCAGCACCAGCCGGCGTCAGGCACCGATTGATTATTTGAGTAGAGAGAGTAGCTGCCGATGTTCTTGCGCCATTCGGTGCCTGACACCGGATGAATACCGGGTGGGTCAGCGGGAGAGGATCGTGACGCCGGAGATGCCGGGAGCACCGTAGACGTGGGTGTACGCGACCTTCGGATCGTTCGGGACCTGACGCTCCCCGGCATCACCGCGCAGCTGGAGCACGTTCTCGTAGACCTGACGCAGACCGGACGCACCGATCGGCTCGCCGTTCGCAAGGCAGCCGCCGTCGGTGTTAACAGGCAGGCGGCCGTTGATCTCGGTCTCGCCATTCGCCAGCATCTGCTCCTGTTCACCATGCTCGCAGAAGCCGTTCTCCGCCATGTGCATAACCTCAGCGCCGGCCTCAGTGTCCTGCAACTGGGCGACGTCGACGTCCTCCGGTCCGATGCCGGCCATCTCGAAGGCGGCCTTAGAAGCGGCCGAGGTCGGGCCGGGATCGTGCTCGATCGCAATCGACGGAGCGAGCACCTCAAACGAGCCAAACTTGCGGGTGCGCACGGCGGCAGCCTTGAGGTAGATCGGCCGGTCGGTGTACTGCTTGGCCTTGTCGGCACGGCACAGGATCATCGCCACACCACCTTCGCCCGGCGAGCAGAACATGTACTGGGTGAGGGGGTAAGAGAGCATCAAGGACTCGGCGACCTCTTCCTCGCTGAGCGGCTTGCGGCGCCAGGCCATCGGGTTGAGCGCACCGTTGCGGAACGCCTTCGCGCCAACCTTGGCCAGCGTCGGCTGTGTAATGCCGTATTGGTGCATGTAGCGGTTGATCTTCATCCCGAAAAACTGCGTGGTGAGCGCCAAGCCCGAACCGCCGTACCAGTCCTTGCCTCGGGGGCCCTTAATCCGGAACGCACCCTTCTCGTGTTTGTCAAAGCCGATCGCAATGCCGAGGTCTCCCGCACCGGACTGAATCGTGTTAACCGCTTGAGCCAGTGCGGTTCCGCCGGTCGCGCAGCCGTTCACAACGTTGGTGAAGGGCAGGCCGGTCAGGCCGATCCGACTTACCATGGTGTCGGCGGCACCGCCGTCCATTGAGCCGCCGACGGCGAACTCCATGTCGGACCACTGCTGACCGCAGTCGGCGAGCGCACGACGCACCGCAGTGACACCCTGGTCCATTCCCGAGATGCCGTCGTGGCGGCCGAATTCGTGCATTCCTATTCCGACGATTGCGACGTCGCTCATGACTGGTCTCCGTTGTCGACAGGGGCAAATGCGTAGGTGACGATTTGATTGCCGTCCTCGTCCAGCGAGAGCGGCTCAAGAACCAGTTCCATCGGCATGCCGATCTTCAGTTGCTCGGGGTCGGCGACCGTGAGCCGGCCTTCGACGCGCAACTGGTCGGGCAGTTCGACGTATCCGACGCCGTAGGGCGTGAAATCGTCACCGACCGGACCGAGGTACGGTGGCGCCTTTGGGGGGAACGCTTGGACGGTCCATGTCCACAGCGTGCCGGCGGTGGCCAACTCGACGTCCTCCTGCTCGTTGAACAGACAGCGTGGGCATCCGGTCTGGCGTGGAAACATGTGGTTGCCACAGTTCGTGCAGCGCGTGCCGAGCAGGACGGGCTTGCCGTCGCGAATCTCGAAGATGCCGTCAGCGACGGCAACGATGGTGGTCATGGAGCCCCCTCAGGTACGCGCCGGCGCGGGCACGCAGTGTCTAAATGGTCGTTCGATATCGAAGAGTAGCAGTCGCTTTCTACCGCTCTCCCAGCGAAGCGGTCGGGGAATCAGGTGACTTCGGACGCCGAGACCGAGTTCGTGAAAGAGGGGTCCGCCGCAGTCAGCGCTGCCTTGTTGCCGACCGCGCCTACGTGTCGACGGTTGAGGTACCTCTCGCCGAGCCGCCCTTGGAGGACCGCCGACATTTCGCTTTCGTTCGCCCTGACGCTGATGCCGTGCGTGCCATCGATGTACGAGAGCCCGATCAGACGGACCAGATATTGCTTCGACTGGCTCATCGAAAGCCCGGTGGGCTCCTGCAGGGTGGTAGCGCTCGCCCCGGCCACGATCCGAGCAATTCGGTAACCTCAGGTTGGCAATCCACCGCGCACTGGACCTCGGCGATGATGATGCGGGAGCGTCGGAGGTCGGACTGGATCCACCGCTGCGCAATTTTGCGCAACCCGCCCGCCCTGCGCAGACTGCCACTGCTGATGCGATACAGCTCGCGCTAACAAGTCTCCACGGTTAGGTCCGCCTTGCCGGCGAAATGGCTGAAGATGGCGGGGGTCGAAACATTGGCGCTCTTGGCGATGTCGGCCAGCATCACCTCCCATACCCGAACTAGACGGATGCGTCAGCGGCAACGCTGAGCAGTCGCCCCATGTCGGTGTTCAATAACGGTCGACCGTGGGCAGTAGGCCGGAGCGGTTCTGCGCGGTGGAGTCGAGGGAGGCCATGGCGGAGTTCAGTCCGTATCGAGCATGCCGCTCGCAATCGGAAGGTCGCCCCGGCTGAGATCAGCTGTCGGCGCCGCGTGCCCAGCGCAGGGATCGTCGGAGCAGCTCGTAGTAGGCCGGATGTTCCCACGATCCGCGTTCGATCTGCGGGTAGAAGTCCATCGCAGGGACCATGTCGAAGTGGCCGCGGCAATGGCCGAGGGTGTTGTACAGCACTGCACCTTGGCCGAGCGGGCGGAGATACATCACGAGGTGTTCCTCTGGTCCGTCGGTCCAATCGTGCTCGACGAATCCCCGGGCGTCACCCCTCCACTTGGTGTGGAGCAGCGGCTCGAGGGCGTCGAGGTCGGCATGTTCCGACACATATAGTTCATCATCGGTCTCGAACGGTTCGATCCCGGCTACAAGCCAGTGGTCGTCGTTCGACAACTCGACGAGATACGGCATGATCGGTGGATGCGCCACGAACTGTGAGCCGAGCGTGTCGGCCCACAGCGGGAACACCCGCGGCGCATCGACGCCGTTCGGAGTCCCGATGTCGAGCGCCGAGTTCGTTCCGTGCAGTGCGATCCATCGACCGCCGCCTTCGACCCAACCCCTGATCGCCTGTTGTGACGCCTCAGTCGGCCGCACATTGCACGTGTAACTGACGAGGATCGACCCGGCGGTGATCGCATCGGTGTCCTCGTAGTCGGGCTGTACCCGGACCCGGAACTCCTCGTGCTCGCCCATCAATTTGAGCAGTTCGAGGCGGGCGTAATCGATGTCGTGATACATCCCGCCTGCGACGAGCGTGACGTCGATGCGGGTCCCTGGCTGTTCGTCGGTCATCGAGGTCATTTCCTACGTTGGTGGGCCAAGTGTTGGTTGGGTCGCTGAGAAGTTGCGGCGGGTCAGAAGTCGATGCGCTTGAGGAAGCCACCATCGACGGTGACGTTGACCCCGTTGACGTGCTTTGCCGCATCGCTAGCGAGGAATGCGACGACATTGGCAACGTCCTGGGTGGTGCCCAGCTTGCCGCCCGGGTGGGTCTTCGCAGTGGCGTCATAGAAGTCGGCCATGTGATCCTTGATCATGTTCCAGTCGCCGCCCTCGACGAAGATTGGGCCAGGCGACACAACGTTGCAGCGAACGCCTTGTTTGCCCAGCACTTGGGCCTGGCCGAGGGTCCAGTTGGTGACAGCCGACTTGAATGCGCTGTAGCTGTTTGAGCCTGAAGCGAAGTGCTCGGCCGTGGCCGTGGTGCCGATGCTTATCACCGATCCGCCGCCGTCGGCGAGGGCCTCCTGTGCGGCGCCCACGCCGAGCACGAGAGACATCATGTCGATGTTGAAGTTATCCATCCAGCCTTCGGGGGTTTTCGCGCCCTTGCCCGAGGTGTTGTGGACGTAAATGTCGATGCCACCGAGCTGTTCGGCCGACGATGCGACCCAGGCGGCAACTGCTTCGCCGTCGCCGGCGTCGACCGCTGAGCCCACGACGGTTCCTAGAGCCGACATTTCCTCAAGCGCCTTCTCGACGCCCTCGGCGTTGCGAGCACAGATGGCGACCGAGGCGCCCTCTGCGAGCAGGGTCTCGGCGACAGTGCGCCCGATGCCCTTCGTTGCTCCGGTGATGAGTGCCTTCTTGCCGGCGAGTCCGAGGTCCATGGTTGTCTCCTGTATTCGTGTGGATGCGAGCGAGCCGAACTTAACGAACAGCCTTTCCTGACCTTGCACCGGACGTTGCCGCCTGGGGGAGTGATTGAAGCCATGGGGAAGACGGCGCAACGGCCGTCACCGATCAGTTGTGTGTTTCTGGGGGTGATTGCTCGTTGCCGAGAGTCGTCAGCGGCGAGGGCTGCACCTTCACCGAGCTTGCGTTGACGCTTGACCAACTGCTTGCTGGCGAAGCTCCGGGAGCCGTCGTCTCGGCGCTTCAGGCCGATCCAGACATCGACTACGTGCACTTCGCATTCGACGGTTTGGCCGGTGGAATGTCAGCGACACTCGCCGAGGCCGACCTGCTCGAAGGTCGCAAGCTGGTGGGTCTCGACTACAACGGAGCGATTCTCCAGGAAATCGTCGACGGAACGCAGCAGTTCTGGACCACCAACCCTTAGGAATACTCCGCTTGGCTGATGGTCGACGCAATGGCTCGTCACGCAATCGGACAGGAGAACACCGAGGAACGGGCGAACGCAATTCCCCCGGGATTCATTGTCAACACGCCTGAAGTCGCCGAGCCGTTGATCCCGACCGACGGCTGGCCGGGGCCCGAAGGTCAGGCGGAGCAGTTCGCTGCTCTCTGGGGGGTCTGATCCTGACAGCTGAGTTGCTCACTCGAGCGACTTCGTGAACACCAGAGCGGCCCCCGGACGATGTCTGGGGGCCGCTCCGCATTCCGACTCTCGTCGCAGCCGGGCATCGCGCTATCGTCCCGACGACACACGGATTCAGGGGGTATTCATGGGCACACTTGATGGGCGCGTCGCCTGCATTACCGGCGGGACCAGAGGCATTGGTCTCGGTATCGCCAAGGGCTTTCTCGAAGAGGGAGCGAAAGTCGCGATCAATGGTCGCGATCGGAGCAAGGCGGAGCGAACGCTTGCCGAGCTCGGTGCCGGCGACAACGCCTTCTACATTGCCGGTGACGTGAAGCAACGCAAGTCGTGCGAAGCGATCGTCGACACCACCGTCGACCATTTCGGGCGGATCGACATCTTGGTTGCTAATGCCGGTGGCGCATCTGGCCACGCGCCGATTGCCGAGCTCACTGACGAGGCCATGCAGGACTCGCTCGTGTGGAACTTCTGGCACACGTTCTGGACTATGCGACGAGCCTTCCACTACATGATCCCTCAGGAATCGGGCCGAGTCATGGCGGTCAGCTCGCTTGAAGGCAAGGTCGGCAAGCCGGGCATCTCGATCTATGTCGCGGCGAAACACGCGATCAACGGTCTCGTGAAATCGGCGTCCCACGAGGTCGGCACGCTCGGCATCACGGTCAATGCGCTGTGTCCGGGCGCTATCGAAACCGACATCATGATGGCTGAGGGTCCCCCGGCCGCAGAATCGATGGGTCTGGACTATGAGGGGTTGCTCGACATGTTCTCCTCTGAATCAGCGATCAAGAAGCTCAACGAGGTCGAGGACGTAGCTGCGGTCGCGACGCTGCTGGCGTCCGACGCCGGCGCCGGGATCACCGGCTCACTCATTTCGATCGACGGCGGCACGGCTCCGTACTGAGCCGGAAACAGGGAACGGAGAATCATCATGGGAAAGCTCGACGGAAAGGTCGCCTGTATCACGGGCGGCACCCGCAGCATCGGCCGCGCAATGGCCGATGCATTCATTGCCGAAGGTGGCAAAGTTGTCGTCAACGGACGTGACGAAGTTAAGGGGCAGCAGTGTCTTGACGAGATGGGCGCCGGAGACAACTCAGCGTTTTACGCCGGCGATGCATCGAAGCAGGAGGCGGTCGAAGGGTTGATCGATTTCACGATCGAGCGCTACGGCCAACTCGACATCTGCTGCCTCAACTCCGGTGGCGTGCAGATGACCGCACCGGTTGCCCAGATGACCGACGAGGAATGGAACCTTGAAGTCGACTGGAACCTGAACCACGTGTTCTGGGGCATGCGCCGTGCGCTGCAGCACATGATTCCGCGTGAGTCGGGTCGCATCATCGTCACGTCGTCGGTTGAGGGCAAGCTCGGCAAGCCGGGTATCCCTGGTTACGCCGCCACGAAGCACGCAGTCAACGGTCTTGTCAAAGCCGCTGCGCATGAGGTCGGCACGATGGGGATCACGGTCAACGCGATTCTTCCCGGTCTCATTGAGACCGACATCGTTCGGGCGACCGGTCCGGATTCGGCGGTCGCCATGGGGATGAGCGGCTACGACGAGCTGATCGAGACCTTCAGCTCGGAGTCGGCGATCAAGCGACCGAACAAGGTCGAAGAAGTCGCTGCCGTTGCCGTATTGATGGCGTCGGATGCGGCCAAGAACATGACGGCATGCATGTTCCCTGTCGACGGCGGGACGATGCCATACTGACAAACTCGCGGGCTCACGTTCCCGATCCGTTGGATTACTCGGCGCTGAATTCTGCGGCGAACCAGGCGTTTGTCGTGTCGAGGACGTGACGGGCTCGGTCGGTGGCATCGGTGAACGTCGACCGGAGCGCGGATGAGCGGATCTCCATCGAGATCGCCGTGTGCGCCGGAAGTGCGTTGACGAGTTCGCGTACGGGGAGCCCGCCGTCGCCGAGTGTCGACCGACCGTCGAGGGCGTCCGCGTATGCATCCCCTGGGCCCTTGGAAGGTGCGTCGCAGAGTTGGGCGTAGGCGAGTCTGGCCGGAGCCACGGACGCGGCGTCGGCAGGTGTTCCGCCGGTGCGTGCCAGGTGGAGGCTGTCGATGAGGACACCGCCGTTCGGCCGGTTCGCGCGGTCAAGGATGTCGATCGACTGGCCAAGGCTCGACACCGACATGAACGCGAGGAACTCAATCGAACAGCCGATTCCGTAGGGCGCTGCCAGGTCGCAGAGCTCGCCGAACCGCTCGGCGAAGTGGCCATCGTCGACGCCACGTGACACAACGAGGAGGTTGCGTGCGCCGACCCTGACTGCTGCTTCGACCATCCGGTTTCCGTGGTCACCGTCGGGGGTCACGAAGATCGGCTCCATGTCAAGCGCGATTAGGCCGGTGTCGTCCAGGCGGCGACGCACCTTGGTCGCCACCGTGTCGGTCCAGGTGTTGGCGTCGAACCAGATGCCGCACGCGTCCCAACCTGCGTTGGCGCACGCGTCGACGAAGTCGGCTGGGCCCGTCTCGGGACACACTCCGGCGGCAAGCGACAGCAACCGTGATGTCATGCCCGCATACCGTACGTCCCGTTTGTGTTGCACCTCTGATCGTGGGGGCGGCCGAGACTGCAATGCGACCAGCTGTCCTACGACACGTGGATGGGAACGCCAACATGAGAAAGTGGATCGTATGGCCGCCCGACCTGCGCTTGACGAACGACTGGCGACACTGGCGTGCCCGGTCGACCACACGATGTTGGATCCGGCTGTGCAGGATTCGCCCTGGGACTTCTACGACGAACTCCACGAGAAGTGTCCGGTGTTCCCAATGCCCGAGATCGGCGCTGTGATGGTCACCAAGTACGAAGACGTACGGTACGTCTTGACTCATCCCGAGCTTTTTTCGAGCAGTGGACGGAGCGGCAAAGGGAGTCGCGCGAAGGCCGACATGGCGCAGCGGTACCAGCAGATCTTGCGCGAACGCGGATGGGGACACGTCGAGACACTGCAACGAACCGACCCGCCGGATCACACCGCATACCGGCGGCTTGTGGCGAAGGCATTCCTCCCCAAGCGGATTCGTGAGATGACTCCGCATATCGATGACGTCTGCACCGGACTGATCGATGCGTTGATCGACGCAGGCGAGTGCGAGTTCCACATGGATTTTGCGATGCCGCTCCCGGGGACAATCATCGCCGAGGAGCTTGGGCTTGATCGAGCGGAGATCCTCCGGTTCAACCGGTGGGCGAGTGCGATGCTCGCGATGGCGATGCGTCCGCTGACCGAGGAGCAGATGCTTGAAGCCGTTGAAACCGAACTCGAAGCCCAGCATCACCTGGCCGCAGAATTCGAACGGCGTCGTGACGATCCACAGGACGACCTGATCTCGACGCTGGTTCACGCTCACGTCGGTGAGGAGGACGCCGAGCCGCTCACCGTCGCCGAGCTTCAGAATCTGATGCACCAGCTCGTTACCGGTGGATTCGAGACCACCACCAGTGCGCTGAACCACGGGATGTGGCTGATCACGCGTCGACCCGACGTGCAGGAACGCGTGCGCAAAGACCTCTCGCTCGTGCCATCGTTCGTCGAGGAGGTGCTGCGCTTCGAGAGTCCGGTCGCCGGTCTGGTGCGGCGTGCAACGCAGGACGTCGAAGTCAACGGTGTCGTGATTCCTGAGGGGGCGATGGTGATGGCCCGATATCAGGCGGCAAATCGCGACGCCGAGGTGTTCGACCACGCGGATGAGTTCGACCTCGATCGATCAAGGGATCACCAGCACTTGGCGTTCGGTGTTGGGCCGCACTTCTGTGTTGGTGCCGCGCTTGCGCGCCAGGAATTGGTGTCGGCATTCACCGCCTGGCTCGAACGCACGTCGAACATTGAGCTCGCCCAGCCATTCGACGGTCCGGTCCATGAATCCAGTTTCATGCTTTACCCGATGGTCGAGCTGCCACTCCGGTTCACGGCTGCTTGAGCACGAGCCGCCATCGGACGGTGTGCTGGATCACCAGTAACGCAGGTCAATAGCCCAGCGATCGACGATGTTGTCACCGTCGATGAGCCAGAGATGCTCGTGTTTCGCGATCGTCGGGTCGATGTGCGCCGGTTGGAGGCGAACGCGGTCGCCGACCGACCAGTCGGAGATTTCGGGCGGCAGCAGTGTGGCGTGTTCGTCAGATAGGAAAAACAGGTCGCCGCCCTCCCACGTGGGGTTGCCATGATCCATGCCCATCGACTTCAGTCCAGTGTCCGCGATCATCCAGCCCTTGGAGCTGACCGAGACGACTGTTCCGAGCACGTTCAACGCGATCTCGAACGGCAGATCGAGTTTCGCGTAGTCGGTGTCGAGCAGTGTGTAGCTCCCAGCTTGGATCTCGGTGCACCACGTGTTCGTGTCGAATGTGCCGGTGCCGCCCCCCGAGACGATGTCGCCGCCCACGTCAGCGGCTGCGGCGAGCAGAAGAGCCATCGACGACTCGACGCGCTCGATTCGCTCGACGCGGTCCTCGACCATCATCAGGTGACCCTCGTACCCCATAACGCCACGGACGTCGAGGCCCACAGCACGAGCTCGGTCGGCCAGCCGCCCGGCATCTGCTGGGTCGCAGCCGCAACGCGGGAGTCCGACCTCGACGTCGATGAGCACCGACCGCACGCCGCCGGTGATCGCCGCGTCGAGGGTGGCGTCGGAATCGATGGCAATGGTGATGTTCGCCTCGAGATCACCGTCACCGGCAAGCGTTCCGAGGCGTGCGACATCAAGCGACTCGTTGGCCAGCAAGACGTCACGTCCTAACCCGGCCAACACGAGACCCTCCACCTCACGTGGCGTCGCGCAGCAAAACGCGGTGTGTCCGTCGGCGGCGAGTCGCGCTGCCATAGCGGTCGACTTGAAGGCTTTGACATGAGGCCGCAACTTCGTGCCGGGTCGGACGGCGTCCATCGCCTCAAGGTTCGCTTCGAACACGGATTGCTCGATGACGAGCGCAGGTGTTGGGAGGTCGTCGATCGTCGTAGGGTCAGGTACAGCCATCATCTGAGTCAAGCACGCGTCGCCCGTGTCGTATGTGCTGGATCGGTGGCGGTCCGCATCGTCGGCGCAGACGCCGCCGCCGTACCGTTCGGGGAATGAGTGAACCAGCTGACAACTATGAAGACGTCACCGTCTTCGGCCTCGATGACGACGATGAAGCGGAGATGCTTGATGCCCAGAACGAGTGCACGTTCATTTGGTCAAATAAGGAGGGTTGGCCGGTCGGGGTGATTATGTCGTACATCTTCCGCGACGGGAAGTTCTGGCTTACTGCGTCGAGTCAGCGTGCGCGAATCAGCGCCGTTCAGCGCGACCCGCGCGTGTGCGTTGTGGTCACCTCGACGGGGTCAAGGATGCAGCGCAACAAGACGGTCACCTACAAGGGCACCTGTACGGTGCACGACGATCAGGCGACTAAAGACTGGTTCTACCCCGCCCTGTCCAATGCTATTCGTTACGACGATGCTGAAGCTGCTGCATTGTTCACGAAGTTCCTTGATTCCCCGCGACGGGTCATCCTCGCAGTCGAGCCGATGCAGCGGATCGGCTACGACGGCGCCAAGATGGGCGTCGCAACCCAGAAGTGGATGGAAGCCCAGGCCAACAAGGACGCCGAAGCATGATCGAACGGTCACCACACGCCACGCTGGGGCTGAGTGCCGACGAGGTCCTCACCACCACCCGCAGCGTCCGCAAGCGGCTCGACCTGACCCGCCCGGTCCCGCGCGACGTGCTGCTCGATTGCGTCGATATCGCCCATCAGTCGCCGACAGGGTCGAACTCGCAACGCTGGCGCTGGATGATGATCGAGGATCCTGCCAAGAAGCTGGCGATCGCTGAGTTGTACCGCATTCACTTCGCGGCCAAGTACGCGGCATCTGAACCACCAGAGCCCGGCTCGCAGGCCGATCGAATCAACCAGTCAGCGCAGCACCTGGCGGATCATCTCCACCAAGTCCCCGTTCTCGTGATCCCGCTACTCGCTGATCGGATGGGCGAGGGGATTCCGTCCTGGCGACAAGCTTCTCGCTGGGGCGGAATTTTGCCGGCGGTGTGGAGCTTCATGCTCGCGCTACGCGAGCGCGGCCTTGGCTCGGCGTGGACCTCGCTGCACCTTGAAAGCGAGCGGGAGGTTGCCGAGCTACTGGGCATCCCGTACGACACTTACAGTCAGGCTGGCCTGTTCCCCGTGGCGTACACGATCGGGACGGACTTCAAACTCGCCAAGCGGCCGCCCGCCGAAGAGTTCGTCCGCTGGGACGAATGGTCGTGATTAGTCGGGCGTCTGACCCCCGACTAATCAATTTGCGGGGCCGCTCGTCGTGCCGACTCGGTGGTTGGCGACGAGCGGCCCGCCGACCCACCCACATAACTGGGGGTCGCACTCGCGCAGCTCGCCTGAAATCCAGTGGCCGTCGGTGCCGAAGGTGCCCTCCCGTCCATTGAGGGTGACGCGAATGTTGCCGTTGCCGTCCTGTTCGTGGAGTGCGCCGGTGAAAGGGTGCACGATGCCGTTCACGATGTCCTCGCTTTCGCTCCGGTGCCGACGGTGACGGGCACATCGTTGTTTACCCATTCTCCAAGCAGGGTGTGCAGCCAGCGAATCTTCGACTCCTGATAGTTCGAAAAGGTAGCTCCCGGCTTCCGCGTCGTCTCCAGGCCCTTCTGCACCTTGGCCATGTTGAACACGTCCTGTTCGAAAACTTTGGCGAGCATCCCGAGTTCGGGTGCGTTTGTCCACGGCTCGTCGGCAGCCAATTTCGTCTCGACGGCGGGCGGAGGCCGTTCTCCTTTGAATGGCGAGAGAAGAAAGCACTCCATAATTGCCGAGCGATGGTCGTCGCCGTTCGGACGGAATCGGTAGACGATCCGGTTGAACGCACCCCACGGATGGAAATTAGGGAACACGGTGTAGTCGATCGAGTCCATCATCTCCGAGTCGCTCATCTGGTCGACAGCGTCGCCAGCGATCGGACGCCAGCGCTCACGGGCCATCGCTGATAGCACCGCCCGAGCGGTCTGGCCCTCCTCGATCGTGACGGGTGATTCGTGGTCGACGCGCACGTCGAGCATCCCGCGGGCCATGTCGTTCTCAGTGAGGTCTGCGTCGCCGAGGAGCGGGCTCGGCGTGCCGCCCGGCGTGATGACGCGAGCGCAGTTCTCGAAAACGTCGACCTGGCTGTTGATGTCGCCAAGGTACGTGAGGATTTGGGGGTGGGTTGCGTTGACGTGGTACGCCTCGCAGAACGCTTCCTGTGCGATCTTCCAGTTTGCGTGGATCACGCGCGAGACGTGGCCCTCGACGAAGCGGTCTTCAAGGTTCCACACTTCGAACTGCCCGATGGTGTCGCCCAGGTGGTCGGCCAGCGGCGCGGCATCAGGGTTGGGGTTGATGAACACGAAGCCAGCCCACGTATCGACGCTCGCCTCCGGGAGGGTGAAGTCGTCGGGCCGTTGATCGACGTGCGGGAAGTCCCAGGCGGCGGGAACGTCCTGCAGTTCGCCGTCAAGCTTCCAGGCGAATCCGTGGAAGGCGCAGCGAATCTCGGAGCAGTGACCGTCGTACTCCTTGAGTTGACGGCCGCGGTGCAAGCATGCATTTGGGAACGCTTTGATCGTTCCGTCGTCCTGGCGCACGACCAGGAACGAGAGCTCGGCGATTTCATAGAGGATGTAGTCACCCGCCTCGGGGATGTGCTCTTCGCGGCAGGCGAACTGCCAGACCTTTGACCACATCTGGTCCACCTCTCGGCGGTGCCAGTCACGCGACGTGTAGCGCTCGATGGCGACGTCTTCGCTGCCAAAGTACTTAGTCGATTCCATCCGCAGCACGTCGGGTACGGGGTGTGTGTCGGCATCCAACAAGTCTTGGTACGTGAGGCCAGGAGAACGAGCTCCGGTGTTGAGTGTTGGATCCTCGGTTGCGGTCATGGTTCCATTATTGATCACGCGGTCACTTCTCGTCGTAGCCGGAGTCCTCGAGAATCGATCGCACCCCGGTAGTTACCACTCCAAAGCCACCCACATGGATGGTCGCCCCGATGAGGTCGCTGGTCCGAGACTCGGTGCGAAGTTGTCGAGGTGGGTGAGCCGACCAGGCCGATCGCTTCTGGCGGTGCAAGATGCACTGCGGATCAGGTTGGACGAGCACCGACAGCGGGTGGCCCGATCGCCGCGTTGAACATCGGTCAGCCGAGGTCGTGTTCCGATGTCGGATGAACCTAAGTGAACGTGCTGGTGACTGAAGCATCGATGGCCGTGATCGGAATCTCGCTGACGCCGAAGACGACGGCGTCAGTCTTTGGCGTGGTGGCCCGTCAGTCGAATGATGCGGTGGCGACGCGGTCTTCGCCGTACACCGGAGCCGACTTATCGATGCGGTGCTTATTACTCACTGCGCTGACCAGACCGCCGGCGCCAAGCATCGCACGCATGTCGTGGTAGTTCGGGTGAGCGAAGTGTGCCTGCAACGCCTCCTCGGACTCCCAGAGTTCGTACACCTGGATCAGGTCGTCCTGGCACGGGTCAGCCGCAAAGCAGTAGACCATGCACCCCGGTTCGTCATCACGTGTGGCTTTCTGGATCGGTGCCGACTTCTCGATCAATGCCTGGCGCGTGGAGGGGTCGGCGATCTTGATGGCGGCTTCGACAGCGATAAGGCTCATTGAGGCTCCTGGTTGGACTCGTCTTGGATGGGTGGGGCTGAGTCAGTATGACTTCGGGTTGGACGCCGGTCAGTATGACAAGGCGTCCATACCGACAAGCGAGCCGGAAGGACCAACATGCACGCAGCACTCATCACAAGCCAGGAGACGGTAGAGCTCGTCGAGTTCCCTAACCCAACTCCGGCACCGGCCGGCGTCGTCGTCGACATTGCATTTTGCGGGATCTGCGGAACCGACATTCACGCCTACCAATCCGGGCGCCCGTACAATCCGGCGATCTGTGGCCACGAATGGTCGGGCACTGTTTCGGCGATCGGTGCTGACGTGACGTCGTTGACCGAAGGTGATCGAGTGGTGGTCGCTGTTGCGCCGTCGTGCGGAAACTGTTCTGCGTGTAATCGAGGCCAGGCGGAACGGTGTCAGGTCGCGTTCCTGTCAGCGCTCGGCCGTGACTCGCTCGCCCCACCGCACGGAGGCTTTGCGCCGAGGATTCCGGTGGCGGCCACCCGGGTCGTGAAGACCGACAGCGGGCTGACAGATGAGCAGGCAGCGCAGGTAGAGCCGATCACTGTCGCCTTTCACGCCGTGCGCACAAGCGCCCTGCGACTGGGCGACATCGCCGTGATCCAGGGCGCCGGTCCGATCGGATTGGGAACGCTGCAGTGGGTGCATGCCGGCGGCGCCGGAAAGGTTATCGTCGTAGAGCCGAATGAGTCGCGTCAAGCGCTTGCCCTTGCGCTCGGAGCTCACCATGCCGTAGCGCCTGGGGAGGAAGCCGACGCGTTAATCAAGGAACTCAGCCACGGACTCGGTGCCGACATCGTCTACGAATGCGTCGGCCGTCCCTTCGCTGTGCAGTCGGCCGTTGATCTCGCCCGTCGCGGTGGTGCGATGTGTCTGATCGGGTTAGCCGAGGGGGATGCTCCGATTTCACCTGGATCATGGTTGATCAAGGAGATCTCAGTCACCTCGTCCTTGGCGTACTTCCGCGAGGAGTTCGAGATGGCGATGGGAATGATGGCCGACGGACGGGTGCGCGTGGACCCGCTGCACTCGGCGACGGTCGATCTTGGTGGGCTTGAAGCAGCGCTCGTTGATCTGGCGAGCGGCACGAGCGCGCAGACGAAGGTCCTCGTCGATCCAAATCTCTGAACGGGTGCTTCGGCGCGTTGGACACGTTCTCCCCCAACGATTTGCCAGAACCGGGACGGAGCGAAACACTGCGGTTCCTTTACGTAGAGGGGTTGTAACGGGAGTTGCGAGTTGGTGTGACGTCCGACTCGTTGGGAAATTGGCCGCTCGGTTACTTTAAGACGTACCGATCGACGCCAGTCGATTCGGTCCCGGCCTGGGGAAGGCTGGTGCACCACTTCAATAGGGGGACTAGTTCCAATGTCAAAACGATCAACTAGGAGAGTCGTTGCCGGACTCGCTGCTCTAGCGCTTGTCGCTGGCGCGTGCGGGAGCGACTCTGCAACTGAAAGTGTGGAGGACGCAGCCGACGACGTTGTCAGTGACGTTGAAGACGGAGCCGACGATGTTGCCGATGCTGCCGAAGACGTAGCCGACGACGCAGCCGGTGCTGCCGAAGACGTTGCTGATGAAGTCGAGGACGTCGCCGATGATGCGGTGGACGATGTTGAAGATGTAGTTGACGGCGATAGCGGCGATGCTCCTTCGGGCGAGGCCACAGGCGAACCGATCAAAATCGGTGTGCAGAATCTCGAGGGAGATCCAAACGGATCCTTCCCAGAGTATTCCTTGGCTATTCAGGCGGCATCCGACTACATCAACGCAGAACTCGATGGTCTCGGCGGCCGTCCGATCGAGATCGAGCTGTGTAAGTCGGTCGTATCACCGGATGATTCCCAGCGCTGCGCGAACGAACTGTCGGCGGATGGCGTAGAACTCGCCCTGTCGACACTGAACTTCTTTGGTAACCACTTCTCGATCTATCAGGGATCCGATATCCCTGTGATCGTCGGAACGCCAATCACGTTGGCCGACTTCACCGCTGAGGGTGTCTTCTCGATTGGCGCCGGCGGTGGTTGCCTCGGCGTGCACACCGGACTGGTCCAATTCGCGACCGGTGAGATTGAGGCGCTCGAAGAAATCACGGTCAACAAGGTTGCGGTGCCGTGGGCCGACACCCCTCCTGGTGTCGTCTGCTACAACGACCTTGAGGCAAAGCCGCTTGACGTGCTCAACGGCACGACACCCGGTGAATCAGCTCGTGCCGGCGAGAAGCCGGAACTGACCTATGTCGGCGTGCCGATTCTCCCAGCATCCGCCGACGTGACGCCTCAGGCCACCGAGGTTCTTGACTTCGATCCTGACGTCATTATTTACTCCGCCCAAGGCGCCGATTGCTGGAACTTTGTCAATGCGCTTGGACGTCTTGGATGGAACCCAGAGGAGACGCCGCTCGTCCTGTCCGGTTCCTGCACCGACTTTGATGCTCTGGCCGCAGCGGGGGACCTCTCGAAGGGGATCTACCTGACGAGCACTGAGAATGGTCTTCTCAGCCCGCTCGACGGGCTTGAGGGCCAGCACTTGGATAATGCGAGCACCTTCCAGACAAAGGCACCCGAATACGGTATGCCTGAGGACCTTCTGTTCACGGGCTTCGCTACCGCCGGCTTTGGCATGATGATGAACATCTGGCAGATGGCGCAGACGGTTGACGGCGAGGTCACTGGCCAGAAAATCGCAGACGCCTTCGCTAGCACCGACGGCAGCCTTCCGGCATTCGGTGGATCGCCACTCGATTGCAGCAACGCTCCGGCTCCTTACGTGGCAGTTTGCTCGGCGCCGATCACTGTGACGCAGTGGGATGGCACCCAGCTCAACCAGATCGGTGGCACCATCAACGCTATCGACCTGGTCGCTGGCACCGAGCTGCGCCCGGGCTGATTCGTCTTGGATCGCACAGGCCCAACCTCAGTGGTTGGGCCTGTGCGATCGACGAACCTATGGCCAAGAACGGCCTAAATGTCTGAATACCTGAACACCTAAACACCTAAACACCTGAATTACTGAGACTTCTGGGTCGGCGCGATCAACTGATCGCGCCGACCCAGGTTTCATCTCATCTCCTTCGAATCTCGTCGCATCACCCTGGGGGAACTGCGTGCAAGACATCATCTTCGACCTCATCAGTGGTCTCGGCCTCGGGGCGCTGTTTGCAATGCTCGCTGCGGGCCTTGTGGTCTCCTACAAGGGTTCTGGAGTTATCAACTTCGCGCACGGCGCGCTCGCCATGTACGGCATGTTCACGTTTGACTCGGCATGGAACCGGGGTGAGATTTTTCTGCCATGGGTCGATTTCCTGCCAACCGATTGGCTGAATATTCCAGTCCGCATCACGGTTGCATCCGATGGGACCTGGGAAATGGTCCCCTCGCTCATCGTGGCGCTCCTCATGGCGGCGTTCCTTGGACTCTGCGTCCACTTTTTGATCTTTCGTCCTCTGCGCAACGCGGCTCCACTCGGCAAGGTCGTTGCCTCGGTCGGTCTGCTGCTCTACCTCCAGGGCGTGGCGCTTTTGAACTTCGGCAATTCATTTCCGCAGCCGCGCAGCGTCGTGCCCGATGAGGTCATCACGAACTTCCTCGGACTTGGAAAGCCGTATCCCCGAAACTCCATTTACGTTGTTGGTTTCGCGATCCTTTTCGGCCTTGTCTTGTGGGCTGGATATCGATTCACCAAGTTTGGCCTCGCCACGCGTGCTGCCGCCGGGAATGAGAAAGGCGCCATTCTTCTCGGCTACTCGCCACAGACGCTCGCCGCAGTCAACTGGGTGATTGCGTCGGTCACGGCGACACTCGCCGTCATCGTGGTTGGACCGATCCAGGGAACGATCACTCCGATCGGGTTGTCTGCACTCATCGTGCCGGCGCTCGCAGCGGCATTGATCGGCAGCTTGCGATCCATTCCGATCGCAATGGCCGGCGGCCTCGCACTCGGGTCTGTCCGGACGATGCTCGAGCTCAATAAGGCATCGTGGTTCGACAACCCTGGCCTGCGTTGGCTCGAAAACGGTGTCGCCGCAGCTTTGCCGCTGATCGTGATCATCGTTGTGCTGGTGCTGCGCGGCAAGGGCCTACCGATTCGAGGATCCGTTGAGGAGCGCAGATTGCCTCTGGCACCCGTCCCGAGACGAATGTACGAACACGCGCTCGTGTGGGTCACCGCTCTGACCCTGTTGGCTTTCGTTTTCGAGAATGCTGGCGACCGAACCCGCTTCGCCAACGCCCTTCAGAATGGTCTCGTGCTTGCGATCATCATGTTGTCACTCGTGATACTGACCGGCTATGTCGGCCAGATCTCGCTCATGCAAATGTCGTTCGCTGGTATTGCGGCATTCTTCACCGCACGAATGATGGCCGATGGCATCGGACGGGGATCGAATCTTTCCCCGGTCACTGGACCTGGCCTCGCCTGGCCGATCGCCGGGTTGATCGGTATTGCGGTGGCCGTCTTGGTCGGGATAGTGGTCGGCTTACCAGCGCTACGGATCCGAGGTGTGCAGCTTGCAGTAGTCACCATCGCAACGGCGGTTGCGATCCAGTCGCTGTACTTGGAAAATGAATTTATCACTCAGCTCAGAGCCGGTATCCCTGCTTACGTGAAGGACCCGACGTTCTTCGGCGTTGACATCGGAGCGCGCAGCGAACGACAACAGAACGAGAACCCTCTTTTCGTGCTGTTCGGTGGTGCCGTGCTTGCGTTGTGCGCCCTTGGCATCGCCAACATTCGACGTACTGGCGTCGGGCGTCGGTTCCTTGCAGTTCGGGCAAACGAACGTGCAGCTGCGTCGGCCGGCATTAACGTCGCTCGGACCAAGCTCCTCGCATTTGCGATGAGCGCCGGCATCGCTGGCCTCGGTGGCGTGATGCTCGGCTTCAAGCAAGTTGAGGTCTCATCGGCGAACTTTGTCTACGGCGGCAGCCTCGCAATTCTCGCCACGGCCTATCTCGCCGGTATCACATCAATCAACGGTGCCATTATCGGTGGCATGTTGTTGAGCGCAGGTGCGCTCATCCCGACGTTCTCGAATTACATGTTCGCTGGCACCAACATCGACAGCTACATCGGTGCTCTGACCGGACTCGGCATCATCGTGACGGCAATCGTGCATCCCGAGGGAGTAGCTCCCTTCTTCGGGGAAGGCATCAGACATGCAGGCGACTGGCTCGTCGGAGCGATCCCCGGGGCCGAGACCGTCCGAACCGAGTACCGCGGACCTCGTAAGAACGCAGTGAAGGCATTCATGGCGGCGCTCGTCGTCGGCACCGCCCTGTTCTTGTATAACGCCAAGTTCGTCGAAAATGTGTACCTCTGGGTCGTAATAACGGCGTTCTTCGTCTGGATTGTCATACTGATCGCCGCCGTCATCCTCGGAGGGATCAGTCCAACGTTCGGTGAGGCCGGTGCGGCCTGGATCGGCTGGGGGAAGCGATTCGGACCAACCGCACTCGTCGGATATGTTGCCGGGTGGTTGATCTGGCCGATTCGGGTTGACACCTACAGCAAGCTCTGGATGCCGCTCCTCGGTGTCGGAATTGCGCTCTTCATCAGGTCGATCGTCAGGCAAATTCGTGGATCGGCCGAGAAAGAAGCTGCTGCAGCAGTCGACAACTCGGACGATACGCCTGAACCAAGTACCGAACCATCACTCGCGGGGGTGAACTGACATGGCACTACTCGAAGCGCGTGGCCTTAGCGTCAATTACGGCGGCCTGTATGCGAACCGCGACATCGATCTCGACTGCCAAATCGGCAAGCTCGTCGGCCTGATTGGCCCGAACGGCGCCGGCAAGACGACGTTCATTGACGCCATAACGGGGTTCACCCCGGTCAGCGAAGGCCACGTTACGTTCGATGGACAGAACCTCGAAGGCATGACGCCGGATGCTCGGGCCAAGGCCGGGCTCACTCGTACATTCCAGTCGTTGGAGTTGTTTGAGGATCTGAGTGTGCGGGACAACTTGATGGCTGCTGCCGAGCGCCCACAATGGCACTCATTCGTCACCGACATTTTGTTGCCGGGACGCAACGAGCGTCAGTATCGCGAGCAGGTCGACTGGGCGCTCGAAATCATGCGTCTCACCGACATGGCTGACACGTTGCCTAGCGATCTCAGTCACGGCCAGCGCAAGCTGATCAGCGTTGCGCGGGCATTGGCAGCCAAGCCGAAGCTGGTGCTGCTTGACGAGCCGGCTGCCGGCTTGGATACTGCCGAGAGCCAGTTGCTGGGCAGTCACCTCCGTGACTTCCTTGAGCACGACATGAGTTTGTTCCTGATCGACCATGACATGGGTCTTGTGTTGAACGTGTGCGACTACATCTACGTGCTCGATTTCGGCGAGATCATCGCCGAGGGAACCCCCGCCGAGGTGCGTGCCGATCCGGCCGTGATCCAGGCGTATCTGGGCGAGAATGCCGGGGAGGCGCAGGCCACGAGCGGGGCATCATTTGGCGGAGGCGATGACGCTGCAGCGCTCAACGCGGTCCTAGAAGACGTGATCGAGGAGACGACATGACCGACACCGCAATCAGCAGCGAGACCATCTCAGATGCTGATCTCCTGGTCGACGTCCGCGGATTGCATGCCGGATACGGCGGGATTCCAGTCGTGCGTGACCTGAATCTCACCGTCGGGCGCGGCGAAGTGGTTGCGCTTCTCGGGCCAAACGGCGCCGGAAAGACCACAACGCTGCTGACGCTTTCGGGTCTACTCACGCCGCTTGACGGGGACGTGATGGTGCTCGGTGAGAAGGTCGACGGTTCTAAGCCGCACACGATCCCGCGTCGCGGACTCGCCCATGTCGCCGAGGACCGGTCGCTATTCTTCGATTTAACAGTCGATGAAAATATCAAGTTGGGGCTGACCGGCGATAAGGGCTCGCGCAAGGCTGCCCACGATCGTGCGATGGAGCTGCTGCCAGCTCTCAAGCCGCTTGGTGGTCGTCTTGCGGGCTTGCTGTCCGGGGGTGAGCAACAGATGCTTGCCGTCGCTAGAGCGCTGGTGTCGGAGCCGAAGTGTCTCCTCGTCGACGAGATGAGTCTCGGTTTGGCACCGATCATCGTCGAGCGTCTTTTGCCGATCGTACGAGACATTGCCGACCAGACCGGGTGCGGGGTGCTCGTCGTCGAGCAGCACGTACACATGGCGCTGGAAGTCGCTGACCGGGGTTACGTCCTGAACCATGGCGAAGTCTTGTTGCAAGGGTCCGCAGCGGAACTGTCGGCCAATCGTGCTGTGCTTGAGGCGAGCTACCTCGGCGACTCTGCCCTGCACTGACCGAACATGAACACCTGGGCGTTCTACGCCCTGCTGGGCGTAGGAACCGGCGCGATGTACGCGGCGTTCGCGATGAGCGTCATCATCACGTACCGCGGTAGCGGTGTCGTGAACTTTGCTGTTGGCGCGATGGCGATGATCCCGTCAATGGTGTTTGCCGAACTGCGCCGAACAGGCGATCTTGTCCTGCCGTTCGTCTTGATTCCTCGGAGGTTTTCGCTCGGCGACCCGTTGGACCCAGTGCCGGCGGCGGCAATCGCATTGTTGGTCGGGACGATCCTGTCGGTAATCATCTACATCCTCGTCATTCGTGCGCTGCGTGGTTCCCCTCCCGTCACAGCCCTCGTCGCAACCGTCGGCCTGACACTCGTTCTCCAAGCGCTTGCTGTCAAGGGCTTCGGAAATGTGACACTGCGCGTTGGTTCGATCCTTCCACAGCAGGTCGTTCAGCTTGGTGGTCGGCCATTTCCCGTTGACCGACTCTGGCTTCTCTTGTTCGTCTGTGTGATCGCAGGCGGCGTCATGTTCGTGTACCGAGGCACCCGGTTCGGCATCGCGACCAGAGCATCGTTTCTCAACGAGAAAGGCGCGATCCTGCTCGGTCTCAACCCGACCCGGCTGGGCCTGTATAACTGGGTGTTCGCCTCAGCGCTTGCGGGAGCAATCGGCATTGTCGGGTCGTCGCTCGGCGGCGTGAGTCCGTTCAATTTCAGTCTGTTTGTGGTGCCAGCACTCGCTGCGGCTTTGGCTGCTCGGCTCAAATCGATTCCGGTCGCTGTCGCTGTCGGCGTTGCAATCGGCAGCTTTGAGGCGATCGCCGTCCACATCGTGGCGCAGCGTCAGGTGCCACGGTTCTTTCTCGGCGGAATCAGTACCCTCGTTCCCTTCGTCGCCATCGTGATTGCGCTGCTCGTCGTCGGGAAACGTTTGCCGAACCGAGCCGCCATTCTTGAGCGGGCGCAGGTGCCGGTTGTCCTCGGGCGAGCCAACCCGGTGGTGTGGACGGTCACGTTTGGCTTAGCAGTGCTTGCGTTGGCATCCAACGACCCAACCGTTCGGTTTGCTGCGATGCAGACGCTCTTCGTCGTCACGCTCTTAATGTCAATCGGGCTGTTGACCGGCCTGGTTGGACAGGTTTCACTGGCGCAGTTGTCACTTGCCGGATTCAGCGCGTTCATGTTGTCCCGTTTCGACACGACGATGGGGTTTCCCCTTGCGCCGATTGCTGCGGTCGCCACTACCGTCATTGTCGGCACCTTGGTGAGTATCCCGGCGCTTCGCGTCCGGGGGGTACAATTCGCGATTCTCACCTTCTCGCTCGCTGTCGTTTTCGACGACCTGTTGTTTCGGAGCCCGACGTTCGTCGGCCGTGGTGGCATCGCCGAAGTCGAGCCGCCGATCATCGGTGGGCTCAAACTCGGGATTTTCGATGGTGGACAGTTTCCGGCGAAGCGGTTCGGGTTCCTGATGCTGCTCATCACGCTGTGCTGTGCCTTGATCCTGCTCGGTGTTCGTCGTGGTGCGCTCGGACGTCGCTTTCTCGCCGTACGGGCGAACGAACGCGCAGCGGCTGCTGCAGGGATTGATGTTGCACGAACAAAAATCTTGGGAGCGTCGCTGGCTGCCTTCATCGCCGCCGTCGCCGGGCTGATGTTCGGCTACAAGGCCACGACCTTCAACGGAGGAGGACTGAGTGCCCAGGACGGACTGCAACTGCTTGCGTTGGCGTACCTAGGAGGTATCGGTTCCATCGCAGGCTCCGTGGTCGGCGGCGTGCTCGCACCGTCGGGACTGTTTGCCGTGGTCATCCTCGGTGGTGGCTCATCAATAGATCAATTCCTCATCACCGGATTGGGGCTCGTTCTGGTCGCTGTGAAGTTCCCTCAAGGCATTGCGGGATCATGGCAGATGCTTCGACGGCGAATGGCTGATTCCGCTGCTGCGGATCCACCCTTTGGCGCAGATATCGACATGGAGCTGCTCAGCGATGGGTCGCCTCTGCCGACGGTGACCGGCGCGCCGGCACCAACCGGTCCGTTGATTCCGCCACAAGATGCATCACCTGAGTCGCCAGATGACACCCTGTGGCGTCCATGATGGTTGGATGAGCGATACACCCACCGCTGCCTCCGCCGCGCCGGACTCTGCGCCAGCGAACGGTCTCCGCACGATGTTTGCCTCCGACTTGCTCGCCGGCTCGGTGGCGCTCGTCACCGGCGGAGGAACGGGTCTCGGACGCGCAATCGCCGAGGGACTCTCTGCAGCAGGTGCGACAGTCGTGATTGCTGCCCGGCGCACCGAGGTGCTCGAAGCAGCGGCTGCCGAGATCACCGCGGCGACAGGTAACCCTGTCACGGTCGACCTGGTCGATATCCGTAATCGTGAGAGCGTCGAAGCGCTAGCCGGGCGGCACGAGGTTGACATCCTCGTCAATAACGCAGGTGGACAGTTTCCGCAGGAGGCACGTCGGTTCAGCCCCAACGGCTGGAACAGCGTGATCGACTTGAACCTCAACGGCACGTGGTCGATGACACAGGTGTTCGGAAACCAGATGCTTGATGGTGACGGAGGCGTGATCGTACAGATCGTTGCAATCGTCGGACGCGGTCTGCCCGGCATTGCCCACAGCGCGGCGGCACGAGCTGGGGTCATCGAACTCTCGAAGACACTCGCTTTCGAATGGGGCCCGAAGGTGCGGGTCAACTGCGTCGCGCCTGGAGCGTTCCGCACGGACGGTTGGGAAAGGACGTACGACGAGAAAGTGGGCAACGATATGTCCGGCGTTCCGCTGCCATACCCCGGCCGGCCGCACGACATCGCCAACTCGGTCGTGTTCCTTACGTCGCCGGCCGCCGCCTACGTTACGGGCGAATGTCTCTACGTCGACGGTGGCCACATCTTGCAGGGACCGATCAGCGCCCTCCCAGCCGACGGCTACGCTGATCGCTCATAACGCATCAGCCGACCCCTCGTTGATCGGTGTCGTCCGGTTAGTCGATGTCGATGGTGCATCCCGTACGCTCACCGCATGGCGACGTTGTTGGCACACATTACGGTCAAGCCGGGTTCCGAGGAGCGATTTGAAGGCATTGCCCGAGAGTTGTACGAGCGGACGCACGCGCTCGAAACCGGCGTGCTCCGCTACGAGTACTGGCGTGGCAACGACCCACGCACGTACTACACGTTGCTGTCGTTTGACGACCATCGCGCCTTCATTGTCCATCAGACGAGCGACCACCATGAAGTCGCGTCGCCGTCCATCGGCGAGATGGTGGAATCGCTGCGTCTTGAGTGGCTCGACCCCATCGCCGACGCCAGCCCGCTCCCGCCGACCGATGCGCAGACCGCGCCGGAGGGCGCCAATGAGTTGACGATCACCTACACCGACCGGTTCGCAGCTGATGTCGCCGACTGGTGGCTGACCCAGCGTTGAAACCTGTCAAATACTGATTTGGCGGATTAGTCGGTGGCTGGTTCACGACTCCAATTCACATCGAAATCGCGCTCGATGTCGAGCACCTGATACGCACGCCCGAGACCTACACAGAATCCGACGGTCACGGTGAGTTCGAGAATTTCGACTTCGGTGAACAGGTCCTTGAGCTGCGCCCACATTTTGTCGTCAATTGCAGTGTGATCGATTGCGAACTGCTCTGCGAACGCCGCCGCTAGCTTCTCGCGGTCGGTGAACTTGGAGTTGCTGCGAAAGTCCTCAATGTCGTGGTACAGCTCTTCGGTCAGTCCTTGCTGCATCGCCGATGCAGCGCGCGTGTTCAGTCAAACGTGACACTCGTTGAGTTGGGCTATGCGCATGCGTGCGACCTCGCGTTCACGAACGCTGATGCTCGTCTTGGTGTAGACGGCTTCGCCCATCACCCCCATGGCCTTGCCGAGCTCTGGGGCAAGACTCCAGATGCGTTTAGCCTCCATGCCCTCGCCTTTGGGAACATTAATCTTCGCCATCAGAATCTCCTCAGCTTTGGGTGATGATCGGGATTGTCTTTAGAAGTTGTCACGCGACCGCTTCACTTGCCTTCGCGACTGCGACCGGAATGGCGCTTGACACGACCATGCCGGTCACCGGATCGGAGCCGATATCGGTTGACACGAGGCGGCTCGTTGGCGAGCCGATCTCGCGGACTTTTTCGTCGGTGAGCGAACGGCCGCCCCATGAGTGCGCCATCGAGATGACACCGTGTTTAACGTCGTCGGCTGCCTCGACGACACCGAGTAGGGACGCCTGAGGGGAGCTGATCTCAATTACGTCACCTGACTCGAGGCCTAGTTTGGCGACGTCGTCAGGGTGCATGTACGCCGAATTAGTCGTGCCCTTCCGAGCGAGGCCCGGGAGTTCGGTACCGGTCGAGTTGAGTACGTGCTTCAGTCGCCGGCTGACCAGGCGGAACGGGTAGTCGGACACGTCGTTTCCGGCGAAGGTGTCGGCGGTCTCGGCGAGCACCTCGGCTAGTTCGGCGACGAAGTCGTCGGGGGCCGGCGTGAACTTTGCGGTGGCATTCTCGTCAGCGGGATCGACCACCAGCTTCTTGTCCATGTGCACGGTCCGCAGATTTGCCCGCACCTCGTCGAGCGGCATCCGGGAGCCGTGGTACGAACGATCAATGATCTCGTCGGTGTCGGGACGCACGGTCATGTCCGGCGAACCACCCGGCAAAGGGAGGGTGCTGCCCAGGCGGGCCGCAAGTTCCCAGAAGACTTCCCACTCATTCAGCACATCACCGTCACGCTCGACGACTGCCCCGGTGTAGTTGGTGTACGGCGCGCGGAACCAGCGGTCCATGAGGTGTGGGACATCGGCGCGTTCAAGCGGCAAGGTCGGAGCGATCACGTAGTTGGCCAATTCAGCCGTTGCGGTCATCCGGTAGTCAACGACGACGAGGAGTTCGAGATCCTCCATCGCCTCCATAGTGAGTTCGTGGTTGGGAAATGCCACGACCGGGTTGCCGCCGCTGACGATCAACGCCCTGATACGGCCGTCACCGGGAGTGAGAATCTCCTCGGCCAGGGTGGCTGCAGGCATCTCTCCGCGATACCCGCGGAGGTTGCGGATGCGCGCTTCGGGGCCGTTCGTCGGGTTGCGGGGGGCGGTGGCCTGGGCCCGGTGGGGCATCTCGGGATAGAGCAGGAGGCCGTTCTCCATGAGGTCGCCCTCACGATTGACCCGTCCGAGAATTGTGTTGAGGACCGCAGTCATGTGCTCGGTGAGGCTTGAATGCGCGGCCATGTTCGGGCCGGTTCCCGTTCCCGCCGTGCCGCGCCGTCCGTCCGCGAACATTCGCACGGCGGCGACGATGTCGTCAGGATCGAGTTGCGTGCGCTCAGCGACAAGGTCGAGAGTGAATCCCGAAACGGCGGCTTCGAGTTCGCCCATCTGGTCCACCCAGCGGTCGCAGAACTCGTGGTCTTGCATGCTCTCGTCGAGAACGATCTTGATCATCCCGGCGAGCAGTGTGGTGTCCTGGCCGGGGCGGATCTGAAGGTGGATGTCGGCGAAGCTTGCCAGCTCGGTGCGACGCGGATCGATGACAATCAGCTTCATGCCTTCGGCCTTGCGACGGCGCATCACCGTGAACGGATTGGTGCCTTGCAGGCCACCGATTGGAGCGTACGACGAGACCATCGAGTTGTATCCGATCGCCATATGGACGTCGGAGTCGGTAAACGAGTGGTATCCGGCTTCCCAGCCGCCAAGGCGAAGCATTGCCAGGCCCTTTGCCGGCTGGTCAATCGTGACCGAGGTGTAGAACGACACCGAGTCGAGGCCCTGATGGAACGAGCGGGCCGCAGGCACCGCTACTGAGTTCTGGTAACCACCAGTGCCCGTGTAAGAGGCGACCGCACGCGGCCCGTAGGCGTCGATGATCCGGCGAAGCTCGGCAGCGATCTCGTCGAGTGCATCGCCACTCGTTGTCTCTTCGAACGTGCCGTCCGGTCGGCGACGCAGCGGTTGACGGATCCGTTTCGGATCGGCCATCTGGTCGGGGATCTGACGTCCTTTGATGCAGGTGTATCCCTCGAACAGTGGGTCGTCCATCACGCCACGGACAGCAACGACCTTTTTGTCCTCAATATCGACCTCCATCGGACAGCTTGCGTGACACACGCGACAGAACGTGTGCTCGGTGCGTACCCCGGCGGTGGTCTCGCTCGACATTCCGACTCCCTCACAGTGCTCAATGGGTTTCCGTACGTCCTTAAAGTAATCGGTGGGCTATGTTCGCCACGCAGCGGACCGGCACGGTCCCGCATGGTCACGACTGGGGGTCGCAGATGCAGGTCACGCACGTTTCGGAGAGCGCACGATGAGACGCCCGTTTCGCTTTGGGGTGCAGAGCTACGCTGCCAAAAGCCCGCAGGACTGGCGTGAACAGGCCAAGCGCGCCGAGTCACAGGGGTTCTCGACCTTCAGTGTTGCTGACCACGTGATCGGACCGGGCCCGGCACTCACCGCAACGAACCACCCTGTGCAGAACGTGGCCGCAATTCCGGCCATGGCCGTTGCTATCGAAGCGACCGACGCGATCAGTATCGGAGCCCGAGTGTTCTGCGTCGATTATCGCCAGCCGGTGATGTTCGCGAAGGAGTTGGCGACTCTCGACTTCTTCGCCGGCGGCCGCCTGGAACTCGGACTCGGCGCCGGATGGCTTCAGGGTGAGTACGAGGCAATGGGTGTTGAGTGGGATCGCGCTGGCGTTCGGCTCGACCGATTCGAGGAGACGCTCACGCTGATTCGACAGCACTTCGGCGACGGTCTCGTCGAGATCGACGGAGAGCACGTTCACGCCGCCGGATTCGAGGGGCTTCCCAAGCCGCCAAATGGTGTCCCGCCGATCATGATCGGCGGTGGCGCGAAACGGGTGCTCGGTATTGCTGGACGTGAAGCTGACATCGTCAGCCTGAACTTCAACAACAGCTCTGGCAAGATCGGCCCTGACGGCGTCGGGAGCAGCACGGCGCAGCTCACAGCGCAGAAGGTCGATTGGATCCGGGCAGGGGCCGACCAGCGCACCGACGGGAAGAGCTTCGATGACATCGAGATCGAGATCGGCGGGTATTTCACGGTAGTGACCGACGAACGCGAGGCGACGCTCGCCAAAATGGCGCCCATGTTCGAGCTCGAGCCCGAGCAACTCGCCGAACACCCGCATGCCTTGATCGGTTCGGTCGACACGATCTGCGAGCAGCTCATCGAGCGTCGCGAAATATACGGCATCTCCTACGTCACCTTCGGAGGCTCTGCCTCTGAGTCGGTGGTTCCGGTGGTCGAACGCCTCGCCGGCACCTGATCCGCAGCGAGCTGATCCGCTCCGAGTCTCCCCGCAACATCCGTCATCGCCGCACAGAACAGGAAAGCAGCAGCAACATGAAGGTCGGGATCAATCTCCCATCGCAGTTCCCCATGGACAGCACCACCCAAATGATGGAGGTGTACGAACAAGTTGGTTTTGACTCGTATTGGGCCCCTGACCACCTGCTCGGTGTGTTCCATCCGGATCTGTGGAGTGAGACGCCGCTATCGGCGCTCGCTGCGGATCCCGACGCTTTCTACGACCCTTTCGTCTACGGCGCCGTTGTTGGCACGATGACCGACCGGCCGTTCGGAATATCGGTCACGGACGCAACGCGTCGCGGTGCCGCTGATCTCGCCCGAACTGCGCTTTCTCTCAACGACCTCAATCCTGGAGGTTTCATCCTCGGGATCGGCTCGGGCGAGGCCGAAAGCTTGCTGCCCTTCGGCTATCCGTTCGACAAGCCGGTCGGTGTACTCGAAGACGTGCTCCGTGACCTCCGGTCCCTGCTCGACACCGGCAAGATGGCCGATGGGGGTGTGGGTCGCATGGGACTGCCGCTGCAGGCCGAGGGTCGCGGTAGCCCCCCTGTCTGGGTTGCGGGACACGGCCCACGCATGCTTCGCCTGACCGGCGAATATGGAGACGGCTGGATTCCCGCCTGGTGGATGAAGCCCGAGGAGTACGGCGCGAAGCGTGAGGTCATCGCCGGCGCAGCGGCAGCGGTAGGGCGGTCGGCTCCGGAGAACGCTCTGCTTCCGTTTGTGCTCTTTTCCGAGAGTCAGGACAAGGCCGCAGAGATGTTCGATGCGGAACCTCTGGGCAAGCTCTTTGGACTGTTCGCCCACGGCCACATCTGGGAGTCGCACGGCCTGCAGCACCCGCTCGGTAACGACTCACAGGGCTTTGTCGACGTCATCATCCACGACTTGGACGCAAGTGACCTTCGCGATCTTGCCGACACCATTCCGTTCGACATGGTCAAAGAGGTGCTGTTCATCGGCAACTCCGAAGAGCTTGCCACCCAATTCGAGGGCTACGCCAAGAACGGTCTTGAACACATTGTGCTCGCCAACATCACCGGTGTCGTCGGCGGCATGGACGAGATCATGGCGCGTGGGATGGAACTTCCCACGTTGAAGAACGTGCTGTCCGAACTGTGATGACCGACCCCGCGATGATCCGACCCGAGACGACGCCTTCGAGGAGGCCCCAATGACAGACCTGGCCACGTTCAATCCGTTCGACCCGGACACGCTGCAGTGCCCTTTTCCGCACTACGCACAGATGCGCACCGAACAACCGGTGATGCACCTCGGATCCATGGGCATGTACCTCGTGACGCGACACGACCTCGTCCTGCAGATCGTGCGCGACGTCGATACGTATTCGTCGCAATTCGGTATGGCAAGCATGCCAATGCCCGGTGATTCGCAGGAGCGCATTGCTGCGGTGATCTCCGAGGGTTATCCACGGGTGCCGACAATGCTCACCGCCGACATGCCCGACCACACCCGGTATCGACGGCTCATCTCGAAGGCATTTACGCCCAAGGTGATCGCCGAGCTCGAACCGGTTATCCGCTCGATCACCACGCGCTTGATCGACGCCTGGTTCGCAGCCGACCCCGGAGAGTCGCTCGACCTTGAGTTTGTCGAGCAGTTCGGGGTGCCGTTGCCGGTAGAAGTAATTGCGCACGCACTGAACGTTCCCGACGAGCGGCTGGCCGACTTCAAACGTTGGTCCGACGATTCGATTGCCGGCATCGGCACCCAGATCGGGCTTGAGGAGCGCCTCGAAGCGGAGAAGGGCGTCAACGAGTTTCAGCACTATTTCGCCGAGCAGTTCGAACTGCGTAAGTCGACCCCCCAGGACGACCTGCTCACGAACCTGCTCAACGCCCGAGTCGATGACGACGATTCTGACGTCGCCGACAAGCGCCCGCTCGACATGCCCGAGATGCTGAGCATCGTGCAACAACTCCTCGTCGCCGGCAACGAGACCACTACCAAGCTGCTCACCGAGACAGTTCGTTTACTCGCCGAGAATCCCGACCAGTGGCAGCAGCTGAGAGACGACCCGAGCCGCGCCCCGGCGATCGTCGAAGAGGCGCTGCGTCTTTCGACACCCACCCAGGGCATGTTCCGGATAGCGACGAAGGACCACGAGTTAGAGGGCGTCCAGATTCCGAAAGGCGCTCGAATCGTGATCGTGTTCGCCTCAGCGAATCGTGATGTCGATCTGTTCGGCGAGCCCGATGCGTTCGATCCCGACCGGGACAACTTGCGCGACCACCTGGCGTTCGGAAAGGGCATCCACTTCTGTCTCGGCGCAGCGCTTTCACGCCTCGAGGGCAAGGTGGCGCTCGAGGAGTTCGCCCGACGTGTCGACCGGTTCGAACTCGACGAGTCGAATGACTTCGGGTATCATCCGAGCTTCTTGCTGCGGGGCCTCAAACGTCTCGACATCATCGTGACCCCCGCAGGGAGCGACCAATGAGTAGGGCACTCGACGGCAAGATCGCCGTGGTCACCGGATCAAGCCGAGGTATCGGACGCGGCACGGCGATAGCGCTCGGTGAACAGGGCGCAACCGTTTACATCACTGGTCGAAGCACCGGCGACGGCGAGCTCACCATCGATCGCACCGCTGCACTCGTCGAAGCTGCAGGTGGCACCGGGATCCCGGTGCAGACCGATCACGGCAACGACGACGAGATCGCAGCACTCTTCGAGCGGGTCAAGACCGATCAGGGCAAGCTCGACATTCTGGTCAACAACGTCTACAAGATCCCGAGCCCGCCCGCGTGGGGCGGAGGCTTCTGGGATCACCCCGTGTCGATCTGGGACGACCAGGTCGGCATCGGGCTCCGGTCGCACTACGTTGCGTCATGGCACGCAGCTGAGCTGCTTTTTGCGGCGGGCCCGGGCGGCTTCATCTGCAACGTGTCGTCACCGGGTGGGCAGAGCTACCACTTCAGTTCGTCGTACGGGGCAGGTAAGGCTGGACTTGACCGCCTCGGTGCCGACATGGCAATCGAGCTCGAACCGAAAGGAATCGCGTGCGTGACGCTGTACCCCGGCACGGTCTCGACCGAGTTCATCGTCGAGTCATCCGGTGTGCGTGACATCGACATGGACGGCGCGCAGACACCGCTCGTTGTTGGTCGGTCGATCGCAGCGTTGGCGGGCGCCGCCGACCTCATGGAGCGTTCCGGATCGATCCAGTGGGTCGAAGATGTCGGTGCCGAGTTTGGTCTCGTCGACGAGCACGGCCGCTCGCCGGCGCCGTATCACCGCCGCAACTGACGCAACGGACAGCGAGTAAAAGTCGTATGCGCAAGACGCCGAGGGAGGCAACAATGGGAATGATCGCAGGACTCGAAGTCGGACTACCGGCATCGATCGATGACGTCGATGCGACGTGGATGACCGCGGTGTTGCGTTCTAGCGGTGCAATCGGAGCAGAATCACTTGTGACGGCGCTGTCGAATGAGCCGTTCATCGCAGGTGGGCTGCTGAGCCTGCTGTTCCGATCCACCATTGAGTCGGACGACGCAAATGCACCGGCGACGGTGATCGTGAAGTTCCCGACCGATGTTGTGGCGCAGCGGGCGATGGCCGATGCGTTCGGTGTCTACAACCGGGAGGTGGTCTTTTACCGTGATATCGCCCCGCAGTCCGACATCAACATGCCGATCATTCACGCAGCGATCACCGCCGACGATCTGTCGAACTCCTGCATTGTCATGGAGGATCTCGGCTACCTCCGCCAGCCGGATCGCAACGCTGGTGTCACGTGGGACGAGGCGGTCAAGGGGATCCGTGCGCTTGCGCGCTATCACGCCGGTTGGCTCGGCTCGCCCCAACTTCCAGCGCTGATGGACCCGTTTATCTCGATCGGCGCACCGATTCAACGCGCCGGGTTGCCGAGCATTGCTGAGAATGGGTGGCCGGGCGCGAAGCGCCACGCGCCCGAGGTCCTCTCGCCCGATGTCGTTGCGCTCGGCGACATGTGGGTCGACAGGCTGAACGCAATGCTTGACCACATGTGCACGAACCCGACCCTATGTCACCAGGACTGGCGAGCCGACAACATGTTCATCGGTGCCGACGGAGAGATCGTGATGATTGATCCGCAGATCGCCGGCGTTGCGAACGGCGCCTACGACATCGGCTACTTCATCAGCCAGTCGACCGAACGCGAGACACTGCAGGGCCGTCACCGTGAGTTGGTTCAGCACTATGTTGACGAGATGGCGGGCCTCGGGCACGCGCTCGACACGGACCAGGTCTTCTTCGACACTCGAGTGGCTGTCGGGCTGTGCCTCATGTACGGATTCTCCTCGTATGCGCAGTACGACGAACTTGACGACCAAGGCAAGGTGATGACCTTGAAGCTGTTGCGTCGCGGTGCGGAGAGCATCGAGGACTTCGATTCGCTCGGCGCAGTCCGTGAGCTCCCTGTGAGCTGACTCCGCCCGAAGCGTCAAGCCGACCTAGCACCCAATCCAGGAGGATTTTCATGGCATTCGTCCGAGTTCCGTTCCAGCAGGCGTTCTTCGTGCCAGACATTGCGTCCGCCGTCGAGCACTGGGCGGCGACCACCGGTGCCGGCCCGTTTTTCCTTGCGCCACATCACACGACGGACTGGTTCCGGTACCGAGGTGAGGATGTGGAGGCCGACGTGTCGTACGCGTTCGGGTATGCGGGCGACATCCAGATCCAGTTCATCGAGCAGCACGACGAGACGCCGTCGCTTTATCGTGAAATGTATGCCGACGGGGAAGGCGGGTTTCACCACGTCGGTGTCCTCGCGGACGACTACGACGGTGAACGCCAACGGCTGCTCGACCAGGGATTCGAGATAGCGACGGAGCTCCGCGCTGACGGTGCGACAGCTGTCTACTTCGACACCCGAGCGTCGATCGGCGCCTACACCGAGATCCACTCGACGCCCGAACGGATCATGACCACGTTCGAGCGCTGGAAGGCAGCGCACCAGGAGTGGGACGGCGTGACTGAACCGCTTCGCGGCCGACTGCCACCCGCCTGACGCGGGCGCTGCGGTCGTTCAGGGCAGGGCGTCGATGGTGACGGTGCCGGCGTCGGCGTCGATCGTGATCGTAGCGCCATCGGGAATGACGTCGGTTGCATCGGCAACCGACACCACACACGGCACGCCGAGTTCGCGTGAGACAATCATTGCATGGCTACCCATGGCGCCGACGTTGACGACGACACCTGCCGCTGGCACGAAGAGCGGCACCCACGACGGGTCGGTCTGTGGAGCGATGAGGATGTCGCCTGGCTCCAACCCCTCAGGGTCAGCAGCGTCGAGGATGACTCGTGCCCGTCCGGTCGCCGAGCCGCTTGAGCCTGCCGACCCGGTCAGCACTGTGCCCACGATGCCTGACTCGACGGAGTGTTCGCGCGGGGTCATCTCCGAGAGATCGGGGACCCTCCCGTTTACGACGAACACGGGCTTGCGTTCGAACAACGTCTGGAACTGATCCCAGCGAGCATCGAGCGTCGACACGATGGTTTCGGGTGAATGCCGCAGCCGGTCGAGTTCGGCATCGGTGGCCATGAACACCTTCTCGATGCGGTCGATCGTCCCGCGTTCGGCGAGCCGATTGCCGAACTCGCGCAACGCCACACGCATCTCGTTGATGATCATGACGAGGTTGGTTTTGGCTCGTTCTCGGCCGGCGAGGAACAGTTGCGCAGAACCGAGTGCCGCCTCGAACATCCCGGCAGCCTCAGCATCCTCGGCGACCTTTCCGCGAATCTCGGCCACGATGCGATCACGTTCGATGACGGAGGCCTCGTGGCGGACTGCCGGCGCCTGACTCTCGGCAGATCTGCGCATCAGGTCGATCGCTGCGAGCGCAATCCGTGGCCTGACTTCCCACGACGTGGCGTAGAGGTCGTACTCGTTTTGCGCACGTGAGCCGTGCTCGAACAGGAACGTGTCGAACCGCTCGAGGAAGTCGTCAGCATCGGGGGAGTCCAAAGCGCGTAGCTCGTCGAGCACACTGTCCGGGCCGGCGTCGAACGCTGCGCTGACCGCATCGGACGCCGCGGCGATCCGGCCGAGCTCCCACATCGCATGTGATGGTGCGGCAGAATCGACTTCGATGCCGGCCAGCAGACGAATCGAAAGAGATGCGTCGCCGATGCCCTCGCACACCGCACCGAGCGCTCCCGGACCGAGGCCCGAGAGTGACGACACTCGCATTGCATTCTCGAAGGTCCGTTGCAGCAACGGCACCATTGATCGTGCTCGCGCAAGGAGCGCGGCATCGGACAAAGATGAGAGGTCTGGCCGCTGGGCGCGTTGAGCTCGAACCATGTCGCGGTCGTCGTCAAGTTCGGGCAGCGACTGTGCCGACATGGCCCAGCCGACCGACTCCCCAAGCCGCGCTTCGTTTGACTCCGAGATGTGCCACGGCTGCTCGTCGTACGGCGGCACCTCATCGCGTTCGTCGAAGAATGCCTGGTCGATCATCTCGGGCGATGCGCCCGGCATCCGTGCGCCAAGAATCCGCGTCAGCGTGAGCGGGTTGTAGACGTAGCCGCCAAAGATCTTGAAGAGGTCCGGAGCATCGGGGTTCTCGTACTCGTCGTAGTTAAGTGCCCCCAAGTCAATATATGCATCTCGCAGGCCGGGCGACATTCCCTTCAACAGCACCAGGCTCTTGCCGAGCGGGCTGAACGGGTCGGGGAACACGTCGGCAGCGTTGCCGCGTGTCCAGGCCGGAAATCGGTCACCGAGTTTGGAGTCGCCGATCCAACCGATGTTTATTGCATCGCCCATTGTTCTGACTCCCTCTTCATCCGTTGTAACGTCGCTACATTACTAACGCTGGCGTGGCGGGTCGGAGTCGAAGCGAGGGGTCCAACCGGCCAGGGTGGTCAGAGAATCCCGGTGTCGCGGTCGTCCCAGAATGGTGAGCGCAGTTTGGCCTTCTGGATCTTGCCCGTGCCGGTTCGTGGGAGTGCGTCGACGAAGTCAAACGACCGCGGCCTTTTGTAGCCGGCGAGGTGCTCGCGGCAGAAGGCCACCAGCGTCGCCACTACCTCGTCGCCAGGATTGACGCCGTCGTTGGGTACCACAATTGCCTTCACCTCCTCGCCGAACTCCTCGTTTGGTACGCCGATCACGGCGACGTCACCCACTAGCGGGTGACCGCCGAGCACATTCTCGATCTCGGCTGGGTAGATGTTGACTCCACCCGAGATGATCATGTCGATCTTTCGATCGCTCAGCCACAGATAGCCGTCGTCGTCGAGATAGCCGACGTCGCCGGTCGTGAAGACGCCGGGCTCTAAATGGCTGTCGGCGGTCTTCTCTGGTGCGTTGTGATACTCGAAGTCGCTGCCCATCGCGTTCCGAAAATAGAGCGTGCCCGACTCGTTCGGACCGAGACGTGAACCGTCGTCGCCTACGACGAGGATCTCCATGTTGTCGAGCGCCTTACCGACGCTGCCACCCTTGGCCATCCATTCCTCGGAATCAATCATGGTGATCACCGACCCCTCCGTCGAGCCGTAGTACTCGGAGATCTTGGGGCCCCACCAATCGATCATCGACTGCTTGACGGCCGGTGGGCACGGAGCGGCACCGTGCAGCACGAGGCGCAACGACGAACCATCGAACGAGTCCTTCACGTCGTTGGGAAGGTCCACGAGGCGCTTCATCTGTGTCGGAACGAGATGAATGTTGGTCGCTTGATGGTCATCGATGAGCCGAAGCACTCCAGCGCTGTCGTACTTGTGCTGCATGACCGTCGCTGAGCCCGTGAGCATCGGCAGGAACGAGTACGCCCATTGCGCCGAGTGGTAGAACGGCCCGCACAGCACGGTGCGGCCAGGTCCACCCATCTGTTCGGCGAAACCGGCACCGATCAGCTGCCAGATCGTCGGATCGGCTCCCTCGGGCATGTTGGTCAACGATCCGCGGACGCCTTTCGGGTGCCCGGTCGTACCGCTCGTGTAGAACATCGGCCCACCGAAGCTTTGATTCTCCGGTTCCTCCGGGGACCCGGCTGCCAGGAAATCATCGAAGTTCTGGAACCGGCCATCACTGGGTGCGCCGATCACGAGCGCTAGTTCGATCGCAGAGCAACGCTCGTCGTCGAGTGCCTTAAACATCTCGTTGACGAAGTGGTGTCCGACGATCACTGCCTTCGAATCAGAATCGCCGAGGATGTAGGCGATCTCGCTCGCCACGAGGTGCCAGTTGACGGGAACGAACACGATGCCGGCGTTGGCGCACGCGAACGCGGTCTCGAACCATTCGTTGCAGTTGCCGCTGAGGACGGCGATCGTGTCGCCTGCTTCGACGCCGGCATCACGCAGGCTGTGGATCAGGCGGTTGACGCGCTCATCAAACTCGGCCCAGGTGCGGGTCTGCGTGTCGTCGGCGAGGGCCAACTGGTCGCCCTTCTCGGCGGCGAATCCCGAAGTCAGAACAGCCATTTACGATCAGGCCCACGCGTTTTGGAACGGAGCGGACAGGTCCTGTGGGCCGCCGTACTGGATCACCAGCTCGCGGCTCGCGAAGAGCCACTCCCCGTCGACTCTGGTGTAGAGGTCGTCGTAGTAGGCCAGCAGAATTCCTGTGGAGCCATCCGCACGCCACCAGTGTTCCATGATGTAGCTGCGACCCGAACCGGAGCCGGCGTCCTCATCGAGGGAAGCCGTCGAGTTGACCACATTTTGCACGACGGCCTTGAAGCCATCCATCGCTGAGTTCCACAAATCGAGGATTGCGTCGCGCCCTTCGACGCGCCGACCCTTGCCCAGCTCCCACACCGCATCAGGTGCCCATGTTGCTGCCCACTGGTCGGCGTCGCGATGGACGACGGCGTCGGCGTACCGGTGGGTGAGGTCGGTGATCGCAATTCGGCTCATGCGGTGGTCTCCTTTTGTTGATGGGTTCTGCCGTCAGCGATGTACCGACGGACCATGTCCTGGAGGTGGCGTGCACGCACCTCCTGGTAGTTGCCGAGCGTCTGTCCGCGCTTCTTGCTCGACTTAAAGCCACGGGTCTGCGCGGCAAGGTTGGTTGTGTCCTGGTCAAGGACCTGGCCGAGTGAGGTCGGCAGCCCCGGCACGGTCGTGTAGCTGTCGTTTACGTCCAAGTCGAACGGCTCGGCGGGTTCGGGCACTTTGCCCGACTGCGGCTTAGGGCGTAGGTACAGCACCTCATAAATGCACTTGTCGGGATCGGGTCCGTCGGGCCGGAACCGGTAGCAGAGCGGGATCTGCAGCCCGGGGAAGAAGAACGCGTTCGGAAAGAGGTGGTACTCGATCGAATCGATCGTCTCGGCCACCGAGAGGTGCGAGAAGTCGTTGTCGTAGGCCTTGCCCAGCACGGATTGCATGTGTCGTGCATAGACATCTCTCGCCCTCTCGCCTGTGGGAATCTCGGGAACGTCGTCACCGGCGTTCTTGCGGGCCATCAGCATCTGGAGCATCGCCTGTTCATCAGGCCGTTTTTCAGCAGGAACGTGCGGGCTGGTCGTCGCGATGGTGTGGATGAAGCGGGTCACGTGGTCACCGAATACGTCGTACTGTGCGTTCGCGTCGCCGGCGGTCATCACGGACTGAGAGTGCGTTTCGAGAATGTGGTACGCCTCAAGGAATGCTTCGGCCGATGCTTTCCAGTTCGCTGGGAGCTTCTTGCGGATGTGCACCTCGACATAGCGGTCGCCGAGGTTCCAGTCCTGGAAGTGCTCGGGGAGCACACCGAGGTACTCTTCCAACGGTCCAGCGACCAGTTCCGGGGCACAGTCGTCGAAGTTGACGAACACGAATCCACCCCACAGTCCGGTGCGGATCTGCGGAAGCGCGAACTCATCGGCATCCACATGAGGGAAATCCCACTCACATGGCAGATCGACGAGCGCACCGTCGAGGTCCCACGTCCAACCGTGGAACGGGCAGCGCAGTTTGGTGCTGAAGCCCGTGGTGGCCGGAGGTTTGAGCTGGGTGCCGCGGTGGAGACAGGCGTTGTGGAACGCCTTGATCAATCCGTCCGGTCCGCGCACGATGACGGCTGAGCGGTCGCCGACGTCGTACACGTAGTAGTCGCCGGGTTCGGGGATGTGCTCCTCACGGCAGGCCCATTGCCACGTGCGGCCCCACATGTGCTCGTGTTCGGCTTGCGCGTAGGCGGGTGAGGTGAATTCCTCGTACGGGATGTCGCTGTCGCCTTCAAACGTGTACGACTCGGTGAGCAGCGGCGAGGGTGTCGGCGTCGAGTCACCGAGAATGATGTCGCGCGTGCTGGGCCCCGGACAGCGGGCATCGCCAGGGTTGACGCTAACGGGGGTGATCTGGTCGGTCATCATGAATCTCCGCTGGTGGTTGTGGCGAGGAGTGGGGCCTGCTCGAGGTGGAACGGGACTCGGGGGTCGATCACCTCTTGGAGTTCGACGATGTTGCCATCCGGGTCGCGGGCGTAGATCGCACGGATGTGGTTGCTGCCAAGTTCCTTCGGGGTCGGTGGTGGGCTGTGGAACGTCATCCCGTGGTTCCTCAAGCGCTCGTATTCGGCGTCGATGTCAACCACGTCAAGACAGAAGTGGGTGTATCCCTGGCTGGCCGGCGTTCGATTGGGATCGGCCGGTGTGCCAGCCGGCAACTCGTACTGGAAGAGTTCGAGATAGGCGTTTCCGGCCTGCAGCATGATCTGGCGAGCGGCCGAGCCGCGGAGGTTGATGATCCGGTCGACGATGGGACGGTCGCTCCAGCTGGTGTTCATCACCTCAGTGAAGCCGATCACGTCCCTGTAAAAGGCGGCCAGACGATCGAGGTCAGGCGTGCAGATCGCAACGTGGTGGATACCCCTGATCATTGCTGTTCCCCCTGAAACATTCGGCCCGATGCTCTGACCCTCGGACCCGACTGCCCTGCTGGACAAGCGTTAGGTTAATCGCAGGAGATCGGCGACATCTCAGCGGAGTATGAGCGGCACCGTCTGCATCGAACCGCTGGAAGATCCAGAGCAGCGCACACGAGGGGACGTTATCGACATGACCGACACTGTTGGGCAACCAGTAAAGGTTCGCGGCATCAGCCGGGCCAAGGCAGCCGAACCCGAATTCGGCACGACGCCCATCGCTGGCGACCGGTACTGGGCGCCAGAGTTCGCCCGGCTCGAAGCCGACACCCTCTGGCCCCGCGTGTGGCAAGTTGCGGGCCGAGTTGACCAGATTCCGGATCCCGGTGACTACGTCACCTACGAGATCGGCCGCGACTCGGTGATCGCCGTGCGCGGGGAGGACCATCGGGTTCGGGTGTTCTTCAACGTCTGTCAACACCGAGGCAACCGGCTGGTCACCGCCGAGGTGGGCACACTCGTGACCGGGGAGTTCCAGTGCGCCTATCACGGCTGGCGTTTCGGCACCGACGGCAATCTCAACTGGGTTCCTGACGAGGACGACTTCCCGCAGGGCAGCCCGTGTGGCGTCCGCAACCTGATCGAGATGTCGTCCGACACGTGGGCGGGATTCATCTGGTTCAACATGGACCGCGACGCTGCGCCACTGCGTGACTGGCTCGATCCGGTTGCCGATCACCTCGACGCGTATCAGATGGAGAATATGAAGCGGACTCACTGGGTGACCGTGGAGGGCGAGTTCAACTGGAAGTGCGTGCAGGACAATTTCAACGAGAGCTATCACCTGCCGTACGTACACCCGCAAACACTTGCGTCGATGAACGAACACCACAGTGGCTGCCAGTTCGACCTCTACCCCTCGGGTCACGCCCGCATGCTCATGCCGGGTGGTGGGCCGGGGCCGCAGTACACGGGCAAGCCCGAGCGGACGCTCAAGAGCCTGGCAGCTGACCTGGAGTTCTGGGGCGTCGATCCCGAATCGCATCGTGACGATCTGCAGGGTCTCCGCATTGCGTTGCAGCAGGCCAAGCGCGAGCTTGGCGGTGATAAGGGGTACGACTTCTCGATGTACTCCGACGAGCAGTTGACCGACAACTACCACTACACGGTGTTCCCGAATATTTCGTTCAGCATGAAGCCTGACGGCTGCATCTGGCTGCGGGCGACCCCGCACCCCACCGACCCCCAGAAGTGTTACTTCGACATGTGGTACCTGACACTTTTCCCGCAGGGCTCGAGCGAGTACTTCTCGAACTCGATGAAGGACTGGGTGTCGGTCGAGCACCAGGTCGAACACCAGACCGGTATCGCCGGCGAGGTGTCGTGTGGCCCGGGTATTGATCAAGACGTTGCGATCTGGAACACCCAGCAGCAGGGTTTGCGTTCACGCGGATTCCGCGGCGAATACATGCCGTGGCAGGAGCGGAGGATCCGTTTCTTCCACGACAACATCGACAAGTTGATAGCGCGGGGAGCGCTTGATGGCTGATATCGACGCCGAGATCGAACTCGGTGACCTGAGCGACCTTGCCGACGGTGAGATGCGCTGCTTCGAGAACATCGGACCCGACGGCATCGTCGTGTGTCGCTCCGGCGGAGCGCTTTACGCGCTCACCGATAACTGCTCGCACGCCGACACGCCGCTCAGCGAGGGTCGTCTGCGCGGGTTCGGGCTCACCTGCCCGTTGCACGGGGCATCCTTTGACGTCCGCGATGGATCCCACTCCGGTCCGCCGGCGTGGGAGGGCGTCGGGTGTCACCAGGTCACCGAGTCAGATGGCGTGGCTGTCGTGGTGCTCGCCGAACGCTCTGGCGGCGATGACGGTCCGTCGGCCGACGGCAGCCGGATGCAGTCCCGCTGAGAGTTTCTGCGGCTCCGACTCCCGATGGCCAAGGCGCGGCTCACTAGCTTCGCCGCATGAGTACGTTCCCGACGACTGCCACCGAGATCACCGCAAAATGGATGACCGAAGCGTTACGGAGCTCGGACACGATCGGACCGGACACCACGGTCCAATCGGTCTCGGTTGACCCCGGTGCTGCCGGCGTCGGCTTCATGGGTGAGGTCGACGGCGTCGGGATCACCTACTCGGGGGACGCAGAGGGGGCGCCAGCGCATGTGATGGCGAAGTTTGCCACGAACGTGCCGGAGATCCGGACGATGATGCATCCGACGCGCGTGTACGAACGAGAGCATCGCTTCTACGAACAGCTTGCCGCAGAGACTCCGGTCCGAACACCCGAGGTGTACCACGTCACCTGTGACGTCTCGGATGACCCGATGGCGGAGCGGTACATGCTGCTGCTGGAGGATCTTGGTGGCCTCGAGTTGGGTGATCAGCTTGCAGGGGTGACGCCTGAGCAGGCCGAATCAGCGCTTGTCGGTCTCGCTCGCCATCACGCACGGTTCTGGAATCGCAACGGACTCGAGAATGTTCCGTTCGCGCCCACGATCAACGGTCCTCTCAACAAGGCTGGCCAAGGCATTTACGAGTCGTCACTGCCGGGTTTTAAGGAGGTCTTCGGTGACGCGCTCTTGCCCGAGATGGTGCCGGTCGCCGAGGCGTACGGCGCCAACCACCCGTTGCTCCTCGACCGATTCGCGGCGATGCCCCACACGCTCGTGCACTTCGACTACCGGGCCGACAACCTGTTCTTCGACACGGATGGCTCAGTCGTCGTGATCGACTGGCAGTCAATCAGCATCGGCGGGGGCTCGGCCGATGTCGGCTATTTCCTCGGGCAGAACCTCGCCGTGGCCGACCTCCGGGCACACGAGGATGATCTGCTGCATCGCTACCATGACACGCTCGTCGCCGAGGGCGTGAGCGGGTACGAGTTCGAGCAGTTCTACAACGACTACCGCATGGCCGTGCTCTACGGCTGGGTGATTCCCGTCTTTGCAGTCGGTTCGCTCGACACATCTAGCGAACGCGCGATGGCACTTTGGACCGCTGTCCTCGAACGGATTCAAGATGCAATTTTCCACCACAACGCACAGGAGTTCATCGCATGAGCAACGGATCAGGTCGACTCGACGGCAAGGTCGCTGTCATCACTGGCGCAGCGAGCGGGATCGGTGCCGGCACGGCGCGCGTGTTCGTGCGAGAAGGAGCGAAAGTCGTCGTCGCCGATCTGCAGGACGACGCAGGGCGGTTACTTGTCAATGAACTCGGCGATGCCGCACGGTTCACTCACTGCGACGTGACCAGCGAGGATGACATCGCGTCGGCGGTCGACCTTGCGGTTGACGAGTTCGGGCGTCTCGACGTGATGTTCAACAATGCCGGCATCGTCGGCATCGTCGGGAAGATCTCCGAGATGCCCGTCGACGCATGGGACAACACGATGTCGATTCTGCTGCGCGGCGTCTTCCTCGGCACCAAGCATGCCGCCCGGGTGATGCAGGAGCAGGGCTCGGGCGTGATCATCAGTACGTCGAGCACCGCCGGCATCCTCGGTGGCCTCGGACCGCACGTCTACACGGCGGCGAAGCATGGTGTGATCGGGCTCACTAAGTCGGTGGCGAACGAGTTGGCACCGTACGGCATCCGCGTCAACGCAATCTCGCCCGGCAACACGGTGACTGCGATGACTGCAGCAGTGACGACGGGCGACGCGGACAACACAGCTGATACCGAGAAAAGTATCGCCAAGGGATCACCGCTCGGCTACGCCGGCGTACCCGACGACATCGCTGCTGCGGCGCTTTACTTGGCGAGTGACGACTCGCGGTACGTGTCAGGCCACACCCTTGTGGTCGACGCCGGCCAGACCACCGCGGGCATGACCCCGCAGCGTTTCAATACCGGCCCCAGCCGCCAGTTTCATGAGGCTGGCCGCGTTACTTGACGCTGCTCTGTCGCGATCCCCGACGGTTGGCCCCGCCCCAAAACGGGGCTCAAACCCGAGGCGCAGAAAGTTCGAGGCGCTCGGCGACCTCGGCAAAGAAATCGAGGTGGGCCTCGATCGAGTCGCGGCCAGCGCCCATCGAGACAGTCGCAAAATGAGTGCCACCGGCGTCTCTCCACCGCTCGGCGTGGTTCGCCGTGTTGTTGATCGTGGGAACGCGGAGCGCCAGGTATTCGAGGCCGAAGCCGTCGAGTGAGCAGCCCTTTTCGGTGGCTTCGTTGCGCAGCGCAGCCAAAGCATCGTGCACCGCTGACTCTTTTCCGGCGAACATGAATCCATCGCCGCGAGTGACGCCGCGGCGGAACGCCGGCGGGCTAAACCCCCCGACCCAGATCGGGATGTTTCGTTTCGGCGCGGGCAGCACGACGCCTCGATCGAGCCGATCGAACTCACCGTCGTATGATGTGACTTCGCCCCGCCACAGGCTGCGCAGAATGCCGATCTGTTCATCGGCGCGCTGACCGCGTCGGGCGAACGATTGGCCCAAAGCGTTGTATTCGACGTAGTTCCACCCGACGCCGACGCCCAACCGCAGCCGGCCGCCCGACAGCAGATCGAGATCGGCAGACTGCTTTGCAACGAGCACGGTTTGACGCTGAGGGAGGATGAGCACGCCGGTGGCAAACTCCAATCGATCAGTGATTCCCGCAAGGTACGCAAACATTACGAATGGGTCGTGGAACGGATCGTGCTCGGTGTACGGGCCCGTCAGGGCCGGCTCTCGGTCGGCGTGCACGGCACCGACGACGTGGTCATAGGCGAGCAGATAGTCGTAGCCGAGGGATTCGGCGGCCAGGCCTATGCGGCGGACGGCGTCGGGGTCGCCGCGTAATTCGGTCTGTGGGTACACCGCACCGATCTTCATGTGGGGCCGTGTCATCTAGGCGCTCCGATTACCCCGGTACCCGGAGTCATGTTGGTCGTGTCGGTGGCGAGTTTCATGATCGCCTCGTTTCCGCGTCGCCACCACACAGTGAGTTGTACCGCATCGATCCGCCAGCGGTCGTCGTCGTCCTGTACGAGGTGGTCGTCGTAGTAGCCGCCGATCGTGAACTCCGGATCGGCGCTCCCGGTGTGCGCCTCGAGGTCGTCACGCCACAGGAAGTGCGCAGCTTGCATGTACATACGGCAGCGAGCTTCAGCGCCATCGATCTCCACGAGCGCGTTACTCATGGTGTGTTGGGTGGCGTCGAGACCCGTGAAGAGTGGGGTGACTATCCCGATCCAGGCGTCGACACCCATCGTCGACGGTGGACGTCCGTTGTACGACGAGTAGTCGAAGGCGATTTCGGCAGGTGGCGGCACGAAGATCGTTCGATAGCTGACCCAGTCGCGTTGGTCGATGCCGTACGCGAATCGGTAGACGACCTCGGCGACGTCGACTCGTGAATCGTGCATCCAATCCTCCTCAGAGCACGTAGGGGGCCAGGGCGGTGAGGGAGTTGGGCGTCATCGCGCTGATCGACACCGATGAGATCCCCAGCGACTCCAGCCATGCGAGTCCCTCCGCAACGTGCCCGGGTGCGCCGAAGAATCGCCGGAAGAGTCCGCCGCCGGAGCGCATCGCATCGCCGACTTGCGTGGTCACCGGGTCGTCACCCACGCTCAGCATCATGAAGATCGACATCTCGATGTCGGGGCGAACAGAACGGACCTGCTCGATGAGTTCGATCAGGTGCTCGTCCGGAACGCCGGCCATCACTTCGAGGTCGAGCGAACCGCCCTTCGTGGCTGCGCTTTGCGCCTTGAGTTCCACCCGATCTAAATGCGGGGTGACCTCTCGAATCGTCCGTGGGCCGCCGACGGAGCCGACGAGGAGTGGCGGCGACTCCGAGGTCGGCCCGACCATCGGCACATTGATGTCGTAGTAGTCGCCGCTGAACCGACAGGCGCCCTCATGCATCAGGGTTCGAATGATTTTCGCCGACTCGGCAAACATTCCAGCCCGTTCCCTGGGCGGCGGGTACCGCAACCCCGACCCTGTGATCTCTTCGTCGGCCCACCCGGCACCGAGCCCGAGCTCGAATCGCCCGTCGCTCACCTGCTGCAGCTGGAGTGCCGCCTGAGCGACTTCGACCGGAGTGCGCAGCAGGTTGTTGACGAAGGCAGTCGAAATCGTCACCTCGGTAGTCGCCATTGCCATGGCCGTCGCACTCACCCAAACGTGGGGATATGCGCGGTGGGGCATGAAGACATGGTCGGCAACCGACAGCGCATGCCAGCCTTCTCGTTCGCGTTCGCTTGCCCACACCGCGGGGTCGTCCTCGACACCCAAAAGGTTGACGGTGAAGCGCATCAACTCGATGCTATGCCGCTTCGGCGGGCCCTACGGAATCAGACCTCAGATGTCGAACCCGATGGCCGTCGGTGTTTGTAGGGGGTCGTAAGTATTGGACGATGCCGTGATCACCAAGCCAGCCGATTACCGGGCATCCGGTCGATGCGTTGAGCATCCGCGACGAGAGATCCTGACGTCGGCCGGTCGTTTCTCGCGACGAGTACTCTGAAGGTGCTCTTTCCGACCCTGATGGGCCAGCGACGACGGCGCGATGTGGCCGGCGAGGGTGGGATCGTCGAGCCGGAAGTCGGTTGAGAGCATGATTGCGTCAATGGGTCCATCATCGAGCGCGAAGAATGATCAGTCCATGCAGTTACCCGACTGACCTGAGGCCAGGAGAACCTCCACAACTTCTTCATCAAGACACATTTTGAGCGGTCAACCAGCTCGGTCCGTGACGATCGGTAGCGAAACGGCCGAATCGCCCGTATCTTTTTACCTACATATACGGTTCTCGCCGAAGACCGTTGGTCCGCTCCGAGCGGGTAATGACTTCTAAGTCGCCAACCGAGGTGCATGCCTTCGAAGTTCATGCGCTCCAGTCGATTTCGATTGGTTGCAGCGCATCGCTCCTCGTTGGTGTTCGCACATGATGCGAGCGCCCCGAGTTGCAGCGAGAGGAGGTAATGCACATGTCAGAAGGAAACGCACCACGCCCCGACAAGGTGGCAGTGGTTGAAGAAGTTGCCGCAAAGCTCAACTCAGCCAGCGCGGTGTTTGTCTCGGAATACCGGGGTCTCACCGTGAGTCAGCTCGCCGATCTGCGAAAGCCCCTGCGGGAATCCGGAGCCGAGCACAAGGTGTACAAGAACACACTCGTCAAGCTGGCGGCCACAGCCGCCGGCATGGAGGGACTGATCGAACACCTGACCGGCCCGACCGCCCTCACATTCGTGACGGGCGACGTCGCCGCGTCGGCCAAGGCGCTTACTGAGCAGGCCAAGACCACACCGGCCCTTGTCATCAAAGGCGGCATGATGGGTGAAACCGTCATGTCGGCAGAGGATCTGAAGGTTCTCGCCGATCTGCCGCCGCGCGAAGTGTTGCTGGCGAAGTTTGCCGGCGCACTGCAGGCACCACTGGTCAAGACCGCAGGTCTGCTCCAGGCGCTGCCCCGCAACTTCGCTTACGGCCTCAGCGCCCTTGTTCAGAAGCAAGAAGAAACTGCCTGAACATCCCTTACTCCTGGGGCGCCGTATGGCCCCCATTTAATAACGTTAGAACTGAAAGAGAGAACAACATGTCTCAGGATGAAATCCTCGACGCAATTTCCAACATGACGGTGATCGAGCTCAAGGGCCTCCTTGACGCCTTCGAAGAGAAGTTCGATGTCACTGCTGCTGCCCCCATGGCAGTCGCAGCAGCAGCTCCTGCGGCTGGCGGCGACGCTGGCGGCGGCGAAGAGCAAAGCGAATTCGACGTGATCCTCAACGGCGCCGGCGCCCAGAAGATTCAGGTCGTCAAGGTCGTCAAGGATCTGCTCGGCGTTGGTCTCAAGGACGCCAAGGACCTTGTAGACGGTGCCCCGAAGCCGCTCTTGGAGAAGGCCCCCAAGGCCGATGCTGAGGCAGCCAAGGCCAAGCTGGAAGAGGTCGGCGCAGACGTCGAACTGAAGTGATCTCGTGCGCCTCGGGCGTGCAGTTCCCTTCAAAGTAAAAGCCTGAATGGAGCCCGGCGGGAAACCGCCGGGCTCGTTCGCGTCGGCGCCGCAAAATCGCTGCAGCAACATTGCAGTTTGAGGGCCTTGCAAAGAGAGCCCTTGACACGGAGGCTTGGTTTCCCTACCTTAACTCGCAAATCAGTGCGGTCGTCGTCACGTTCGGCCGATCGAAATTGCCAGACTCGTTCGAGAGAGCTCCGAGTCTGGTTGACGTTGCGTGCTCGGCCTGGCTAGACTTGCTCGTTGCCGTGCGCGTCAGTCTCCTCTGTTCTTCCTCAGGTAAGACACGTCGCGTGCGGTTGCTGGCAGCACCCACAATGACGTCGTCCATTCCAGCCGTGGCGACGTCGAAGACCCTATGGAGAGTGATCTGTGGCGATTCGTCCCGTGTCTCGTGAACGTTATTCGTTCGGCAACTTGAAGGAGCCCCTCGAGCTCCCCGACCTGGTTGCGGTTCAGACCGAATCCTTCCAGCACTTCCTCGACGAGGGACTGGCGGAGACGTTCCGCAGCATCTCGCCGATTAAGGACTTCTCGGAAAACCTCCAGCTTGAGCTTGAGTTCGACCCGTTCGATCCAGACCTGCGCCCGCCACCGAAGTTCTCGGTGGAGGAGTGCAAAGAGAAGGACATGACCTTCTCGGCACCGGTCTTCGTCCGGGCGCGATTCATGAATCGCAACACCGGCGAAATCAAGGAGCAGGTCGTCTTCATGGGCGACTTCCCGATGCAGACCGAGAAGGGCACGTTCATCGTGAACGGCACCGAGCGTGTCGTTGTGTCCCAGCTCGTCCGTTCGCCAGGCGTCATTTTCGAGCCTGGTGAGCGATTCCGCCTGCGTAACCTCACGAAGCACCAGCTCGTCAAAGGCACCATCCATCCTTATCGCGGCGAATGGATGGAGTTCGACGTTGAGCACAAGCCGGGCAAGGACGTCACCGCCGGTACCCGTGTCGCCCGTAAGCGCCGCCTCGGCATCTTCACGATGCTGCGAGCGCTGGGTTACGACGAGGAGAATGCCCCGGGTTTCCTCGACCGTTTCGTGGCCCACTTCGACTTCCTAGAGGGGCAGTGGGAGAAGGAACGTGAAATTGCGCCGACGCAGGAAGAGGCGCTCGTCGAAATCTACAAGCGCGCACGTCCCGGCGAGCCGCCGACCGTCGAGTCGTCAAAGGCATACTTTCGCAACGCGTTCTTCGAGAGCCGTCGCTACGACCTCAGCCGAGTCGGCCGCTACAAGCTGAACCGCAAGCTTGGTGAGGAAGTCGCTCAACTTGACGAACTGTTCGGGCTTGGCAACCTTGCTAATGCCGAAGGTGAGCCGCTGCTCGATTACCCCGAAGAGGGTCAGAACGTCTTGAGTCGGTGCGAGGTTCTTGCCTCGATTACCTACATGCTGCACCTAGTCAAGCAGGAGCCCGGCTACCGCCTTGACGACCAGGACCACTTCGCTAATCGTCGCATCCGTAGCGTCGGTGAACTGATTCAGAACCAAGTTCGCATCGGCCTCAGCCGGATGGAGCGCGTGGTGCGCGAACGTATGACGACACAGGACGTTGAGTCGATCACACCGCAGACCCTTATTAACATTCGTCCGGTCGTTGCTGCGATCAAAGAGTTTTTCGGAACTTCACAGCTGTCGCAGTTTATGGACCAGGTCAATCCGCTCTCTGGACTGACCCACCGCCGCCGCCTTTCGGCGCTCGGCCCGGGTGGCCTCAGCCGTGAGCGTGCCGGCTTCGAAGTCCGCGACGTGCACTTCAGCCACTACGGCCGGATGTGCCCGATTGAGACTCCAGAGGGCCCGAACATCGGTCTGATCGGTGGTCTATCGACCTACGCCCGTGTCAACGAGTTCGGTTTCATTGAGTCGCCGTACCGTCAGGTCAAGGACGGCAAGGTAACCGGCAAGATCGTTTACATGGCAGCCGACGAGGAAGAGAACTACGTCGTCGCCCAGGCGAACACACCGCTTGACGAGGACGGCTCCATTCGTGACGCGAAGACGCTCGTGCGTCGTTCGCCCCAGGCCGCCAGCCTCGAAGACCTCCGCAAGATGCTCGAAGCCGAAAGTTTCTTTGGCGCAACCACCGATATTGGCTACGTGCCGCCGTCCGAGGTCGACTTCATCGACGTCAGCCCGAAGCAGATCGTGTCCGTCGCCACGGCGTTGATCCCATTCCTCGAGCACGACGATGCCAACCGCGCCCTAATGGGCGCCAACATGCAGCGCCAGGCCGTGCCGTTACTGCGCGCCGAGGCGCCGTACATCGGGACCGGCATGGAAAATCGTGCCGCCCGCGATGCCGCCGACCTAATCCAGGCTGTTGACGACGGTGATGTCACCGAGGTCACCGGAGACATGATCACCGTTCAGTACAAGAATGAGGGCAAGAGGGTCTACCGCCTCAACAAGTTCACTCGTTCGAACCAGGACACTTGCATCAACCAAAAACCACGAGTCCGCGAGGGCGACAAGGTGAGGAAGGGCACGATCATCGCTGACGGTCCCTCGACCGACCACGGTGAACTCGCACTTGGCAAGAACCTGCTGGTGGCCTTCATGCCGTGGGAGGGCTACAACTTCGAGGACGCGATCATCTTGTCCGAGCGCCTGGTGAAAGACGACGTGCTCACGTCGATTCACATTAAGGAGCACGAGGTCGACGCTCGTGACACGAAGCTCGGCCCGGAAGAGATCAGCCGTGACATCCCGAACCTGAGCGACGACATCCTTGCCGACCTTGACGACCGTGGGATCATCCGTGTCGGGGCCGAAGTCGGCCCGGGTGATGTTCTCGTCGGCAAGGTCACGCCAAAGGGCGAGACCGAGCTGACCCCGGAGGAACGCCTGCTGCGAGCAATCTTTGGTGAGAAGGCTCGCGAAGTGCGCGACACTTCGCTCAAGGTTCCCCACGGCGAAGTCGGCAAAGTCATCGACGTCAAAGTGTTCAACCGTGACGACGGCGACGAACTGCCACCCGGCGTTAACCAACTCGTGCGTGTGTACGTGGCTCAGAAGCGCAAGATCTCGGTGGGCGACAAGCTTGCTGGGCGCCACGGCAACAAGGGCGTCATCTCCAAGATTCTCCCGATCGAGGACATGCCCTACAACTCTGATGGCCAACCGGTCGATATCATTCTCAACCCGCTCGGTGTTCCGTCGCGAATGAACGTGGGTCAGGTGCTCGAATCGCACCTCGGCTACTGCGCTCGCTGGGGCTGGACCAACCCGGACGGGGCCAAGATCGGCGACGATCCGATCCGCGGCACCGAGAATAAGACGCGGCCGAACACGAAGCCCGCCACGTTCGTAGCGACGCCGGTCTTTGACGGTGCCAACTGGGACGAGAAAGAGAAGTCGATCGATCATCCGACGATCCAGGAGATTCTCGGCGAACTCAACCCCGAGTCTGCGAACGGGAATCGTCTCGTCGGTCTCAATGGCAAGATGACGTTGTTCAACGGCCGTACCGGCGAGCAGTATGACAACCCCATCACCTGCGGGTACATGTACATCCTGAAGCTGGCGCACCTCGTCGACGACAAGATTCACGCCCGCTCCACCGGGCCGTACTCGATGATCACCCAGCAGCCGCTTGGTGGTAAGGCACAGTTCGGCGGTCAGCGCTTCGGCGAGATGGAAGTGTGGGCCCTTGAGGCCTACGGCGCGGCGTACTGCTTGCAGGAGCTTCTCACTATTAAGTCCGACGACGTGCTCGGCCGGGTGCGGGTTTATGAGTCGATCGTTAAGGGCGACAACATTCCCGAGCCCGGTGTACCCGAGTCGTTCAAGGTGTTGATGAAGGAGATGCAGGCACTCTGCATCAACGTCGAGGTGCTGACCGAAGAGGGTCAGCAGATCGAGATGCGAGACCTGGACGATGAAGTGTTCCGTGCCGCTGAAGAACTCGGCATCGACATCTCACGCCCAGAGCGCGGAACCGACGAAGATGACGCCCGGCGCGAACGCGAAAGGGCTGAGCGCGCCGCTCGGTACTGAATGATCGGGTGCCAGGCTCGGATGATTCCGCTGCCTGACTACTCGAGCCTGATTCCGGGGGCGCTGTCTGGTTCTGCTACCAGACGACGCACTCGATGAACGACTGACAACGCAAGAGCAATTCAAAAGGGACCCATTACATGCTCGACGTCAACATGTTCGACCAACTTAAGATCGGGTTGGCCACGGCTGACCAGATTCGCACGTGGTCACACGGTGAAGTAAAGAAGCCAGAGACCATCAACTACCGCACGCTGCGGCCCGAGAAGGAAGGTCTCTTCTGCGAGAAAATTTTCGGGCCGACCCGGGACTGGGAGTGCTACTGCGGAAAATACAAGCGCGTTCGTTTCAAGGGCATTATCTGTGAGCGCTGTGGCGTCGAAGTGACTCGCTCAAAAGTTCGTCGCGACCGCATGGGCCATATCGAATTGGCTGCGCCGGCTGTTCACATCTGGTACCTGCGCGGGACTCGCTCATGGCTCGCGTATCTCCTCGCGGGGATTGAGCCGAAGGAAGAGCTCAAGGCGAAGATGCTCGAGAAGGTCATCTACTTCGCAGCGCATCTGGTCAGCTGGGTCGATGAGGATGGCCGTCACGAAGCCCTCGAGAACCTCGAAGCCGAGTATCTCGAAGAGCGTGACGTCATCCAGAAAGAACTCGAACTCGAGATCGACGAGCGTTTTAAGGTACTCGAAGACGACGTTGCCGCCGCCGAGAAAGAAGGGGCGAAAGCCGCTGACCTCAAAAAGCTGCAGCGTGAGTCCGACAAAGAAATCGAGGCCATTCGCGAGCGCTACGACACGGAGCTCGACCTCGTCTCGCGTACGTGGGACGAATTCAAGAGCCTCCACGCCCGCAAGATCATCGAGGACGAACTGCTGTGGCGCGAGATGCGCGACAAGTATGGCGAGTACTTCGAAGGCGGCACTGGCGCTGAGGCGATCAAGTCGCTCATCGACCGCATTGACTTTGACGAAGAAGAAGTCAAGCTGCGCGACGCGATTGACCCCGGAGATTCGGGCCGTAAGCCACTCAGTGCCCAGCGCAAACAGAAGGCAATCAAGCGCCTCAAAATCGTCACGTCGTTCAACCGTCGTGACGACAACGATCGTCGGATCAACGATCCGAAAGCGATGATTCTTGAAGCGGTTCCCGTGATTCCGCCGGAACTCAGGCCGATGGTGCAGCTTGACGGCGGCCGCTTCGCCACGTCCGACCTGAACGACCTGTACCGACGTGTGATCAACCGCAATAACCGGCTTGAGCGTCTACTCAACCTCGGTGCGCCCGAGATCATCGTCAACAATGAGAAGCGCATGCTCCAGGAGGCCGTCGACGCACTGTTCGACAACGGCCGCCGTGGCCGACCCGTGACCGGGCCCGGCAATCGTCCGCTCAAGTCGCTGTCCGACATGCTCAAGGGCAAGCAAGGTCGCTTCCGTCAGAATCTGCTCGGCAAGCGCGTCGACTACTCGGGCCGTTCAGTCATCGTAGTCGGACCGACGCTGCGCTTGCATCAATGCGGTCTGCCAAAGCTGATGGCGCTTGAGCTGTTCAAGCCGTTCGTCATGAAGCGCCTCGTCGACCTCGAATTAGCGCAGAACATCAAGACGGCGAAGCGTATGGTCGAACGTCGTCGTCCGCAGGTGTGGGACGTTCTCGAAGACGTCATCAAGGAACACCCGGTCATGCTGAACCGTGCACCCACGTTGCACCGTCTTGGCATCCAAGCCTTTGAGCCCGTACTCGTCGAGGGCAAGGCACTCCAGATCCACCCGTTGGTCTGCACTGCGTTCAATGCTGACTTCGACGGCGACCAGATGGCCATCCATGTGCCGTTGTCCGCAGAAGCCCAGGCCGAGGCCCGCGTGCTGATGCTGTCGGCGAACAACATCTTGTCGCCTGCCTCGGGTCGCCCGATCACAGTTCCGTCGCAGGACATGATCATCGGGGGCTACTACCTCACCGAGGGCATCGAGGACGCCAAGGGTTCCGGTCGCGTCTTCCGTCACCTTTGGGAGGTGCTGCGAGCCTACGACGAGGGCACGCTTGACCTGCACGCGACCATCGAGGTTCGCACCGGGCCGGGCGAGAAGTTCTCGACGACTCCGGGCCGAGCGTTGTTCGAAGAGGCGCTGCCTGGCGAATACACCGATTTATTCGGTCACATCGACACGCTCATCACGAAAAAAGAGATGGGTGTCATCGTTGAGCGACTGTCGGACAACTTCGACAAAGCCACGGTGGCCAACGCGCTCGACAACGTCAAGAACCTTTGTTACCGCTTCGCTACGCAGTCCGGCATCACGGTGTCGATCGACGACGTGCGCACGCCGACGGCGAAGAAGGCGATGATGGAGGAGTACGAGTCGCAGGCCGAGAAGGTCGAAAACCAGTTCAAGCGGGGCATCATCACCGACGGCGAGCGGCGTCAGCAGGAGGTCCGCATCTGGACCGATGCCACCGCCGAGGTGCAAGCCGAGATGGAACTCGAGTTCAAAAAGGTTCAGTTCAACCCGATCGACATGATGGTCGGTTCGGGTGCTCGCGGAAACATGACGCAGATGCGGCAGATTGCCGGGATGCGGGGCCTCGTTGCCAACCCTCGTGGTGACATGATTCCGCGTCCGATCAAGTCGAACTTCCGTGAGGGCCTCGAGACCCTTGAGTACTTCATCGCCACGCCGGGTGCGCGTAAGGGCCTCGTCGATACGGCGCTGCGTACTGCGGACTCCGGCTACCTGACCCGTCGGCTCGTCGACGTTGCCCAGGAACTGATCGTTCGGGAGTTGGACTGTGGATCGACACTTGGTGTGTGGATCGAAAACGTCGGCGTCGACACAGCCAACCGGCGCTCTTACCTTGAGACCAAACTGTATGGCCGTGCGTTGCTGAACGACCAAAAACTGTCGACCCCGATGGAGAAGGATGGCGAGTCGTACTCGATGCTGCCGCGTAACACCATCGTTGGTGATGAGGAGATGGAAGCACTGCGTGACGACCCGAATATCGAACGGCTCCGCGTTCGCTCGGTGCTTACGTGTGATGCCGAGCTCGGCATTTGCGCAATGTGTCACGGTCGTTCGTTGGCTACCGGACAGATGATTGAACTCGGCGAGGCCGTCGGGGTTATCGCTGCTCAATCAATCGGTGAGCCCGGTACCCAGCTGACGATGCGAACCTTCCACACCGGTGGTGTGGCAGGTAAGGACATCGCCGGTGGTTTGCCGCGAGTCGTTGAGTTGTTTGAAGCACGCACTCCTAAGGGTTCAGCCCGCCTCGCCAAGGCAACCGGCGTGCTGCATCTGCGTGATGACGAGGGTAAGGGAATCCCGGTGGTCGTAATCGACGACGCTGGTGAGGAACATGAGACGTTGCTACCCCTTGGCGCTCGCCCAATTGTGACCGACGGTCAGGACGTTAAGGCTGGTGATCCACTCGTCGATGGTCCTTTCGATCCGAAGGAGATCATGGAGATCAAGGGAATCCGCGAGACGCAGTTGTACTTGGTCGAAGAGGTCCAGCGCGTCTATCGCGACCAGGGCGTGTCGATTCACGACAAGCACATCGAACTGATCGTGCGTCAGATGACGCGTCGCATCGGCGTGCAGGAGCCCGGCGGAACCGGCTTCCTGCCCGGCGAGCGGGTCGACTCGAAGCGTTTCCGCGACACGAACCGTCGGATGGTCGAAGAAGGCCAGCGCCCTGCGGAGGGCCGCCCTGAGTTGATGGGAATCACCAAGGCGTCGTTGGCCACCGAGTCGTGGCTGTCAGCGGCGTCGTTCCAGGAGACCACGCGTGTCCTGACCGAAGCTGCGATCGACGGACGTGGTGACGAGCTGATCGGCCTAAAGGAGAATATTATTCTCGGCAAGCTGATCCCGGCGGGTACCGGTATGGCGAAGTACCGCGAGTTTGGGATTGAGGCGCCCGACTATGAGCCGATGTCTTACTTCACCTCCGACGGGGTCGGCGAAGAAGATCCGGCTGCGTTCCTGGCCGGGCTGCACGGCACGTACTCGAGCGATGCTGCGACGGTCGGCACTGAGCCGATCGGCTGATCGGCGCCATAGTGCGAACAAGGAGCGCCATGCTCGCTGTTCGTCGACAGGACTGAGGTACGGCGTGGGCGGAGACGTCCACGCCGTAGCGCGTCCGGGCTGTTTCTGTTTAGGTAGCGGTTTTGTTCGGTCCGTGCGGTGTCACGCAGTTCTCGCGAGCGCCTGATTCTGCTGCGAGCGGTCGAGTCCGCATCAAGAGGCGCCAAAACAATGCACGACAGTCGGGATTCACGGCCTCCGCGGGCCGAGTGAACGGCAGGAGAACCTGTAGCTGACATCTCCGAAGGTGAATTTGCCTGCGTTGCTGCAATGTGAGACAACGTTGTGGTTGAGGTCATCGTCGAGGTGTTGGCAGGGTCGAACGACGTGGACGAGCCAGCTGCAACGCGTCTCCAGCGTGGGCTTCATGTATCAATCGACGTTGCCGCCCTCTTGATTCCTGCTGGAGCGACTTTCGCACTGACTTGACTGCCATCGGTCAGCGCGTCGGACGCGTCCCGACACCAACGACGCCTCGTTCGACCGGGTGAACCGTTGTTCCGCTGCGTTGCGCGATCGGCGGTGGCTCCGTATCATTGCGGAGTCCTCTCAGCGGGGGTTCCGTAAGTCGGCCGCTGTATGGCGGAGTTCCAAGTCAGGTCTCCAACTCACCACATGTCGAGCGTTTGCCTGCTGCAGCCGCCGATTCTGAACAAACGAGGTTTTGTACATGCCAACCATCCAGCAGCTCGTCCGTCAGGGGCGCAGCTCGAAAGTCACCAAGTCGAAGACGCCGGCGCTTAAGGGCTCTCCGCAGCGCCGCGGCGTGTGCACTCGCGTGTATACCACGACCCCGAAGAAGCCGAACTCTGCGCTACGCAAAGTTGCCCGCGTTCGTCTCAACTCGGGCATCGAAGTCACCGCCTACATCCCTGGTGAGGGCCACAACCTTCAGGAACACTCGATTGTTCTCGTGCGTGGTGGTCGTGTGCGTGACCTTCCAGGCGTGCGCTACAAGATCATCCGCGGCGCGCTCGACGCCGTCGGTGTTAAGAACCGCAAACAGTCCCGCAGTCGCTACGGCGCCAAGAAGGAGAAGTGATCAGCGATGCCTCGTAAAGGTCCTGCTCCCCGCCGTGATCTGGTCGCCGACCCGATCTATAAGTCCGTCATTATCACGCAGCTGATCAATAAGGTGATGCTGCACGGTAAGCGCACCATCGCCGAGAAGATCGTCTACGACGCGATGGAGATTATCCAGAGCAAGCTCGAAGGCGACGACCTCGCAATCGACACCGTCAAGCGGGCGATTGACAACGTCAAGCCGCCACTCGAAGTGCGTAGCCGTCGTGTCGGTGGTGCCACGTACCAGGTGCCCGTCGAGGTTCGTCCGCGCCGTTCGACCACGCTGTCGATTCGTTGGATCGTCGACTTCAGCCGCAACCGTCGCGAGAAGTCGATGGCGCTATGTCTCGCCAACGAGTTGATGGACGCAGCCAACGGTCTCGGTGCAGCAATGAAGCGGCGAGACGACATGCAAAAGATGGCCGAATCAAACAAGGCATTCGCCCACTACCGTTGGTAGCGCTGGGCGTCGGGTGACCGACACGACACGCTCTGAACGAATGCCTGGGCTTCGGCTCGGGCATTCGTCGTTTTCGTCCGAAACGGCGGGTTTGCGACAGAGGTTTCACGAGTGCACTATGTTGGAGGTTCGACGAGAGGAGCCAACGATGAACGTTCAGACCATCCTGTCCGCAAAGGGTGCGGAGGTTGCGACGGTCACGCCCTCCGCGACGCTTGCCGAAGCCGCCGAAATGCTGCGGGCGAGGGGGTTTGGAGCTCTGGTGGTGTCAGCCGATGGCGCGGGACTGGACGGGATCGTGTCCGAGCGCGACATTGTGCGCGCTCTTGCAGCCGACGGCGTGGCAACACTTGAGCGCAAGATCGCAACGTGTATGTCGAGCGAGGTCTTCACGTGCGGTCCGAGTGATTCGATCGACGCCCTAATGTCGATGATGACCGAGCGTCGAATTCGGCACCTTCCAGTCATCGATGGCAACAGGCTCGCAGGGATGATTTCGATCGGTGACGTGGTTAAGTACAGGCTCGGCGAACTGGAGCGTGAGAACGACCAGTTGCATGACTACATCCAGGGAAACGTCGGCTGACCGCCCGACGCACCGCTGGCGCATGGGCCGTCGGCGCCGCGTCGCCGAACGCAGCGATGAGAACAAGTGCATCCCCGAGATCACTCCACCGATTGATGTCGCCGTGTCAGGCGGCTGTAGACACCCGTGGGATCCTTGCGATGTGGACGGGGACGCCGCTGTCCGTCTCGGTCGGCCCGCTCGACGGTCGCGGAGTAACCCGACAGTGGCTAGCCCAAGATGGCCCGTTGCGCCAGGGGCGCCGATCACGTCGACACGGACCGCACCGGACGACGCCGGGTAAGTGATCGCTGCGTCAGGTGCGCTCGTAGCGATTTGAGTGGGCGACAAGCCTGCAGACCAGGCCCGCCGTGCCGAGCAGCTGCCCGGACCCGGAACCTGAGCTGCTCTGTCACTGTGGCTTGTTGCGCCTGGAGCGGCGACGCCGATGACTGCAGCTGCGGCATCTTCGGCGATGCTCTTCCGAAAGAGCCCACAAACATGTCTGCGGTGTCCATCGCCGCCCAGATCGCGACGGAAACACCTGTCACCCTCGGTTGCGGCCAGGATTCAGGCGGTACACTCGCGCGCCGTGCTTGTGCGCAGTCGCACCGGCACCATGTGGCTCGGATCGTCTGAGCCGGAAGCCCTTTGAGAATCCCAGACGTAGCGGAAGTAGTGAGAAGTATGGCCAAGCGAGAGTTTCCCCTGGAGCGCACCCGGAACATCGGGATCATGGCGCACATCGACGCCGGTAAGACCACCACGACTGAACGCATCCTCTACTACACCGGTAAGAGCTACAAAATCGGAGAGGTGCACGACGGCGCTGCGACCATGGACCACATGGCTCAGGAGCAGGAGCGCGGCATCACGATCACCTCTGCTGCTACGACGTGTGTATGGGACGACCATCGCATCAACATCATTGACACTCCCGGGCACGTCGACTTCACGATCGAGGTCGAGCGGTCCCTCCGTGTGCTTGACGGTGCAGTCACCGTCTTCGACTCCGTCGCCGGTGTCGAGCCGCAAACCGAAACGGTGTGGCGTCAGGCCAACACCTACAACGTGCCGCGGATGTGTTTCGTCAACAAGATGGACCGGATCGGTGCGGACTTCTACCGCACCGTCGAGATGGTCGTCGATCGTCTTCAGGCCAATCCGCTAGTCATCCAACTCCCGATCGGTGCCGGCGGCCCCGAAGCCGTTAAGGCGTTCGAGGGCCTTGTCGACATCGTCAAGATGAAGGCGCTCGTATGGCGCAACGTCGACGAGAAGGATCTTGGAGCCAGCTTTGAGATCGAAGACATCCCTGAGGACATGGTCGACATGGCCAACGAGTATCGCGAAGCGATGATGGAGACCATCGCCACTCAAGACGAGGCGCTTATGGATGCGTATCTTGAAGGTGAAGAGATCTCCGAAGCGGACATCAAGAAGGCCATTCGTAAGGGCACGCTGGCATTTGACTTCGTCCCGATCCTTTGCGGCTCAGCGTTCAAGAACAAGGGTGTCCAGCCGATGCTCGATGCCGTCATCGACTTCATGCCGAGTCCGCTCGACATCCCGCCGGCCCACGGCACGTTGATGCGTGGCGGCGAAGAGGTCGATGTGTACCGCGAGGCCGACGTGAAAGAGCCGTTCGCCGCACTCGCCTTTAAGATCGTTGCTGACCCGTTCGGAAAGCTCACCTATTTTCGTGTGTACTCCGGCGAAATCAGCAAGGGCGAAGAGGTCTACAACTCAGTCAAGGAAGACCGCGAGCGCCTCGGCCGCATCCTGCTGATGCACGCCAACAACCGTGAGGACCTTGAGGTGGCGATGGCCGGGGACATCGTTGCGGGCCTTGGCTTCAAGAACGTCACGACCGGCGACACGCTGTGCGATAAGAACGACCCGATCGTGCTCGAACGGATGGAGTTCCCTGAGCCGGTCATCCACGTTGCCATCGAGCCTAAAACCAAGTCCGACCAGGAGAAACTGGGCAAAGCGCTCAAATCGCTGTCGGACGAGGATCCAACATTCCGCATCCGTTCCGACCACGAGACCGGCCAGACCGTCATCTCGGGCATGGGCGAGTTGCACCTTGAAGTTCTGGTCGACCGCATGCAGCGCGAATTCAGCGTTGAGGCAACCGTCGGCAAGCCGCAGGTCGCCTACCGCGAAACGATCACCGAGGAAGTCACCAACGTCGAGTATCGACATATCAAGCAGTCCGGGGGCACCGGTCAGTACGCCGTTGTCAAGATCAGCATGGCGCCGAATCCGGGCGGTGGCTTCGAATTCGAAGACAAGATCACCGGTGGAAGGATCCCGCGGGAATACATCAACCCGACCGCGCAGGGCCTTGAGGCGGCAATGGACAATGGTGTGCTCGCCGGGTACAACACCGTCGACGTCAAGGTCTCCCTTGTGGACGGTTCCGCTCACGACGTTGACTCTTCGGAGATGGCATTCAAGATCGCCGGTCAGCAGGCATTCCGCAAGGCCGCCGAAATGGCCAAGCCGGTGCTTATGGAACCGATCATGAAAGTCGAAGTCGTCACCCCTGAGGACTACATGGGCGACGTAATGGGCGACATCAGTAGCCGTCGCGGCCGAATCGGTCAGATGGAAGCCCGAGGTAACACCCAGGTCGTCAACGCCACGGTCCCGCTGTCGGAGATGTTCGGATACAGTACCGACCTCCGCTCCCGCACTCAGGGACGAGCGACGTACACAATGCAGTTCGAGGAGTACCAGCAGGTGCCCAACGCAATTGCCGAAGAGATCATCAAGCGTGTCCGCGGCGAGTAAGCCGCTTTCGCTGCCACTGCAAGATCCTTGAAAACCCACGAGCACTCCCCTAACTAGGGAAGCCGCTTAGACATCACGACAAAGAGAGAAGAAGTAACAATGAGTAAAGAGAAGTTCGAGCGGAACAAGCCGCACGTGAACATTGGCACCATGGGTCATATTGATCATGGTAAGACCACTCTGACGGCTGCGATCTCGAAGACGCTGTCGGATCGTGG